>OFGB01001602.1_pt1 | contig 13508 bp, 13 predicted proteins | sample 1521491 | NCBI WGS metagenome assembly OFGB01 (sample SAMEA3504095, study PRJEB24116) | mouse gut metagenome | biome: mouse gut; feature: mouse-associated habitat; material: faeces | place: Denmark | collected 2011
GGAAAGCGTTTATGAAATTTATAAATACATTATAGAAAATGGAAATATTTCCGGATAAGAAAAGCGCTGCCGAAGGATCATAGATCCCGGCAGCGCTTTATTGTAAAAATATTTATGTATATAAAACATGTATTAAAAAATCTTACAGGTTAAAATGTTTGTAGGCTTCTCCGTCCAGATCTTTCCATGTGAACACGCCGTCTTCCAGCATCATATAACTGTGCCGGCTGTTATCCTTTGGAATAGCGATGGAGCCAGGATTCAGATAATATCTTCCGCCGAAGTCTTCTGCTGCAGGGATGTGCGTATGTCCGTGAAGCAGAATGTCGCCTGCTTTTAACATGGGTGGGGTGGATGTATTGTGAACATGCCCGTGGGTTGCGAAGATCATATGCCCTTTTTCATATAAGATGCAGTAGTCGGCAAGGATCGGAAAATCAAGAACCATCTGGTCGACGTCCGTATCGCAGTTGCCGCGTACACAGAGGATGTCTTCTTTCATAGCGTTGAGAAGGCCGATGACTTCTTTGGGGGCATATCCTTCCGGGAGGTCGTTGCGGGGACCGTGATAGAGGATATCTCCCAGAAGCAGCAGCTTATCCGGCTGTTCTTTTTGGTATTGTTCCAGCAGCTTTCTAAGATAAAAAGCGCTTCCGTGGACGTCGGATGCAATCATTATTTTCATGGTGTTCTAAGCTCCTTTCTGGATTCGCTTGGTTTTCAGGGACGTCAAAAATTTAAGAAATAGCAGTAAAGTATAGCGGTTAATGTATGGTCGTACCAAAAGGCATCAATGCCAGTTTGGCTAGTTTGAATTGCTGCAGACCGAAGGGAATACCGATAATTGTAATACAGAGCAGGATCCCGATTGCTGTCGCTTCTACGGCAAGCCAGAATCCGGAGACAATAAGCCATATAATGTTCAGCAGAAAAGAACCTGATCCGCCGCCATAGACTACTTCTTTGCCAAAGGGGAAGAAGCTTAAGGCAGCTAACTTAAAGCATTGTATTCCGACAGGAAGGCCAATAATGGTAATGCTCCAGAGACAGCCGGCGAATGTCCAGCTAAGCCCGCTTATAAAACCTCCGAAGATAAACCAGAGTAGATTCCCCAGACAACCCATGTTATTCAACCTCCTTTTTATTTGCTGAGAATAAATATACTACTTATGGAATAGGAATGTCAAGAATGTATTTCCTTTGTCACTGCGGCAGAAACAGGCGGAAATTGTGAAGCGGAGTGGAAAACCTATACAGCAGATGACTGTGGCGGAGGATATGGAGCGAATGAGGAAATAAGAAAGAAGGAAGTGTCTGGCTTGTGTTGCTGGATGCTTCTTTTTTATGTCTTGAATAGCGGGGAATTTCTTTGTATAATAAAACCATAACAGACAGGTCATAGCTGACTTGTTAGACTGGTAGAAGCAGGAACCGAGGTGATATTGTGCAGGGTAAACAGTGCAGGAAGAGCCAAAAGAAAAGTATCTGGTGCAGACATACCATGATTATTTTGAAGAGCAGGATGCAGACTTATATGGAAGCAAGAAAGTCCATGTGCCAGAGCCGGAACTGTATCTGATATATACAGGGGATCGTGTAAGCAGGCCGGAAACCATTTCATTTTCCGAAGAATTTTTCGGTGGGAAAGAATGTGCCATTGAAGTAAAGGTAAAAGTGATATATGGCGGAAAAGAAAACGATATTATCAGCCAGTATGTTGCGTTCACAAAGGTATATAATGAGCAGGTGAAGCTGCATGGAAGAAGCAGGGAGGCAGTCACGGAAACCATCCGTATCTGTAAAGACAGGAACGTCCTCCGAGACTTCCTCGGCAGCAGGGAAAAGGAGGTTATATCTATTATGATGTCTTTATTTGATGATGAGAGAATTATGCGTACCCACATAGCCAGTGAGAAGAAAGAAGCTGCGAAAGAAACTGCAGAAAAGATGTTAAAGATGGGAAAGATGTCGGTAGAAGAAATTGCAAGCTGTTTTACAGAATTATCTATAGAGGATATTCAGGAAATTGAAAAAGGGCTGTTTCAAACGACATAATGTTTTTGGATAAAACGGATACAAAAAGCCTTGAGATTCTTTACGACGGAGAATCCCAGGGCTTCTTTTTCTGCTGTCAGGTTTAAGAAATGTGGGCATTGAAGTGCTATACTAAAGTTGTAACGGGAGTGGCTAATGAGATATAATCAAAAGCATTACTGCTGAGTATGGTGTATCCAAAGCCAGTACTTCCAAGTGGTGCAGCGAATTCAGCAAAGAATGCCAAATGAAAGGCTTATCGATTCATTGAACAATACCAGGGGGAGATCGGGAATATGGATCTGAGATTTTAGAGGATATTGACGCGGTGTTAAAAAACTGCTAAGCTATTCGTAAATATCGGATAACAGATGATAAGGTCGGACATATGAGGGGGGAGATACGATGGAGAAAGATACATCCAATACGATCAGACGTGCGGAGCATTTCCAGATGATACTGATCGGAGAGGGAATCATGGTGGGAGGAATCGCGGGGCTTGTGATCGTCCTGTACCGGATGATTCTGGAGTATGCGGGGCTTTGGCTTAATATGATCCTTAAGTTCTGCGGTCGGCATCCGCTTCGGATTGCAGGCTGGTTCCTGATCCTGATTGTGTTGGCGGTCTGCGTAGGAAAGCTTGTGAAGTATGAACCCATGATATCCGGAAGCGGGATCCCTCAGCTTGAAGGTGAGATGACAGGGAAGATTGATCAGAAATGGTGGCGTGTGCTTCCTGCCAAATTCTTCGGGGGGTTCTTATGTCTCCTGGGAGGAATGGCGCTTGGAAGGGAAGGACCGTCTATCCAGCTGGGAGCCATGGTAGGAAAAGGAGTGTCCAAGGGGTTGGACAGGGGGATTACGGAAGAGAAGTTTCTCCTGACATGCGGCGCGAGCGCAGGACTTGCGGCGGCGTTCCATGCGCCTCTGGCCGGCGTGATGTTTTCTCTGGAAGAAGTCCATAAGAATTTTTCGGTGTCTGTGCTGGTATCGGTTATGACGGCTTCTCTGACGGCGGACTTTATGGCGTCAACGGTGATGGGAATGGAATCGGTATTCCAGTTTGAGATCCTTGAGGCTCTGCCGCAGGAACATTATGGGATGATTCTGGTATTGGGGATCGTATTGGGGGCGCTTGGGGCGTTTTATAACTGGTTTACGCTGAAAGTGCAGTCTCTGTACCGCCGGGCAAAGAGATTAAGCGCGGCGCAGAAGCTTATGATTCCTTTCCTGTGCGCGGGGGTGCTGGGGTTTACCGCGCCGAAGCTTCTCGGAAGCGGGCACAATCTGCTTGAATATCTGACGTCGGAGGACGTACTGCTTGGAACGGTACTGCTGATCTTTGCCGGAAGATTTTTATTCTCGGCAGTTTGTTTTGGGTCGGGAGCGCCGGGCGGCATCTTCTTCCCGCTGCTGGTATTGGGAGGATACATAGGAGGGGCTTTTGCGACGGTGTATGTACAGTATATGGGATTGGATATGATGTATATCAATAATTTCGTCGTTCTGGCTATGGCGGGATATTTTGCGGCCATCGTTCGCGCGCCGCTTACCGGTATCATATTGATCTTTGAGATGACGGGGTCGTTAAGCCAGATGCTTTCTTTGTCGATCGTGTCTGTCGTCGCGTATATGGTGGCGACGCTGCTTAGGTCGAAACCGATCTATGAGAGCCTGCTGGAGAGGATCTTAGAACAGGAAGGGATGGAGACGCCCGAAGACCATGGACAGAAAGCGCTGTCCAATTATGTGGTGCATCAGGGATCAAAGCTTGAGGAAGCATTGGTCAGCGAGATAGAATGGCCGAATAACTGTCTGCTTGTAGCAATCCAGCGCGGGTCGGAGGAGATCATTCCAAGGGGAAGAACCAGGATGCAGACGGGGGACGTGCTTGTGGCGATGACGAATGAGAGAGATATGTCCATTGTGCATGATGAGATGGAACGATTGTGCCGGCAGAATGTCTGAAAACGGATTCCGGCAGCCGATCCCCCCTGTTTTACAGTACGATCTGTCTTAAAATTAGATAACATAGGTATAATCATGCCGTTTTTTTTACAGACTAAGAGAAAATGTAGAAAGAAGGGATAGATTATGGAAGAACAGACGGTCACACTTTTGAAGGAATGTAATGTGGGATGCAAGACGGCGATCAATAGTATAGAACGGCTGAAGGGATATGTGAGAAATGCGTCGTTGAATGAGCTGTTGGAGACATATAAGAAGCAGCACAGGGAACTGGAAGAAGAATCGGCCCGGTTGTTAGAGGAATCCGGTGAAACGCAGAAGCAGCCGGATCTGATGGTATCCGCATTTTCCTGGCTTACGACAGAAGTAAAGATGATGGTACAAGATGACAGTACACAGATAGCCAAAATTCTGATGAACGGATGCAACATGGGAATCCAGTCGATCAGCGAATGTATGAACAAATGTCCGAAGGCATCACACGCCGGCATGTCAGTGGCGAAAAAATTGGTAAAATGTGAAGAAAAACTTATGGAAGAAGCGAAGAAATTCCTGTAAAATCTAACGAAAATAGAATGAAGCGAAGAAAATTTCTTGAAATTAAAAAAAGAGTGTGCTATTATGTAAAGCAAATTTTAATTATGTAAAGCGTTGAAAGAGACTCTGTCCTTTGGAACTTGACAGGAATAAGGCGTCACCGACTGAGAGCGCCTTTTGAGGAATAAGGACAATAGGGAACACTCCGGAGCAGACCGGTTGAACGAAAAATGAAGTAGGCCGGTACGTGAACGCGCGTTAAGCGTAAGGAACCGTACAAGATATTCTTGCTCGGTCCCTAAGAGGGGAATCCAGAATAACAATGGGTTCAATGCGGGTGGTACCGCGGGTAAATGTAAGATATCCGTCCCGGAATACAGACATGTATTCCGGGACTTTTTTATTCCTGCGAGGTCTTTGACTTCCTCGAAGAAACAGGCCGGTCAGGCTGCCGGATACATGGCATGAAACAAGCAGCGCATGCAGTGAAAAAGGAGGACTACCATGGACTATTTAACAGGAGTAAGACGAACGGAAACTTTGGAGATCAGTGAATTGACGGGGAAGGCAAAGCCGGGACAGAAGGTCAGGGTCAATGGCGCGGTATATACCATTCGCCATATGGGAACGGTGGCATTCGTAATCCTGAGAAAGAGAGAAGGTCTGATTCAGGGCGTCTATGAGGAGGGAATCGCGCAGTTTAGGCTGAAGGACGTTAAAGAGGCGGCGGCCGTAGAAATAGAGGGCGTCTTAGAAGAAAATCAAAAGGCGCCGAACGGTATTGAGATCCGTATGGAGAAACTAAAGGTACTAAGCGAGCCGGCGGCCGACAGGATGCCCCTTGCGGTTTCCAAGTGGAAGTTAAAGACTTCTTTGGAGGCGAAGCTTAACTATCGTTCTATTTCATTGAGAAACGTGAGAGAACGTGCGAAGTTCAGGATTCAGGAAGGGCTGACTAGGGCGTTTCGGGATTTCCTTTACGGGCAGGGATTTACGGAGATCCATACGCCGAAGATCGGCGCAAAAGGAGCGGAGGGCGGAGCCAACATCTTTAAGCTGGATTATTTTCATCGTCCGGCAGTGCTGGCGCAAAGCCCGCAGTTCTACAAGCAGATGATGGTGGGAGTGTTTGACCGGGTATTTGAGACGGCGCCGGTATTCCGCGCGGAGAAGCACAATACGAAGCGCCATCTGAATGAATATACCAGCCTGGATTTTGAGATGGGATATATCGATGGATTCGAAGACATAATGGCGATGGAGACCGGATATCTTCAGTATGCGATGGAGCTGCTTGCGAAAGATTATTACAGGGAGCTTAAGATACTTAATATCACCCTGCCGGAGGTAAAGCAGATTCCGGCGGTGAAGTTTGGGGAGATCAAGGAAGCGGTGTCAGAAAGATACGGACATAAGATGAAGAATCCCTTTGATCTGGAACCGGAGGAGGAACAGTTGATCAGCCGGTATGCGAAGGAAGAGTGGGGAAGCGATTTTGTATTTGTGACCCATTATCCCTCTAAGAAACGTCCCTTCTATGCCATGGATGATCCGGAAGATACGAGATATACCTTAAGCTTTGATCTCTTGTTCCGGGGAATGGAGATCACGACGGGAGGCCAGAGAATCCATGATTATCATGTGCTGACGGAGAAGATTGCGGCCAGGGGGATGACAGAAGAGGGTATGGAAGATTATCTGGATACATTTAGGTATGGAATGCCTCCCCACGGAGGATTGGGGATCGGGCTGGAGCGCCTGACGATGAAGCTGGTGGGGGAGGATAACGTAAGGGAGACGACGTTGTTCCCACGGGATCTAAGCCGCCTGGAGCCGTAATGCAGATATAAAGAAGTCTTGAAAGTAGTAGAGTGAAGCTTCATCCGGTTAGAAATTTCCGATACCTGACCGGATGGAGCGCCGATAGCAGGAGGACAGATATGGCAAATAAAATATCAGATGAAACTATTGAATATGTAGGCATTCTGGCAAAATTAGAACTTTCCGGCGAAGAAAAGGCGAATGCCAAAGCCGATATGGAGAAGATGCTGGATTATATAGATACCTTGAACGAGTTGGATACGGAAGGGATTGAACCTATGTCACACGTGTTCCCGGTCAATAATGTATTCCGCGAGGATGCGGCAAGCTGTATAGACGGAAGCGAAGATACCCTTGCCAATGCGCCGCTGAAAAAGGAGAACTGTTTCAAGGTGCCGAAGACGATCGGATAGGAGGATGCAGCGAGGATGGATATTAAAAGTTTGACGGCAGTAGAATTAGGAAAGAAGATCAGAGCGAAAGAGATATCTGTAGCGGAAGCGGTTAAGGCTTCTCTGGATCAGATCGAAAGGGTCGAAAAGGATGTGCACAGCTTTGTGTCCGTCGATCGGGAAGGCGCGTTAAAGCGCGCGGCCAGGGTTCAGGAACAGATTGACGACGGGAGGCTTACAGGACCGTTGGCGGGTGTTCCGGCGGCGATTAAGGATAATATATGCACGAAGGATATGCTGACTACCTGCGGTTCCAGGATGCTTGAGAATTTTAAACCGACATTTACAGCGGAAGCGGTCAGGAATCTTGAGAAAGCAGGAGCAGTTGTTATCGGAAAAACAAATATGGACGAATTTGCCATGGGAAGCACGACAGAGACTTCTTACTATGGTGTGACAAGGAATCCCTGGAATCTTAAGCACGTGCCGGGAGGTTCTTCCGGAGGATCCTGCGCGGCGGTAGCAGCGGAAGAATGTCCCTTTGCGTTGGGATCCGACACAGGCGGATCTATCCGTCAGCCCAGTTCTTTCTGCGGAGTGGTGGGAATCAAGCCGACTTACGGGACAGTGTCCCGATATGGATTAATAGCTTATGGCTCCTCTCTGGATCAGATCGGACCGATTGCAAAGGATGTGACGGACTGCGCGGCGATCCTAGAAGTCATTGCCTCCCATGATCCGAAGGACAGCACGTCCATTGACCGGAGGATCTATGTCCATGCGCCGGTGGGTAAGACGTGTTCCGGCGGGAAAGGGGAAGTATGTCCTGCGGGATATGATTTTACAGGCGCGCTGACGGATGACGTGGCGGGGATGAGAATCGGCATCCCTAAGGACTATTTCGGAAAAGGGCTGGATGCGGAAGTCAGGGAGAAGATTCTGGAGGCTGTCTGGACGTTAGAGGAACGGGGAGCCGTCGTGGAAGAGTTCGACCTCAGGCTGGTTCAGTATGCGATCCCGGCTTATTATGTAATCGCTTCTGCGGAGGCAAGCTCTAATCTGTCCCGGTTTGACGGCGTAAAATACGGGTACCGCACAGAAGACTACGAGGGGCTTCACAATATGTATAAGAAGACGCGGTCGGAAGGATTCGGAGCGGAGGTGAAGCGACGGATCATGCTGGGGTCCTTCGTCTTAAGCTCAGGCTATTACGATGCGTATTATCTGAAAGCCCTGCGGACGAAGGCGTTGATTAAGCAAGAATTTGACCGTGCGTTCGGAAAATATGACGTGATCATTGCGCCTGCGTCTCCGACGACGGCGCCGGAGCTTGGAAAGAGTCTGAGTGATCCGCTTAAGATGTACCTGGGAGATATCTATACGATCTCGGTGAATCTGGCGGGACTGCCGGGAATCAGTATTCCGGTGGGAACGGATTCCAAGGGTCTTCCTGTGGGAATGCAGATCATCGGCAATTGTTTTGAAGAGAAGAAGATCATCCGGGCGGCGTATACTCTGGAAAAGACGAGAAGCTACGAAAGACCGGGGATGATAAATAATTTGTCCGAGCGGAAAGAGCCGGCCGGAAGCCGGACGGAGAAGGGCGACGGATTTATGAAAGGAGGCAGAGCGTGATGGCAAAGCAATATGAGACAGTAATCGGGCTTGAGGTCCATGTGGAACTTGCGACGAAGACAAAGATTTTCTGTTCCTGCAGTACGGAATTCGGCGGCGCTCCCAATACTCATACCTGTCCGGTATGTACGGGTATGCCGGGATCTCTGCCGGTTTTAAATAAACAGGTGGTAGAATACGCCGTGGCGATTGGCCTGGCTACGGACTGTGAGATCACGAGGGTCTGCAAATTCGACCGTAAGAATTATTTCTATCCGGATAACCCTCAGAATTACCAGATCTCGCAATTGTACCTTCCCATCGCGCGAAACGGGTATGTAGAGATCGAGGTGGGAGACACGAAGAAGAGGGTGCGGATTCATGAGATGCATATGGAAGAAGACGCGGGGAAACTGATTCACGATGAGTGGGACGATACTTCGCTGGTGGATTATAACCGGAGCGGAGTACCCCTTGTGGAGATTGTATCGGAGCCGGATATGCGTTCGGCAGACGAGGTGATCGCGTATCTGGAGAAGCTCAGGATGATCATCCAGTATCTTGGAGCGTCGGACTGTAAGCTTCAGGAAGGTTCTATGAGGGCGGACGTCAATCTGTCGGTGAGAGAAGCCGGTACGAAGGAATTCGGTACCAGGACGGAGATGAAGAACTTAAATTCTTTTAAGGCCATCGCAAGGGCTGTCGAAGGAGAGCGGGAGCGTCAGATCGAATTGCTTGAGGCAGGGAAAGCAGTCGTTCAGGAGACCAGGCGCTGGGACGACAATAAGGAATTTTCTTATGCCATGCGTTCGAAGGAAGACGCCCAGGATTACCGGTATTTCCCGGAGCCGGATCTTGTGCCGATCATAATTGAAGACGAGTGGATCGAGAAGATCCGAAGCAGACAGCCGGAGCTTCAGACGGAGAAGCTTAAGCGGTATAGGAAGGAATTCGATATCCCGGAGTACGATGCAAAGATCATTACAGGCTCCAAGAGTATGGCGGATATCTTCGAAGCGGCTGCGGCAATCTGCGGGAAGCCTAAGAAAGTGTCCAACTGGCTGATGGTGGAGACTTTACGCCTGCTGAAAGACCATAATATGGAGCCGGAGGAGATATCTTTTGCACCGGAAAATCTGGCAAAGCTCGTGGATTTGACGGAAGCCGGAATCATCAACAATTCGGTGGCGAAAGAAGTATTCGAGAAGATTTTTCTGGAAAATATCGACCCTAGGGTCTATGTGGAAGAGCACGGGCTTAAGACGGTCAATGACGAAGGAGCGCTGGAGGAAGTCTTGAAAAAAGTAATAGCCGACAATCCGCAGGCGGTGGAGGATTACCGCGGCGGAAAAGAAAAAGCGCTTGGAGCGCTGGTGGGGCAGACCATGAAGGCTATGAGAGGAAAAGCCAATCCCGGTATGGTGAACCAGAAATTAAGAGAGATGATTTAAGTATTCCTCGGAATCGTAGAGCAAAATACCTTTTGATCTCAACGGTATTATATTAAGAAAGTACAGGAATAGAATAGTGAGAGACCCTCATATACTTTATGAAAGAAATGCTGCCAAAGCACGTATTTGAAAGGGAATGGGGTGTCTTTATGGATAGAGAAACCTGCAGGCAGATGATTCTGTCGGAGGATTATATGGATTTTATTTCGCCGATATACAGGGCGATATCGATAGGAGAAACGGGGGAAGGAAAAGTTTGTATCCAGAATATGGACTTTGGATTTCAGGCTGTCTATACGAATAATTCGGTGGCAAGACCGTTGTCTTTGGAGAATTACCGATATAATTCTATCCCAAACTGCTATGAGCTGATGGATCTGCAGGCGATGGACGACGCTGGAATCAGTGTAGTTCAGACGTACCCGACACTGAGGCTTCTGGGGAGCGGGATTATGATCGGTATCCTGGATACCGGAATCGACTATCGCAATCCACTATTTCAGAATATTGACGGTTCTACGAGAATTGCAGGCATCTGGGATCAAACTATACAGGAAGGGCAGATGCCGGAGGAGATAGATTACGGAAGTGAATATACGGAAGAGATGATCAACGAGGCGCTTCGGTCCGAGAATCCGCTGGAGATCGTACCGAGTATGGATACAGATGGGCACGGTACGTTCATTGCCAGTGTGGCGGCGGGAGGCGCAGATCTGGAACACCGCTTTATAGGAGCGGCGCCGGAATCGGTTCTTGCTGTGGTGAAGCTTAAACAGGCCAAAACGTATCTGAAGGATTTTTATGCCATCCGTCAGGATGCCGTGTGTTATCAGGAAAATGATATTATGCTTGCGATGAAATATATCAACGGTCTGGCAAGGAAACGGAACATGCCTCTTGTTATCTGCGTCGCTCTGGGAACAAATCTTGGTGGACATAACGGATCATCCCTTCTTTCTGCCATGCTGGACGCGTATTCGTCAATGTTGAACAGGAGCGTGGTAATCAGCGCCGGTAACGGCGCGGTGCAGAGACGACATTTCTTTCATGAATTGCGTGAAATGAACGATGTGACAGAGGTTGAGATCCGGGTGGAAGAGGGGGTCGAGGGGTTTGTAGTGGAATTGTGGACTACGATTCCCAATGTGCTGACGGTTGCGTTCACCTCGCCTTCCGGAGAGCGGACAGGATATATCTCTCTTAAGCAGGGCTATGAATATAAAGAAGAATTTATCTTCGATCAGACGGACGTAGACGTGGAATACAGGCTGCTGCTGGAAAATAATGATTCACAGTTGATCTTCATGCGTTTTCGTAATCCGTCCCAGGGAATCTGGAAGATCAGTGTGAAACCGGTGAGAGTCTCTGACGGAAGATTCCATATGTGGCTTCCGGTTCCGGGATTCTTGACAGGGGAGGTATATTTCCTGCAGGCAGATCCGGATACAACGGTGGCAGAGCCGGGAAGCAGCCTGATGGCGATGACCGTGGCATTCTATAATGGAATAGATAATTCAGTTGATATTAACTCGGGAAGGGGGTATACTAGGGATGAAAGGATTAAGCCGGATTACGCGGCGCCCGGCGTTATGGTGACCGGCGCGGGATTGAATAATGAGTTTGTAGTCCGAAGCGGTTCGAGTGTGTCGGTAGGGATTGCGGCGGGAGCATCGGCTCTTTTGATGGAATGGGTAATTCGGCAGACCGGTTCGCGCGGAGTCAATTCGAGCCAGATTCGTAATATTATACTTCTTGGAGCCGAGCAGCGTCCGGGGGCAGAGAATCCGAACCGGGAATGGGGATATGGGACGATGAATCTGTACCGATCCCTGGATATCCTGAGACAACTGTAATAATCGGTACAAGAAGACCGGTAAAGCATGTGTAAGAGAAAAGGAGAGACGAAATGGCAGATTTTTTTGGCGAATTGGGAAAGAAGATAAGTGATGTAGCGGTTGATATCAGCAAGAAAGCGGAGGACACTTTTGAGGTTCAAAAGATCAAAGGAGATATCCGGTCGATAAAACGTGCGAATGAGAGAGATCTGAGGGATATCGGACGCATGGTATATGAGAAGTTCCGCAAGGGCGAAGTGGACGATACGGAGTATATTAACCTGTGCGAACAGATTGAGAAGCGGGAAGAGGAGATTGAGAACTGGGAAGAACAGATCGTGAAGATCAAAGAGGAGATATAGGATGTTATCCCTCTTTGTAATACTTTTTGCAGTTCTTCTTGGCACGGACGTGGTGTTAAAAAGATGGGTGGAGGAGAATATAGATCAGGATGAGAAGCGTGAGCTTTTCAATGGAAAGATTATCATACGTAAAGTGTATAATCGGGGATTTATATTGAACTTTCTTGATCATAAACCGGGGATTGTAAAAGGAATGACCGCTGCCGCCACTATCGGGGTTTTTCTGTATGATACGGCGGTATTCTTAAGAAGAGGAAAATATGCCCGGAAACTTGGCCTGACTCTTTTGAGCGCCGGTGCGGCAAGCAATACGTTTGACAGACTGGCGAAAGGGAAAGTAACTGATTACATCGGGTATTCAGGCAAGAAGTTTCCGGCGCGGTTTACGGCGAATTTTGGGGATCTTTATATTGCATTCGGCGGGATACTGATCCTCATATGTGATTTTCTAAAGAGAAGATAAGCAGAAAAAATCTTTGATTTGCTGCAGGATAATCTCCATCAGCCGCGTTCTTGCCTCGACGCTCGCCCAGGCGACATGGGGCGTGATGAAAATTCGTCCTCTGTCTTTGATCTTAAGGAGAGGGTTGTCAGGGAGTAGGGGTTCTTCTCGTAATACGTCCAGTCCCGCAGCGGCAATCATGTGACGATCAAGGGCGTCGGCTAGATCCTGCTCTATGACGATAGCGCCTCTGCCAAGATTCAGGAATATGCAGGAAGGTTTCATCTTTTGGAATGCTTTGATATCGATCAGGTTCTCGGTAAATTGGTTAAGCGGCGCGTGGATGGAGATGATATCCGACGTGCCGAGCAGCGTATCCATGTCGGTCCGGCGATATCCGGGCTGCGGAGGGCTTCCTGAGGGAGAAGTGTAGATTACATGCACGCCAAAAGCGCCGGCGACTGAGGCAACTCGTCTTCCGATATTTCCAAGTCCAATGATTCCCCATGTTTTCCCGTTCAATTCATGGAAATGTTCTTCAAAGTGTGTGAATGACGTGTCGCATATGTAGCGTCCTTCTTTTACATAATCATCATAATAGCGTAATTTTTCCAACAAATAGAAAAGCATAGCGAAAGTATGCTGGGCTACGGATTCGGTGGAGTATCCGGCGACGTTTCTCCAGGTGACGCCGCGGTTTTGGAGATAATCTTTATCCAGATTATTCGTTCCGGTTCCGGTTACACAGACCAGCTTTAGGTTAGACGCAGTCCATATGGTCTCTTCACAGATCCTGACTTTATTCAGTACAATTACGTCTGCATCGGCGACTCTTTCTGGTATCTCGGAGGGCGTGGAGAAAGGATACTTTACTACTTCACCTAAACAATTGAATCCGGACAGGTCAAGGTCTTCGCCGATAGTCTTTACATCTAGGAATACGATCTTCATGTATCATAGCCTCCTCTGCATTTTAATATAAATTATGGGTACAAAAAAAGCGGGTGATGGGAATCGAACCCACGTATCTAGCTTGGAAGGCTAGTGTTCTA
>OFGB01001603.1_pt1 | contig 13507 bp, 14 predicted proteins | sample 1521491 | NCBI WGS metagenome assembly OFGB01 (sample SAMEA3504095, study PRJEB24116) | mouse gut metagenome | biome: mouse gut; feature: mouse-associated habitat; material: faeces | place: Denmark | collected 2011
CAAGCCCCCAGTACCTCTTTTAACTTTCTAACGAACCCGTCACCACCCGCCCACCTCCATTCATAGATTCCGTTCCCTCTCTTTTTTACCATCTTCGACCTCCCTTTTATAGCGTTTTTCCCGGCTTCATTCCCTGCCGTTCCCGGTTTGGTTTTATCAGATGCAAAGGTCGGCCGTCGCGCTTGATCCGGCGGCTTGAAGTGTATTTCCCGCAAATTCTTCCTTTCCTAAGAAAGAGTAATTGGCAGGAAAAGCCTTCCGTATGAAGCTGTACCGACAGCCGTGTACCGCATCCATAAAATCCCAAAGCGGTTCCGACAGAAAGGAATCGAACGGAGGGAAGAAAAAACAAATCATTAAAATTCAAGATTATGGACAACATCAAGGAAAGCAAAGAGTACCAACTCGCCAAAGACTGGGAAAGAGCAGTGAACAGCTACAACTTCAACCCGAAACGGTTTGCGGCGGCAATTCCCGATATGCACCCCACGCTGCAGCAAAGCCTTTATCGGCTGGTCAAAGAGTGTATTGTGGTCATGGCAGACGAGACACGCAACTACGACGACCGCAACCGTGCATCGCACGAGGAAGCGAAGTGCATCATGGAATACCTCAAGGCTCACGGGAAACACATCCCATTAAGATAACAAGCGTATGAAAACGAAAGAGTTACAATTTGACGGCAATACCTACATCTGCCGTATCGTTAAATCCAACGAGGGCGAAGAACTCCTTATCGGTTCGACCGCTCTGCTCGATGCACTTCATCCGGGTAGCTTCGAGGACGAGAACGAAGGTTTTGCAAACAAGGAAGCTGAACGACTTTACGATGAAGTGTTCTTTTTCACCGATGCAAGAACCCTCAAATTACCGGACGATGAACTCATCACGGAACTGAAAGCGGATAATCCCGAATGGTTCAACTAACACAAGTCAATAATTATCTAAAATTCAATATCATGGATAAAGAGTATGTAATGCACATCGCACAGACCATCAAAGAACAGTTATTATCATTCACACCCATGCCTGTCTTTATGTCGTGGGGAGTCAGTGAATTTGTCGCTACGGTATTCCGGGAACTGCCGGCATTGCGGCTGAAAGTAAACGGACGGTTACACGCCGGATATGTCGTTATCGCACTCAACGGCTCCGACTACTACGAGGTCTATCTACAGAAAGAAGATGATGACAATGCCAAGTGTGTCAATGAGGAAGTCTGCTTCGACGAACTGGGCGATGTTATCGACCGGGCTATCGAAAGTGGTGCGGACAAGGAGGAATACGATAATTTCTGCGACCAACAGCTCGCCATGCTGCTAAGTGCTGCACGAGCCTAAGTGAAATAACGACAATTAAATACATAACATTGCCCACGAAAAATGTGGGCAGTGTTGTTGTATGTCGATTTGATACGCTGAATCGCAATATCCTGTTATATATCCTCTTTTATACTTCTTGAGACCCCTGTTCCATTTTTACCGTTACATACATTTGGTTACGGCTTGTTGGATTATTTGGTTCCGTCATTTTCAATACCCCTGTATCAATCATTGGAGTGATATAGACATTCATTACATTTTTCCGGGCTTTCAATCCCAAATGCTGCATAATATCAAGCAAAGACTTCGGCTCGGAGCAAAACTCCAAAAGCTGCTGTCTTCTTACATCCTGCTTATTGGGCTTTCTTGTGTTGTTTTCTTGTGTTGTTTTCTTGTGTTGTTTTCTTGTGTTGTTTTCTTGTGTTGTTTTCTTAACGGTGGTTGTGCCTAACTGCATAGTCAGCACCACATAGTCCGGACGTGTTTCTTCAGCGACAGTAGGAAGCGGCCACCCCAAAGATTGCCAGCCGTTCACAATCTTATCCACACCACTGCCTGCTTTTTCGGCACGCCCCAGCCGCATAAACATCTTTTGCAGGATTGGATTACGGCAAATACTACGGCCTCCCTCGAAATACTGTTGCCGTGAAACCAGCATCATGCCCGGATTCATAAAGATAAGGCTCTCATCGGTACGCTCCACGATGATATGCCCTTGTGCATTAACGTCTTGGTGGATAATACAGTTGATGAGTGCCTCCCTCACGGCATCGTGGGCAGGTGTCTCTTCCTGACGCACTCCGTCTTTCATCATGAAGGGGCGAGGCAACGATTGTATCAACCGGTTATATACCCTTACATAGAATTGATAAAGGTTGGCTTCCCACAAACCGTCCGGATAGATACGGTTTGTCCACCTTATATCAGGATTGTCGGTCGCAATTTTTTCCCGATAGTCCACAAAATACATCGGGTCGCCAGAGTTATTGGTAATACTGTCGTATTTTCCGAACATCAGAATACCGGCCAGCGTGAATCCCTCTTTTCCGGTTTCATATTCTGTAGCGTATGCACCTATTTTTTTCAAGAAATCCATGTCGTCGATACCCACCCAAGGATGGGAGGGTTGCAAGCTGGCAAGTGTTTGTCGATACTGATGCAAAGATTCTATATCTATATCCCTTTCAAAGTCAAAGCCCACAAGGATGCGCCCGTCCTGCGGATGGCGGTCATGTTCAGCATCCGCAAACATTCGTCTTACCTCCGCATCGGTACAGAGATAATCTCCCTCATGGTTTCTCCGGTAAGTATTTCCGAACGGATTGGAACTGATATACACAGGGCGCAGTTCATAACTTGCACGAGGAATATCGCATATCAGAATATATGAATCTTCGACTTGTTCAATCCTTACATCAGATTCACGTGGAAGGCAAACACTTATCTTGCCTCTGTTATGGGCACAATCCCAAAAGTTCTTTTTATAGCGGACGATGGTTTCTTCCGTAAGTCCGTCAAAGAAAAATTGGTTGTTCTTTTCCACCACCCCAAGTACAATCGTACCACCATTTGTATTGGCAAAAGCCGAATAGCTCTCCCAAAAACTGCCGGGGAATCCTCCACGCGCCGATTTGAACTCAATCTCCGAGGTCTCGCCTTGGCTTATCAATGCCTTGATTCTTTGATATGTATCTGTTGTATATTCTGCCATGATGATTATATTTAAGGACGCAATAACTCTCGGCGGCTAACATTGAGCAGTTCTGCAATCCGGGAAAGAGTGTACAAATCCGGCTGACAGGTATTCGTACACCATTTCGATACCGTTGTCTGGTTTACGCCCAGTTGCTCAGCCAGCCAAACATTCGTTTTTCCAACTTCTGCCAACACAGCTTTTATACGGTTTATCTCCTTTATCATTTACTAATAAATTGTTTTTGAATGCAAAGATAATGTTTTTTATTTATAAACCAGTCTTAAATAGCAACTATGTAAAAAACACCGGATTTTCTATCGTTTGTTTAAGGTCGCAAAAACCGGTTCTACGTCCGAAAGATTTTCGGCAACGGAACGCAAATACAAAAATCCCTGCAATAATTTCGTGGTTATCGCAGGGATTTTTACTTATTTCGCATTGCGCTGGTTCTGCACGTCTTTTATCATCTCCTTGACGTCTTGACCCACCTGTACGAATAGTTTGTACAGGATGCGCTCCCGTTCCTCCCTCGACTGGAACGTGTAGAACTTCGGCAGCGGCACATACGCCTCTTCCTCTGCCTTTATTTCCCTCATGTCGAAGTCCGTCTTGCAGAAGAACTTGGTGGTCTTGAACTCTTCCGATTCCTGAATGTTCATCGAGCCGCCTGTCCCGGTCTTTGTCTTCACGAAATCCCTCGCCGTCTGTCCGCAAATCCATCCCGTCGCCATATCCGATATTTTCGAGGCAGGCACAAGGCTGTCCATGTTCTCGTTCAGGTTGATGCTCGTTTTGTCCCGGTCGATAGTCACACCCTTCTTGACTTGTACCACCTTACCGAAGATGTCATTCGATAGCCATTCCAATGTCTCTTTCGAGCGGGCAGAGCCGCTTACCACATTACCCACCGTCGTAATGATTTTCTGCATCCCCACCTTACCATAGTCGGCCTCCAACTGCGGAAGTTCCTGAAAGCCAAGCGTTACGCTTACCTTATTACTTCGGGCTGTTCCAATCAATCGGTCAATCTTATGAAAGTAGAGTGTCGGTAGCTCATCCACGATAATGCTCACCGGGATATTCTTGCCCTGTCCGGTATTCACACGGGTAACCAGTCGGTTCAATATCAATGCGTTCAATGCCCCGATGATACTTTCCATCTCCGGGTCGTTGGCTATCAGCAGATAGCTCGGATTCTTCGGGTCACTTACTTTCAGGTCGAAGTCGTCCCCGTCCTTGTGGAATATCCAATACGATTCCTTGGTCGCCAGACGGCTGGTATAGACACGCAGCGTACCGATCATACCTTCCAACTGTTCCATCGCTTTGTTCTTGAAGGCCGTCTGGAACGGACCGAGTAACGGTGCGACCTCGTTGTCTGTTTCCAGCACCTCGAAAATCGTCTGGTAGCTCTCATTGAGGAACGAAAGGATATGCGGCATATCCGAGTATTTCCCTAACCAGTAGGCAGGTTCCACGATGTTGCCGCCCTCACAGTCTCGCACGATACCCGTAGGTTTCCAGAATTTCGTCTGCGGGTCTTGCCGCTTCTCGGCATACAGCTTCTTGCCGTTGGCATCGTAGGGTTCACGTTCGTAGTTCACAAAGAAATAAATACAAGCCGCCAAAAAGTTAACGGCAGAAGTCTGGAAGAACTGGTCACTGCCTCCGCCTCCCTCTTTCTTGCCTTTCTGCAACGATTCCAGCAGTGTTTCAGCCGTTTCGCTCGCCGCCGCAAGGTTATTGATATACTTCGCCTGAATGGGGTTCACCCGGCGGCTGTACTCCACATCCACAAAGTTGATGATGTTGAATTTACATCCTTGGGGCAGCTTGCCGAGTTGCTGGTTTTTCTTGTAATGGTAGTACAATTTCGTAGCAAGCGTCGGAAATTTGTAATCATAAACTACCATCGCAAAACCCTTGGCAGAGTGCTGCCGGATGAATGGCTCAATGATACTGAATGTCTTACCGCTGCCCGGTGTCCCGACTACCCAAGTCCCTCTGAATGGGTTACTTATCGACACCCATCCCTTGCGAAACCTGCCTTTGTAATAGTATCGCATCGGTATATTCACACTGTACTTGTTCTCCGTTTTCTCTTCGCTCTGCTCAAAGCTCTCGTTCTCGAAGTTGAAGCGGTCTTTCCCCAGTCCCTCCTTGATGAACTTCGATATGTTGTCCAGAGCGATATGCACCAGTATCACACCGGCAAGCGTGGCAACCATATAGAGGATGATGTTCAACGGCAACGTGTACAGCCTCGTTTCCATCGGATGATGGTACAACCACACGGAAAACACAATCAGGAACAGTCCGCTGATTAGCGGATACAGCACTTGCTTCCGGGCATCGAACTCCAGATGTTTCTTGTTCCTTGTGCCGATGCAGGTGATGCAGATTAGCAGGAACGTCGCTATCTTGCTGTACACAAGGTTGCCGTCATTGTAAATCATCCATCGTTTGATGCGCACATGGATATCGCACAGGATGCCGCCCCAGTGGTCAAGCATGGCCGGGTCGATGGCATACTCGAAGAACTCCATCAGCACGGAGACATATATGACCGCACGGAATATCTTGTAGAACCCTTGTAACTCTTTGCTCTCTTCCATGAATCAATCCGTTGTTAATTCTTGTTTTCTACGATACCAACGGTCGTTGATTCGTATGACATCCATACCGAACCACACACCGTTCTCGTTCAGTTTCGTCTTTATTCTTTCAAGTGCCACCGGCCCGATACCCCAGATTTCCATGAGGTATTCCTCGTTAAGCTGAATCAGGTCGCCGATATACAATATCCCGTGAGATTCGAGTTTGCTTCTGACTATGGGCGTCATTTTCATGCTGAATATCGGCTGTGAGAGATAATGCACCTCTTCTGCCTGAATATTGTCCAAGGCTATCTCAAGCCCCTCCTTGACCCGCTGGACAGAATTGATGTATTCTTCCTGCTGTTGGATTTTAATTTCCTGCTGCTGTATCTCATCACGCAATTCAGAAGCCTTCTCTAAAAGTTCAGCATTGCTTTGCGTCAATTCGTCATTAACATCCGTCATCGACCGGTTGCTTGACTCAAGTTCCTTGCGTTTGCCGTTCAACTCCTTGACAACCTCCTCCAATCTGGCAATCTGGCATTTCAGAGCCGAACCTTTCCCGTTGTCGGCTGCCATGTTGTCCAAAAGGTAGCTGAAGCGTTGAATCTGATAATCAATGTTCTTTTTATCAGACGCAACGGAATCGGCAAGTTTTTTCACTTTTTGCCGAGGTGATTCATCTTTCATGGGATAGTATATGAGGAAAGCTCCCAATACCATCGCTACTATACAGAAAAGCATATCTATTTCATTCATATCGTTGCACATTTTATTTGTTCATGGTAATTATAGGCCGCACCTTGTGCGCCTGTGTCTTAGGTGTCTCCTGCATCGCGCCGCTCCCTGTCGAGTAGAGCCACGCTTTCGCCGTTTCCTGTCCGGCGACTTCCGTCGATGTCCAGTACCAGCAATCGTATTCATCCAACGGCAGCGGATGGCCGCCGCCCCGTTCGATGACGGGATTGACGGTTTCCCGGATGGCATACAGCAACCGCATCTGTGCCACCGACGGGATATAGGCACTCTGTCCGTACCGCCACAGGTCAAAGACCGCTTCCGCCATAGGCGAAGCCGTCTCCCGTGTGTCGTACAGCGCAAAGGTGTTCATGTTCCCGTCCAGAGCCTCGATGTCGGCCGACGTCCCTTGTGCGACACCGAGGCTGTCGGCAAAGGCCGCCGGAGCGATGTCCCACAGGTAAACCGCATAACCGTTACCTTCCGTACCTTCACGGCGTTCGGTATCGAAGACAACCGCTATCGCCCGTTTCCCCGATTGTTCATACTGTGCGTAGGACAATGCCGTGCCGTCCTCGCAGAGAATATGCCCCGGACGCACCGCAGTGTCGGGCACGTCGATATGGGCGTCGCAGGCAGCGCACAGCAACACAACCGTCGCCGCTACCGCCAAATATATCTTTCGTATCATAATCATCTTATTCCTTTTTTATTTTTCCCTTATTTTATCGGCAGTCTCACACCCAGCACGACGCCTGTCCGCAGCAAGTCCGCCCCTTTTATCATCATATCGCCCTTGACCTGCCAGTACAGCGTCCAGCCCGACCGCAACACATAATTATGCTCATAACCCAAGTGGATGCCTGCCAGAAACTTTTTCGTGTCGCTCCCGGCAGATGCACCGATACGCAGATTCCCGTAATGGTTACGTCCACGCACCACGCAGGGTTTGTATGCCACTCCGAAGCCGTAAGTGCGGTAATTGCGCCAGAAGGATTCCGGGCAGACATGGCCGCACGAGCCGCATTCCGCCCATTTCAGGTAGCCGTTGGCAAAGAACTCCCACATATGGCGGTAGTTCATCTCATGCTCGTAGGCGAGCGTCACATCCATACCGTTCTCGTACAGCAGCCCCACGCCGAGCGAGAGGCGGCCGCTGTTGCGCTGCGCATGGGCATCGGTGGCAATCCCCATGCAGACAAGCATCAGCAACAAAGCTGTTTTCATCTTCTTTCCCATCGTCATTCCTCCTCCAATAAAGCGGTGTTGAACGAATCGGCCGAGAGCACATCCTCGTAGTCGATGCTCAGGCTGATATTACGTCCGCTGATTTGTTTCTCTGTCATCTCGATAGTCAGCAGCTTGTCGTTCGGGAAGGTCATCTTCTTCACGACAACCACGTTCCTGTAGCCGTGCTTGAACGTCTTTCCACGCTCCAGCACCAGTGCGGGCGTCAGTTCGATGGTCTGTGCGTTGGTTGCTTTCGAGAGTTTCTTGTCCGACAGTTTCACCCGTATCTCGTCGATGTCGAAACGGATGTTCGTCTTGTTCTCGATGGAGAAGTCGATGAAGAAGTAGTCGCCGACCGAATAGATGTTGTTCAGGCGCATCACCATACGGTGCGCTTTGGTCGCCACGTTGCGGACTTTCGAGGGCGAGTTCCACACACGCCTTGCGAAACGCACCATGTCGGCGGTGGACATCGAGACCGCCGGATTGTTGTAGGCATCCCGTTCCTGTAGCAGAATCTCCTTGTCCGCCACCGCCTCGCTTATCCGTGTGGTATAGATGAGCGCATACTGGGTGCGGTAGCGTTCCGTCACGATGGTGACGATGGCAAGCACCTCGCCGTCTTCGTGTCCCGTCTCCTTGGGCTTCAGACGGATGATGTTCTCGATGGGCTGGTCGCCCGCCACCTTGTCGGTGGAAATGTCCACAAAGCGGACCGGCTCCGAGGCTGTGATGACGGTCGTTACCTGTTCATTGACCGTCAGCCGTTCCATCTCTTCGTATGTACGCTGAGCCTGTGCATCCCGTGCGGCAAACAATCCCGCCGCCAGAAGAAATGCTGTTACGATTCCTTTCTTGTTCATATTCATATCACTATTCCGATTGATATTATTGATTCTGTTTTTATTCTGTTTGCTCTCGTTTATTTCTTTGTTTCCCTTATTTCGCCTTCTTTCGTCTCACTTCCTCGTTCCCGTTCCTCCTGAATCCGCTTCCGGGCAATCTCGCAATACTCTTGTTCAATATCGAAACCGATGTAATGCCGTCCCGTGCGGATGGCAGCGACGGCGGTCGTGCCGGAACCGATGCAGTTGTCCAGTACCACATCGCCCTCGTTGGTATAAGTGCATATCAGGTACTCCATCAAGGCAACCGGCTTCTGTGTCGGGTGATAGAATGCACCTGTCTTGTGTTCCTTGGGAATGGGAATGACCGAAGTCGGATATTTCCAGTCCGAGATATGGGAGGGAGTCGGTTTCATCGCACCGTAACATCGGTTGGTCATTCTTTTGAACATACCGCGAGGATGGTTCTTTTTCTCCGGCTTATAGGTCATCTGCGGATGATACACCGGCTGCCGGTCGTAGAACACGATAATGTCCTCATGCTGGCGCAGCGGCATCCTGTTGGCGTTCAGGTGACCCGTTACCCGGTCTTTCTGCCACACGAGGTTATACCGCCACATTTTGGGTTGCGAGAGCATGAGCCGCGCCGAGAAGATACCCTGCGCAAAGAGGATGATGGGGCTTTCCGGCTTGGTAATCCTGCGGAATTGTTCCCACAACGCATCAAGCGGTATCTGCCTGTCCCAGTGTGCCGCCCCGTTGTTTCTGTTCAGCACACCGTAAGGCATATCCGCTATCACGGCATCGACACTGCCGTCCGCTATGAGCTTCATGCCTTCGATGCAATCCATATTGTATATGTTGTCTGTCTCTATCATGGCTTCCGTCTTTATTGTTTCTCACGTCCGTTAACCAGATAGACGAAAGTCCCGTATTTCAGTTTTACCTTGTTCTTCTTGATGGCCTTGCTGATGGCGTTGCTCGTTTTCTGGTAGGCGTTCGTGGCGGTCTGCATACCCCATTGGGAGAGACTGTTGCCGTAAGCCCCGGTATTCATGTTCAGGTTTCCCGACACCGCACCGCTTGCCACATCCTTGCCCGTTTCCCGGAACTGGCTGTTCGGGACATACAGCCCCTCCATGCCGTCCGTATCATACAGCGAAAGGCTGACCTTTACCAGTTCGTCCTCGATGAGAATGCTGGTAATGTTCCCTTTCACACGTCCCGACGAAAAGCCGCTCATGGTGGCATACAGGTACGACCCTCGCTTGACCACGCACTCGTTGATCTCCACATCGTCGAGCAGGCGAAGCCGCACACGCGAGCCGTCCACCGCCTTGATGTTCTCGTCAATGATGGCCTTTATCAGCTTCGGCTCACGTTCATTGACCGCCAGTGTGTTGAAGTAGTCCGAAGCCGTCTTTACTTTGCGCACCACCTCGCTGGGCGGTTCACTCTCCGACGGGGCTTTTACCGAACGGCTCTCTTCCTCTATCTTGCCCTTGACCTCTATGGTTGCCGTCGGGGGTTGCGCCGATGCGGTACTGTCCGTATCGGTCGCCGGTAATACCTCATTGCGTCCTCTCAACCTTGCTTCGGCAAGGGCTTTCTCCAGTTCCGCGAGGGCTTCCTGCTCGCGCGTCTTGGCATCGGCAATTTGCGCTGCCGCAGCCTTTTCCTGCTGTTGTTCGTCCAGCAGGGCGATGTCGTCCATCGTGTATTGCGATTCATATTCTTCCTTGTTGTCATCGGATTCTTCTCGTTCTATGTTATCCACTGCGGAGTAGTCCTGAATCTTACCCCACGATTTAGCCATGTTCTCGTACTTGCTGCCTATATCGCCCTTGATTCGGGCGTCCGGCAGGTCGGGGTTCAGGTACTCCGTCATCTGCATCGTCTTGTCCGGTATCTCCGCCGTTTCAGCGTGAAACAGGTCGAAGATGAAGTACGATGCGACCAAAAGCGGAACATACAGGATAGCCGGGAGCATATACTTCGGCTCCTTGAAATTGATTTTATCAAATATCTTCATCATACATTTTTTAATTAAGTCGTACATACTTGCCTTCAATGCTGCAGTTTCTCAGCACTTCTGCGTTGTCCTCCCCGAATGCAATCAGGATGCTGCCGCAACCGGGAGAATCGCCGCGTGTTCCGTCCGGGCGGTAAAACCTGATACGGTGGCGCAGGAATTTCATGCCCATAGCTTTCTCGAAAATGATGTCCTGAAACATCTTGGAATCGCAACGGTTGAACAACAGCGCAATGCCGTTACCGTGTTCCGCCAGCTTTCGGACAAACTGTTCGATAAGGGGACGTGAGTACGGAGGATTGAGCCATACACGCCCTTCCCATATCCGGGACAATCCGTCCATGTTCCGGTCATACATGACCTCGGCGGTCGGCCACAACGGACGGACAGGGGCGCAAGGATCAAGGTCAAACCGGCCCAATGCTTCCAGTACCTCCTTCGGGGTGTACCATTCGTCCGACGAGCGGACTGATTTTTCAAACCGTGTATTCATAGGCACGTCCTCATTGCGGTTCATTCTTCCTGTTCTCATTTCTACTCTCCCTCATTTCACCACCTTGTAGCCTCTTGTGCCTTTCCCGCAGTACCGAATCCTGCATTTCCGTCGCCGTGCGTGTCGGCCGGCTGTTACGGTATGCCGTCGTAAGACGACAGATGTTCCAAGTGAAAGCACCGATGGCGAAGCCGAAGACTATGACCAAGAACAGTGTCCGGTGTGCGTTGGCGAATCCCTGTACCTTGGCGGCCGCCTTGTCGATGCGTGTCACTTGGGCGAATTTCCGTCCGAACGACACCTCCCGTTCGTAGCGTTCCTTGTACTGCGGATCATGCTTGTTCGGCATTTTCTCACCGAACAGCATCCGCCTGAATCCCTTGATATTCATAAATTCCGATGTTTAATAGTTGATTTTCGTTTTCTGTTCGATGTCCTTGTTCAGCAGGGTGCGCCAGTTCACGATGAGCAGCCCGTGCGGATTGTTCTCTGTTCGGGGCACACGCTTGAGCTGTCCTGCCGTCACCAGTTCACGCATGAGGATGTTGCTCCGCCGTTCGATGCGCTGCCGTCCGTAGTAGGTGAACTCCATTTTCTCCTTGTTGAAAGCCACGCTGTCGCAATAGATGGAGAACACCGAACTCGTACCCAAAATGTTAGAGTAGAAGCCCTTTTCCTTGAGCGTGTTGTACTGCGCCAATCCCGTCTCATCCACCAGGTACATCGCCTTTTCCATCGTGTAACGGATGTATTTGTCATCCGGCGGCAACGTGAAGAAATAGTGGTGGAACATCTCTACATGGCTCTTGGCTTCCACGTCGAGCGTTTCATCCATTGTCGTGCGGTTCACGAGGATAGGCACGTTGCCGTCCAGTACATACACCTTCTTCTGCGCATCCGTGACCATCGTCCGTGCCGTCCAGATGCTTGATAAGCTGATGATGACACATCCCACGAGAAAGGCAGTACAGATGATACCCACCAGCTTGATTTTGTTTTCCAAATTCTTGATAACCATCCGTTACTCCCTTTTTTTGTTCAACATCTGTACATACTCGCCGTGCAGTATGGGCACTACCGCATCACGCAGTTCCGTCAGAATCCCCTCGAACTCCTCCGAGAACACTTCCACATAAAATCCCTGCATCTCCACATGGACAAGCACCCAGAAGATTCCTCTCTTGCGCTTTCCGGCGTTCCGTTGCAGCAGGGCAAGACGCAGCTTGTACGTCAGGTACGTCACCAAGGGGACGATGTACCGGTCGTCGTAGTCGAAGGCTTCGTCCAGTTCCTCGTACTGCGGATCTATGCGGTGGTTCTCCGCCACTTCGCAAAGCTCTTTTCTCACACGTTCCTGTGCATAGGACATGAATTTTTCATCCTTGCACCAGCTCTTGATTTTCTCTTGCAATTTCATATACTTATGATTTTTATTGGTTTATATTGTCATTCGTGGATTATCTCATGATGCCGCCCAACCCTCCGGTTGCCGTCATCTTCGCCTGTTGTGCCACACCCTCGCCGAAGTTTCGGGTAGAGAATGCCGTGTCGCCCTCCGGTATCATCCATGCCGCCAAGTCCGGCACGAGGTTCAGGCACTTGAGGGCTACAATCGAAGCCGCCATCAGGTAACCGGCCGAGAAGAACGAGTTTTGCAGGTAGGCGGCCATCGTCTGCTCGCTGGCGGTTATCGCCGTCAGGTTCTCGATTTGGATGCACAGCACAATGTCAAAGAGCAGCAGCACATAGAAGCCCACGAAGTAGAGCATCGCCCCGTAGAAATGTACCGTCAGGTAGCGTGTCAGCCACTTCGCCCAAGCACCTTCCCATTTCGGCAGGATGCTGAACGCCCACTGTATCGGCCCGAAAATCGTCAACATACCCAACAGGATTTGCTGGCAGTAGATTGTCGCCCACCACCCGATGCGGAACACCACGAGGGCAATCAGCATGATGATTTTGTCTATCCCCACGATGACACCTGCCGTCAACGAGGTGAACCACAGCTTCGCCGCATCCTTCTCCATGCTCGTCACCTCGTCCACGCCGGTCTGTTCCATCGTCGCCTCTATCAGATTCGGGTCGGACGTGCCCGTGTGGGCGACATCGGCCTGTGCCTGCAGGTTCGTGTACATCGTGTCACGCACATGGATGAGCTGCTGCACTTCCTCGAACCTGTCCGCTATCTGCGAGGCCTCGGCTTCATACAGGTCATGGGTGTACGACCCGATGCAATTCGGGATGTAAGACAGGAAGTCCAGAAAGCACCAGTTGTTCCGGCTGCCTGCCATGCCTGTGTCCGCAGGCGGATACCACCAGCAGATGATGATCGACACGGCGAGCGGTCTAAACAGCTTCATCACGTCCAACGGCTCTTGCTTTACCATCATCTTGTAGGCGATACCTGCCGCCATGACGATGGAGAACAGTGCCGCGAGTGCCATGCACATCTGCAATATCCACCAAAAAGGTCCCTGCGCACCGGTAAAAGTCGCGTCCGTCAGAAACTCGTTGGTCTGAAAGATGACATCATCTATTTCCTCCTCCAACAGGT
>OFGB01001608.1_pt1 | contig 13485 bp, 11 predicted proteins | sample 1521491 | NCBI WGS metagenome assembly OFGB01 (sample SAMEA3504095, study PRJEB24116) | mouse gut metagenome | biome: mouse gut; feature: mouse-associated habitat; material: faeces | place: Denmark | collected 2011
GCAAGAGGCAGAGCAGATCTCTGGATGGATTTTAATAAAGAAAGGGGAATTATAGTGGCTTTAGTAACAACAAAACAATTATTATCAGACGCACAGAAGAAGGGGTATGCGGTCGGGGCTTTTAATGTAGAAAACATGGAGATGGTACAGGCAGTCGCGGCGGCGGCGGAGGAATTGCAGGCTCCCGTCATTATGCAGACCACGCCCTCGACTGTAAAATACGCTGATCTTGCGTATTTTTATGCAAATGTGAGAGTGGCAGCCGAAAAGGCTTCTGTTCCGATAGTGATTCATCTGGATCATGGCAGCAGCTTTGAACTTGCCATGCAGGCGCTGCGTACCGGATATACCTCTATCATGATTGACGGTTCCCACGGAACCTTTGAAGAAAATATCACGGTGAGCAAGGCAGTGGCGGATGCCTGCCATCCTTCAGGAATACCGGTGGAAGCGGAACTTGGCAAGGTTGGAGGTAAGGAAGATGATCTGGAGGGAGGAGAAGGAAACCCTTATACAGATCCGCAGGAGGCAAAGATCTTTGTAGAAAAAACGGGAGTAGATTCGTTGGCTGTTGCCATCGGCACGGCGCACGGCGTTTATAAAGGAACGCCGAAGTTAGATGTGGAGCGCCTCAGCGAGATTCGTAAAGTGGTATCCGTCCCATTGGTTCTGCACGGAACGTCCGGCGTCCCGGAGGATTCTGTAAGAGAATGCATCCGCAGAGGAATCTGTAAGGTAAATTATGCGACTGATTTAAGGATAGCATTTTCAGAAGGTGTGAAGACATATCTGAAAGACAACCCGGACGCCTTCGATCCGAAGAAATACAATGCAGTCGGCAGGGAAAATGTGAAGCAGTATGTGATGGACAAAATACGTGTCTGCGGAAGTGAGGGAAAAGCGCGGTAAGCGCTTTTTCTATTTGTGATTGCCTGTTTGTATTATTCATTATGTTAGAAGAATTGACATTCCGGGTGTTCTGGTGTATCGTATAACTATCAATTACAGATTCGGAGACAGTAGTTATGAATTGTCCGTCATAAACAACAATTTCACAGTATTGTGGGAAAGGCACTGTATGTAGTAAAGTGCCTTTTTGTTGTACCTGAAAATCAGGAATATATAAGGAAGGACAATTCATTTATGAAACGAAATATTTATCTTATGTATGCCATTGCATTTCTGCAGGGTATGGTATTTTATGGACCTGTTGCTACTCTTTACCGGCAGGCGCAGGGAGTATCCGTCTTTCAGATTACTGTGATCGAAAGCATTTCTCTCATCTTATGTATTTTATTGGAAGTGGTATGGGGCGTAGTCGCGGACAGGATAGGTTATAAGAAAACCATGATATTTTGCTGCGTTCTTTATTTCATCTCCAAGATTATTTTCTGGAGAGCGTCAGGTTTTGCAGGATTTCTGACAGAACGTATCCTCCTTAGTATTGTGGCTGCGGGAATGTCCGGCGTAGATACCAGTATTCTATATCTCTCCTGTAAAAAGGAAGACAGACGGAAATGCAGAACCGGAAGGTTCATACAGAATATCGTGCTACCGCCCTGAGTATCCATGCTATGATTCTGGACAGTATCGGCGCCGGGACTAATCTGGTGTTTGGCGCACTGGCGGAGAGGAATCTGGCGGCGTCATTTCTTTTTGGAGCCGGGATATGTGCGGCGGGGTGGGTAATTACAATTCGAACCCGCGCCTGATTCCATGAAACTTTTAATTAATGACAGCTTCAGTCATGATTAATAGAAAAATAGAAAAATCGAAGTATCTGAACGTGTGTCTGGAATTATTCATAAAGTAAATAAGTGTTCTTTCTTCATTATACTTATCAATTGGACGGGCAATAAAACCTGATTTAATATATAAATATAATACTAAGGGAGGAATATTTATTATGAAACGAAAGATGTTGTCACGTATTGTGGCTGTAACTATGTGTTCGGCGCTCCTGCTTGCGGGCTGCGGAAGTTCCGGCTCAGGCTCAGGAGATTCTAAGGATTCAGGCGCTCCAAAGGAGGACGGCGCGGCTGCGTCAGAGCTTCATGTCGCGCTTGCCGCTAATCCGCCGTCACTGGATCCGCCGTCTGTGAATTCTAATATCGTAGGCGGGATCGGAGTCCATGTATATGAGTCGCTGTTTGCGATGAATCAGGATTATGAGCCGACGCCGGTATTGGCAGAGTCTTATGAAGTAAGTGAGGACGGGATGGTTTACACGATCAAGCTTCGTAAGGGAGTGAAGTTCCATAACGGAGAAGAGATGACGGCAGATGATGTTGTTGCTTCTATGAACCGTTGGCTTGAAGTTTCGGCTAAGGCAAATACACTGATTGGCGGTTCTGTTTTTGAGAAAATCGATGATGATACGGTATCTCTGACTGTAAATGAAGCTTCATCCGATATTATTATGATCCTTGCAAGCCCGATTCAATTTGCGGCAATCTATCCGGCTGAGATAGTGGAAGGGGCGACTCCGGAAGGTGTGGATGAATATATCGGAACGGGTCCTTACAAAGTTGCCGAGTGGAAACAGGATCAATATGTGAAGCTTGAGAAGAATGCGGATTATCAGCCGTCGGAGGGCGGGGCAAGCGGACTTGCAGGAGATAAGACAGGAGCATGCGACGTAATATACTTTGACGTAGTTGCAGATACTTCAACACGTATCGCAGGGATTAAGAATGGTCAGTACGATGTGGCGGAAGAGATTCCTCTTGATAATTATGAGGAGCTTTCACAGGAGTCCGGCGTAACATTAAGAGCTGAACGAGGCGGCACGCTTAATTTGTTCCTGAATACGACCGAGGGTATTATGGCAGATAAGAACATGAGGCAGGCAGTCCTTGCGGCTTTGAACTGTGACGATATTCTTATGGCAAGTTACGGAAATGAAGAGTTATATGAATTGAACGCCGGATGGTGTGTTCCGACAGATACACAGTGGGGAACAGACGCCGGTTCGGAATATTATAACCAGCAGGATCCTGAGAAAGCAAAGAAGCTGATGAAAGAGGCAGGGTATAATAACGAGAAGCTGGTTCTGGTAACGACAGAAGATTATGCAGAGATGTACAATGCTACCCTGGTAGTTCAGGAGCAGTTAAAACAGGCCGGGTTTAATGCGGAAGTAGAGACATATGATTTTAGTACGTTCATGGAACACCGGGCAGATCCGAAGCAATTCAGCATGTATATTACCAGCAACAGTTATAACATGCTGCCGATTCAGTTGTCTGTATTAGACAACGGATGGGCAGGATTAGACGCTCCGGAGGTTGCGGAAGGAATTACAGCGATTCGTCAGGCAGAGTCCGATGAAGCAGCGGCTGCAGCCTGGGAAGAACTTCAGACATTCCTGTATGAGTACGGCGCAGCGACTGTTCTTGGACATTATACTGGCGTGACTGCGATGAAGGAAGGCGTAGAGGGAGTTAATTACTTGAGATTCAACACCTATTGGGGCGCCAGCAGTTCAAAATAGTTAGTGGAATTATGAGGCTGTTGCAGAATTATTGCATTTTGCAGCGGTCTCTTTTTTGGCATAAATTTCTAACGGAGCCCGCCGGTACGGCAGGCGTCTGATCGGATATGTTTTATTAAGGAAGGAGTATTGCCTATATGTTATCTTATATTGCAAAACGAATACTATCCTTGATACCGGTAATGTTCGTAGTATCTTGCGTGGTCTTTCTGGTAGTTTACCTGATCCCGGGAGGACCGGCCACGGCGCTTCTGGGTATGGAAGCGACTCCAGAGCAGATAGAAGCGTTAAATACGGATCTTGGATTTAACCGTCCGTTTCTGGTTCAGTATGCGGATTGGTTTACAGGGATTTTCAGGGGCGACTGGGGAGAGTCTTATTTCCTTCACCAGTCGGTATTGGAGGCAATTGCAGAGTATTTTACACCGACGTTGAGTCTTGCGATTCTGGCGCAGCTTTTTGCACTTTTGCTGTCGGTTCCTCTTGGAATTCTGGCGGCATACCGAAGAGGGACCGTGCTGGATGTGGCTTCGGTATCCATCTCTCTTCTGGGGGCTGCTTTACCCGGATTTCTGCTTAGTATGTTTCTGATGCTGTTTTTTGGCGTTTACCATCAGTGGTTTCCGGTTGCCGGATATGCCAGTCTGGCGGAGGGTATCGGAGAACATTTGAAATACCTGTTTGTACCGGCTTTGTCTCTTGGGATCGTGCAGGCGGCGTATATTACCCGAATGACACGGTCTTCACTTCTGGAGACACTTTATAAGAACTATATTCGGACTGCCAGATCCAAAGGTCTCAAAGAGGTCAAGGTAGTACTTAGATATGCTCTGAAGAATGCGGCGCCGGCGATTCTGACGGCAGTCGGACAATCCTTTGGAAGTCTGATAACGGGAACGATCGTAACCGAGACTCTCTTTAATATTCCCGGAATTGGTATGCTGACTATGGGATCTATTGATCGTCGGGATGTATTTGTGATTCAGGGCGTGGTACTTTTTGTGACGTTTTTGTACGTTCTGGTGAATCTGATCGTAGATATTTTGTACGGCTTTGTGGATCCGAGGCTCCAGCCGGGACGAAAGTAGGAGGTGGAAAGATGAATTTAATAAATAAAAATGTTTCCGCAGTCAGTGAAGCGATTTTTAAAGAACAGCGTCAGTTAAGAAAAGAGCGCCTTTTGGCCAGTCCGGGATTAATCATCGGGTTTGCGGGATTTGTGATCATTTTGATTCTCGCCATCTTAGCGCCGGCGCTTAGCAGTGCGGATCCGAATGCAATGGTAGTCGTGGAAAGACTGAAGCCGCCAAGCGCCGAACATTTGTTGGGGACGGATGAATTCGGGAGGGATCTGTTCGTCCGGTTAATGTACGGCGCCAGAGTTTCACTGTGGGTTGGCGGCTGTGTCGCGATATTTTCCTGTGTATTTGGAGTGGTGATCGGTATTTATGCCAGCTATTTTAAGGCGCTGGATCATATATTGATGAGAATCTGCGACGGGTTGATAGCCATACCGGGAATTCTTTTGGCGATTGCATTGATAGCGGCTCTTGGAACTTCAAGCTGGAATGTGGTGGTTGCTCTTACGATTGTCTATACGCCCAGTGTGGCGAGAACGGTTCGGGCAAGCGCGATGGTAGTTCGGGAGCAGCCCTATGTGGAAGCGGCGAAGGTGCAGGGATTTAGTGATTTTCGCATTTTGTGGAAATTGATCTTGCCGGGAGTTATCTCGCCGTTGACGGTTCAGGCGTCGTTTATATTTGCTCAGGCGATTATATCAGAAGCTTCCTTAAGTTTTTTGGGAGCGGGGGTCCCGGCGCCCGCCGCAAGCTGGGGCAACATGCTGCAGGCCAGTAAGCTGGTGTTCTCGAAAGCGCCGTGGACTATGATCTGTCCTGGCGCGGCGGTAGTCGTCTGTGTATTAAGTCTGAATCTAATGGGCGACGGACTGAGAGACTTTATGGATCCGCGGACAAAGGGAGGGGCGAAGAAGTGATGACAGAGAAAAATAAGACGGAGAAGAACAAGCATAACAGCGTGAAACCGATGCTTGAAATTAAGGATCTTCGAGTATTGTTTCCGGTTCATAAGAAATGGTTTCCCGCCGTGGACGGTGTGAGCTTAAAAGTTAATTCTGGGGAGATTACCGGAGTGGTAGGAGAATCCGGATCTGGAAAAAGTGTAATGTCCCAATCTATTCTGAGGTTAAGGGATCATGATACGGCAGTACGGTATGAGGGAGAAATTATTTTTGAAGAGGAGAACCTACTGGCTAAGCCTCTGGGAGATATGCGCGATATCAGGGGAAATAAGATTTCTATCATTTTCCAGGATCCGCTGAATTCTCTGAGTCCGGTGCATACGGTGGAGATGCAGCTCAGTGAAATCTTGATGCTCCACAGAAATATGCCGAAAAAAGAAGCGAGGGAGAGGTCGGTTCAGATGCTGAAACTGACCGGTATCCCGAATCCGGAAAATTGTATTAAAAAATATCCGTATGAATTGTCCGGCGGTATGCAGCAGAGAGTAATGATTGCCATGGCTTTAGCCTGCGAGCCAAAGCTTCTGATCGCGGATGAACCGACGACGGCTCTGGACGTGACGATTCAGGAGCAGATCCTGCATTTGATTCGGGAACTGAATGAAAAACTGGGAATGTCGGTTCTGTTTATCACACATGACATGGGGGCGGTGGCGCAGTTGTGTCATAGTGTAAAAGTGATGTATCTGGGGCAGGTTGTAGAGAGCGCGGCGACAGAAAAGTTATTTGACGAGCCGCTTCATCCATATACAAAAGGACTCTTGGCTTGTATTCCGCATTTGAATGTGGAGAGAGGGAAGAATCTGCCGGTGATCACCGGAACGGTCCCTCCGCTCTCGAAGATACCGGAGGGATGTCATTTTTGTACCAGATGCATGGATAAGAAGGATAGATGCGAGAAACAGCAGCCGCCGCTGATCGAAGTAGAACCCGGCCATTTTGTGAAATGTTGGAAGTATGCGGCCGACGAGCGGCAGGAAAGAGAGGTGTAGGGTATGGATCCACATTTGCTTGAAGTCAGGAATCTGAAGAAGACCTATCCAATCTATGGAAATATGGGAAAGTTGTTTGCGCCGAAGAGACGGATGTGCGCCGTAGATGATATGTCCTTTTATATTGATGAAGGGGAAACGTATGGTCTTGTGGGTGAATCCGGCTGCGGAAAATCTACGACCGGCCGTGCCATTGTGGGATTGAATAAAGCGGACGGCGGTTCTATTCTCTATGAGGGAAAGGAACTGCGCGGACTCAGTGATCGGGAATTTCGCCCGCTGAGAAGAGAGCTGCAGATGGTGTTCCAGGATACGCTTTCGGCTTTGAATCCTCGAAAAAGAATCGGAGATATTCTGGAGGAGACACTGAAAATTCATGGTATAAGTGATGCAATGGCGCGGAGAGAGCAGGTAATCACTACGCTGAAGCGAGTAGGATTATCGGAAGAGCATTATTTTCGATATCCTCATGAATTGTCCGGCGGACAGGTACAGCGCCTGGGTATTGCAGGCGCGTTGATCATTGAACCCAAACTGATAATCTGCGATGAGCCGGTATCGGCGTTAGATGTATCGATTCAGGCCCAGATCCTGAATATGCTGACGGAGTTGAAGAAAGAGCTGCGTATCAGCCTGCTTTTTATCTCTCATGATATCGGCGTCGTACGTTTCATATCTGACAGGGTAGGAGTGATGTACCTGGGAACGTTGGTGGAGGAAACAGATACGGAGGAGTTGTTTGAACATCCCGATCATCCTTATACGCAGGCGCTCTTTGCGGCGGCTCCGGATATCTCGGTCAGGAACAGGGAGTTTTCGGCTTTAAAAGGGGAGCAGCCGGTGCGCACGGAGGATTTTGCCGGATGCGTATTCTGCAGCCGGTGTCCCTACGCGGCGGAACGGTGTAGGAAGGAAGCGCCGAAGCTTAGGGAAATACGGAAAGGACATAAGGCGGCTTGCCATAGAATATCATAGGGAAAACGAGTGAGTAAAATGAACGAGACTGCCGCAAAGTTAAATACTCATTGCGGCAGTCTCGTTATTGATTTTACGAAAAGCAGCTTAACTGAATAATCCCCCAAACAGCCCCTTTTTCTTAGATTTTTTGGATGTTCTTATTGAATAATTATCATCGTCCCTCATACGGCGTTGGTTAACCGCCTTATATAGTTGGCAGACGACTTCCTTACTGGTGCACCAGACAAGCGGGACGTCGATATCCCGGAATCTCTCGCGAAGCCTTTCGTATTCAAGGTCGCTGAGAGACTGCGCTCCGTTGAGGGTGCGGCCCTCGAACATCTCGTCGAAGGTATCTCTGATTTTTATAAATTTTGCGGGATTGTCTGAAAGTAATTTCCCTATTTGTGTCGACATTTCTTTTTGATCCATATTAACTCCTCTCTTGAACGATATATTTTCAGGGCATACCAAAATTCATGTCTGATCGAACGAAAATTTTGTCTGATAAGGCATGATGTTCGAAAAAACCGATTTTCTGTAGTGTAATATAAAATTTGGATTATTGCAATAGTTAAAAGCAAATTAAAGTATTTAAAGTAGATTTGAAGTAGAATGTAGAAATATTCAGAATATTCTGTTATAATAATTGAAATAAAACATATGTCAGAAAGGAGCCGATTGATATGTCAAAACGGATTATTACGATAAACCGTATGTATGGTAGTAACGGAAGAAAGATAGGAAAAGCGTTGTCGGAGGAATTGGGGATCCACTGTTATGACAGGGAATTGATTCGAATTGCCAGTGATAAAGCGGGTTTGCCCTATGAAGAATTATTAAAAGTCGATGAGAAGCGCGCCAGCAAGTGGCGTTATCCTCTGGAGGAGCCGGCGCAGATGGCTCCGCAGTACCGTCTCTATCCGATGAACGACGTACTTTTTCACACAGAAAGCGAGATAATAGAGTCGATCGCCAACCAGGAAGACTGTGTTATTATCGGCCGCTGCGCCGGACAGATTCTGCAGGAGAAATGTTTGAAAGTATTCATCCAGGCGCCTTTTGAATACAGGGTGAAAGTCGTTACCGACCGTATGGAGATTCTGGAGAGGGACGCGAGAGCATTTGTAAAGAAGATGGACAAGGAACGGCGCAGTTATTACGAATACTTTACGGATGAGAAATGGATGGATATGAGTTCTTATGATCTGTGTATCGACAGCAGCCGTTTTACACAGGAGCGTATTGTTAAGATGTTGAAGACGGCATATGAGGATATGTAGCAGGAGAAGGTAAATGAATCGTTTGAAATTAGTAAGACCGACCAAAGAGTATGAAGATCAGGTAATGGCTTACAAAGAAGCATTTGAGAAAAACCAGGACAGTTTTGACGGCTGCGCGGGTTTGGAAGAAGTGGAAGATTATGAGGAATGGCTTGATTTTGAAGTCAGGTTGTCGGCTAAATATAAGGAATCATATGTCCCGTCGACTGTTTGTCTGGCAGTCAGGACAGAAGACAATAAGGTAATCGGGATAATTGATTACAGACACTGGCTGTCGGATTTTCTGCTGCAGTACGGCGGGCATATCGGATATAGCGTATTACCATCTGAACGCGGCAAAGGATATGCGAAAGAGATGCTGTGCCTGATGATAGAAAAGTGCAAAGAGGAGGGGGAGAAGAAGCTGCTGTTAACCTGTGATAAATCGAATACTGCGTCTGCCGAAACAATTATTGCTAACGGAGGAATACTGGAAAACGAAGTATATGATCCGGCGGGATCAGATGAAGGCGGGGTGATCCAGCGGTATTGGATACATATTAAGCCGGGTAAGCAGATATATCGGCAGAAGCAGGAGTTATGTGCGAAGTTTGAATTCAGGAATATCCGCCTGGAGGAAGCCGAACAGGCGGCGGAGATTGAGCGTATCTGTTTTCCGCCGAACGAGGCGTGTTCGAGGGAGATGATGTTCAGGCGTGTCGCTAAGGCGCCGGAGTTGTTTCTTGCGGCGGTCGCTAAGGATACGGGTAAGATAGCAGGATTCTTGAACGGACTTTCCACGGATGAGAATTCCTTCCGGGACGAGTTTTTTACAGACGCAGAGCTTTATGACCCGGAGGGCAGGAACGTTATGCTGCTGGGGCTTGACGTAATGCCGCAGTACCGCGGACGAGGACTGGCCCGGGAACTCATGAACTGTTATCTTAAGCGGGAACGTAAGAGGGGAAGGGAACTTATTCTGCTGACGTGTCTTGAGTCTAAGGTAGAGATGTATGAAAAGATGGGATTCCGGGATAGGGGAATTTCAAGGTCGGCCTGGGGCGGGGAGCAATGGCACGAAATGTGCTTCAGAATGGACTGACAAATAATGCGGAATAAAATTAAAATCGGGCCGGCTGCAAGTTTGATTTGCATGACCGGCCCAAATTATGCTGTGTCTTAATAGAATTGGTTGGAGTTAAGCAGTTTTTCCTTTTGTACGGAGGTGAGGGTGTCGGTGACATCTTTCAGGAATACATAGAACAGACGTTGTTCTTCTCCCCATTTGGAGGTTTCAAGATGTCCAAAATCATCTACCCAGCGGATTTCTCCATCTTTGCGTATGATCCGATATTGCACGAAATCATCCATGCTGCCGGAAGGAACGTGGATCTGATCCTGGATTTCCCATTCTACACGTTTCAGATCTTCCGGATGAACCAGACCGCGGAAAGAGTAGTTTACATGTTCCATAAATTCCGACATGGAAGTACAGCCAAAAAGCTCCATAAGCGCCGGGTTAGCGTATAGGATGTGTTCTTCTTTTACGGCGCGGTATATGAAGAAGGCATCAGACATATTGGCAAGGGATTCTGCCATACGGACTTGCCGGTGTTCTGTCTCTTCTTTCATGATCTTGTCTATACTTTGGATTGTGATTACAGCGGTCTTCGGTTTTCCTTTTTCGCGTTCGCTTACGGTTACGGTTGTAAGGCACCATTCGTCCGGAATGTCAAGGGCGCTTCTGCGGTAACGGAAGTCTATGGAATTCTGAGTCTTAAGAGCTTCGCGCAGATTTTCCAGCGACAGGAATCGAGCTACATTTTCTTTATCGTATTCCAGAATCTTCCCGCTGGCAAAATGCCGAGCCACCATAGCCTCATAGTTGCCCCGTTCTGTGATCAATGTATCGTCGGGATAGATCATCCTGCAGTAATTGTCCCGAATATTCAAAAAGTATACTTCCCTGTAGTTCAATACCATGCCGTTAAAGGCTCCTTCGTAGAGCTGCAGATAAGTTACGTCCCGCAGAAGGCAGGCTGCATAACCATACTCATACTGGAACAAGGTAAGCTGGAGATAGTGGCTGGAGATAGAGCTGTAAGCATAATGAGTCAGAGTTTCTCCCCAATACGCCGCCTTATAAGCCTTTCTCAGCAGTTTTTCGCTGTCGTCGCCGAATGATTTCATAATGAGATGTCGTATGTGGTTCAGGTCGCTACCGCACATTTGCTCCATCTCGCGGTTTATGTACAGGATATCATAGTCGACGGGATCCCCCGCCTGATTCAGTACGACTTTGGACAGTCCGTAGCCGCAGGGCAGCGAGCCGCAGTATTGTTCCAGTTGCCTTCTTTCCTGATCGTTAAAATCAGCCACCGGAAGGTTTTCTCTGGTCTGTTCTTTTCTATGTTCACGCAGAGAAGTGATATCTGACAGAGAGAGGAAGAAGAACCGGTGGCCATCTCTTTCACGCATGAAGAAGACCCGGGCCTGTACCCATAATACTTTGCCGTCCACCCTAAGGTAGTGGATATTGCCTTCTGAAGCGGCGGGACGCCGTTCGTATGCCTGTTCAAAAAGCGATAAGAAGACTGCCCGGTCGTCGTCGCGGACGCAGTTCCAGATCTTTTTGCCGAGTTCCTTGTTGTTGGCCGCATTCAGACCGGATAACCGGTAATACTGTTCATTGACCCGGCTGATCTCTATCTGCCGGTCATAGACGTCATAGATGGCAGAGGGTCCTAAGATGTTGTTGATCATAGTGTCGGTAAACAGATTGCCGTCCATCAATTCCCGAATATGGAAGGATTCTACCTGCTTGCAGTGAAGCCCGGAAAAATCCAGACTCCGCTCATCGGCAAGAAGAGTCTCAAACTTGTCGATGGGGAGAGGCTTATAGTAATAATATCCTTGTGTATACCGGCAGCCCATGCTCCATAGAACGTTTTCCTGCTGCTGTGTTTCCACTCCTTCCACGATAATGGGCATTCCCAGCAGACGAGCCATATTGACGATAGATTCCAGGATACTGATGCCTTTTTCTTCTTCGGATTCTTCGATTTCAAGGAAACGCATGTCAATCTTTATCACGTCTACCGGAATACTTTTCAGCATATTCAAAGAGGAATAGCCGCTGCCAAAGTCGTCCATCATCACAAGAAATCCGGCGTCGCGCAGTTGATTTACGGTGTCGTTGATGGTTTTGTCCTCTTCGGCATAGGCGCTCTCTGTGATCTCCGCCTTGATGTATTTAGCGGACAGATCGTATTTTTCAAGCAGATGCATAAGATATGCAGGGACATCCATAGACATGATGTCGATGCGGGAAATATTAATCGAGATAGGGACGGGCCGATATCCCCGGTCAATCCAGCTTCGTAGCCACTGGCATACCTTCTCCCAGACTTGCTGGTCCAGCAGATAGATAGCGCCGGTGCGTTCCAAGATCGGAACGAATTTTCCGGGGGGAATCAATCCTTTCGTGCGGTGCCGCCAACGAACCAGAGATTCTGCTCCGACGATTTTGTTGGTTCCTATATCGCATTGAGGCTGGACAAAGAAGGTAAATTCGCCTTGACTCAGCGCTTCATTAGCCTCTATTAACAATTGCATCTCTTCGTCCAGATATTTTTCCATTTTGGGATCGTAACAGACAGTGTGTCTGCGTATGGTTGCGTATGTTAACGCCAAAGTTGCCCGATCATAGAATGTTTCTGGGATAAGGGAGTTGTCGTCGATAGGGCATATGCCCAAGACAGGAATTACACCGACGGCGCTGCTGAGAGTGGGAATGCGAGATGAGATATCGCTGCGCAGTTTTTGAATTAATTCCATCTGCCAGGGAATAACGGTACAAAAAGTGTCTCCTTCAAAATATCCGATAATACTGTCGTGTTGTTTTTTCAACAAAAGCAGAGAGTCTGCAATATGATCTAAAAGTTCCTCGCCCGCGCCGCGTCCGTTCAGCTTGTTAAACAGCCGGAAATGCAGAATGTTGATGACGGCTATACAGTAAGTATCGGAGGTAGTCTGTGGAATGAACTGTCGGAACTCGTCCATAAAATTTCTAAAATTACAGATTCCTGGCACAGGTCCTTCAGTCAGACTTTCCTGATGCCGATCAGAGATATACACGGCATTGCTAATTTCCATAAAGATTCCTCCGTATCACAAAATTACATGGATTATTTACCATTTCAAACGTATCATAAAGCAGGGAATTTGTCAACTATCAACTGTAGCAGATGTATTCTTGCTTTTTTCCCGAATAAGCATTATGATAATTTATAGAAATTTCAATGTAAGAGAGAGTTGCGGCATAAAAGAAAGAGGGGGAATGTTGAAGTGAATCTATTTACACCGGCCGAGGTGGCTAAGAATTATATTGCGGCGGGGAAAACGAAAGTACATTTGCCGGTCAGTAAGATGTTTCTTCTGGCGGTTCTGGCGGGTATGTTCATCGGAATCGGAGGCGTCGGAGCGACAACGGCGGCTGTGTCTGTTACGCAGGCGTCGGTAGGGAAATTTTTAGGCGCGTGTGTCTTTCCCGGCGGCCTGACGATGGTACTGCTGGCGGGCAGCGAGTTATTTACCGGGAATACGCTGCTGGTTATCCCTCTTCTGGAGAAAGAGATCAGTCCGGCGGGGATGTTGAAGAACTGGGTGGTTGTGTATATAGGAAATTTTGCCGGCGGACTTCTGACGGCGGCAGGGATCGTATATTCGCATCAGGCGGGA
>OFGB01001611.1_pt1 | contig 13469 bp, 9 predicted proteins | sample 1521491 | NCBI WGS metagenome assembly OFGB01 (sample SAMEA3504095, study PRJEB24116) | mouse gut metagenome | biome: mouse gut; feature: mouse-associated habitat; material: faeces | place: Denmark | collected 2011
GCGCCGGGTTTGGTTTTTTTGACAAGCTGTTATTGAAACTGGACGACCACGCTGTACCGGCGGTCAATGGCTTTCACGACCGGCTCGTAGACCTCCTTTACCATCCTGAGGGCAGCCTCATCCGCCGCCTGCCCGTTCGCGGCGGTGTCAAACTCCTCCTCCAACCGGGCGCGCAGCTCCCGCTCGATGGTGTTGTAGTCGGCCACGGTCAGCTTGATGTCCCCCCAGGCCAGCAGGCCCTCCTTCACGTCGTCAATGATGATGTTGTTCGGATTGATGTCAATGGACTCCAAATAGGCGTGTCCGATTCGGATGGTGACCGTCTTTTTCTCCTTATCCTCGACCACATTGGCCGCGGTCAGGCGGTCCAGGTCCACAACAAAGCACCCCGTTCCGGTATAGGAAACATTCTGCGTCTTCTTCATAAAGTCAAAGTCCAGCTGATTGATGAGCCGGTCGGTCAGCTTGGTGGACACCGTGCCGTTCTGGGTGCGGACGATCAGCTTTCTGGTTTCATTTTGGCGGGAGAGGATGACGTCGGAGAAATTGACCTCCACGCCGCTGGGCGACAGATAGACCGTGTCTAAATCGACCGGCTCAATGCCGTCTGAGACTTCCACGCGCAGGGGGCCGGCGCCGTGGGCGCACCCCCAGATGATTACGGCCAGGACCAGCGCGGCCAGTGTGCCGGCGGCGGCGTTCCAATAGAGCTGTGTGTTTTTCATGGCTTTTCCTCCCCCGCGGAAGCCGGCTCAGGCTCCCGCTCCGGACTGGAGGCACGGCGCTTTCTGATGGCGGGCATGGGGATGGTGATTTGGAAGATTTCCCCCAGCATCCACTTAAGGACCAGGAAGGTGATCAGCGGCATAAGGCAGTTGGTCAGAATCAGAATGGCGATGGAATTCATACACCGGCGGATGGTGTTCTGAAAGTGGAGCATCAGGTCGGAGATGCCGTGGATGGCGGTCTGGAAGAGGTCCGACAGCTTTTCAAACATGGTCTTATCCTCCGCCCCGTCCTCCATGGCCTGGTTGAGCTTGCCCGCGCCGTCCTCCGTCTCCTGGATTGTCTCGTTGACATACGCCGTGAGGTCGGCGGTGGCGATGTCGGTGATGCGCGTGCTGCACGGCACGACAAAGGCCACCGCAAAGCCGAGCGCGCAGAGCCGGACCGCCAGGCCCTTCAAAAAGCGCTGCCTTGTGGCGGTGTAGGCGGCCCCCGCCAGACAGGCCAGGGGGATGAGGACGGCAAACGCCGCCTTGATTCCATACCAGATCAGGACCTTCTCCAGAAACAGGACCACGAGGATGGCCACAAAATAGAGGTTCATGTCCGCCAGGCTGTCCGCCAAGGGGGTCGCGAAGTCGTCCGGCAGCGCGGAGATCGCTAAAGAAGCGGAAATGGTGGCCGCTGAGAATTTCATCACCGTATCGCTGCTCTCCTCCACGCTCTCCAGGGAGCTTTGGACAAAATTTGACTCCGGAAGCCGCGCCGAGACGACGAAAAAGGAAAGCGCGGCCACAAGGATCAGCGACAGGATTTTAACGGCCAGAACGGCCCGCTGTTCAGATAGCATCCTATTTTCTCCTTCCTCATTTCAGACGTGGTTCTCAGTGAGTATAAAACCGGCCGGCCACGGCTGTCAAGCCGCCGGCAGGAATTTTGCCGCTCCGGCGCCCCAAATTGACCTCCTCCAAATGAGGGATTCCACAAAAAAATCTGTTTGTTCCACCTTCCCCCACATGTTATACTGAGAACACCATATTTTGATTGGGAGGACGATTCATATGAAAATTGTAGTTCTGGACGGCTATACCGAAAATCCCGGCGACCTGAGCTGGGACGGACTGGGCAGGCTGGGTGAGCTGACGGTTTATGACCGCACCAGCCTCACCGACGAGGACGAAGCCATCTCCCGCATCGGAGACGCGGAGGTGGTCTTTACCAACAAGACACCCATCACCAAAAAGGTCATTGACGCCTGCCCCGGCGTTAAATTCATCTCCCTGCTGTCCACCGGCTACAACGTGGTGGATTACGCCTATGCCGCCGAAAAGGGCATCCCCGTCGCCAACGTCCCCACCTATGGCACCGCCTCGGTGAGCCAGTTCTCCATCGCCCTGCTGCTGGAGGTGTGCCACCACATCGGCCACCACGACGCCTCCGTCCACGCCGGAAACTGGGCCAGCTGCGCCGACTGGTGCTACTGGGACTACCCCCTCATCGAGCTGGAGGGCAAGACCATCGGCGTTGTGGGCTTTGGCCGCATCGGCCAGGCCGAGGGCCGGGTGGCCAAGGCCCTGGGCATGAAGGTGCTGGCCTATGACGTCTACCCCAATGACAGCGGCCGGGAGATCGCCGAGTACGTGGACCTGGACGCCCTTCTGGCCCGATCCGATGTGATCACCCTCCACTGCAACCTGACCCCGGAGAACACCGGCTTTATCAACCGGGACTCCATCGCCAAAATGAAGGACGGGGTCATCCTCATCAACAACGCCCGGGGCCAGCTGATTCACGAGCAGGACGTGGCCGACGCCCTGAACAGCGGCAAAATGGGGGCCGCCGCCCTGGACGTGGTGTACACCGAGCCGATCCGGGCGGACAACCCCCTCCTCCAGGCCAAAAACTGCATCATCACCCCCCACATCTCCTGGGCGCCCAAGGAGAGCCGCCAGCGGATCATGGACTGCGCCGTGGCGAATGTCCGGGCCTATCTGGAGGGCAGCCCCATCAACGTGGTCAACCTGAAATGAGGAGGGGGCAGCTATGAGCCTGCGTTCCGACGCCCAGATTATCATTTCCCGGGCAATCCAGGCCGTTCAGCCCGACGCGGCGGTGAAGCGCGCCCTCCGGGGGCAGGAGTTCCCCGGCCGGGTGGTGCTGGCGGCGGCGGGCAAGGCCGCCTGGCAGATGGCCAGGGCCGCCAAGGACTGCCTGGGGGAGCGAATCGACGCCGGCGTGGTGGTCACCAAGTACGGCCACGCCCCCGGGGAAATCCCCGGCTGCGCCTGTTATGAGGGGGGGCACCCCGTCCCCGACGGGAACTCCTTCCGGGGCACCCAGGCGGCGCTGGACCTGGTGTCCGGCCTGGCGGAGGAGGACGCCGTGGTTTTCCTGCTGTCCGGCGGGGGGAGCGCCCTGTTTGAAAAGCCCCTGATCCCCGGGGAGGAGCTTCAGGATATCACCAATCAGCTGCTGTCCAGCGGAGCGGACATTGTGGAGATGAACACCATCCGAAAGCGGCTGTCCGCCGTCAAGGGCGGGCGGTTCGCCCAGCTGTGCGCCCCCGCCCAGGTGTTCTCCATCGTCCTCAGCGATGTTTTGGGGGACCCGCTGGACATGATCGCCTCCGGCCCCGCCTGCGCCGACCGGTCCACCTGCGCCCAGGCCCAGGAAATCGCGGAAAAATACGGCCTGCGGCTCACCCCCCAGGCCAGGGCGCTCCTGGCCCAGGAGACGCCCAAGGTGCTGGACAATGTGGAAACCCAGATTACCGGCAGCGTCCGGGAGCTGTGCGCCGCCGCCGCCGGGGCGGCCCGGGAGCTGGGCTATGAGCCTTTCATCCTCACTGACACGCTGTGCTGCCAGGCCCGGGAAGCTGGATCCTTCCTGGCTTCCATCGCCCGCACCCATTGGGGGCGGGGGCGGAAGCTGGCCTTTCTGGCCGGGGGCGAGACGGTGGTGAAGCTCACCGGCGCCGGCAAGGGGGGCCGGAATCAGGAGCTGGCCCTGTCCGCCGCCCAGGGCATTGACGGCCTGGACGGCGTCCTGATTTTCTCCCTGGGCTCCGACGGCACCGACGGCCCCACCGATGCCGCCGGCGGCATGGTGGACGGAGGCACAGCCGCCCGGCTCCGGGAGCGGGGCCTGTCCATCCACCAGGTTCTGGCGGACAACGACGCCTACCACGCCCTGGCCCAGGCGGACGGCCTGATTTTCACCGGGCCCACCGGCACCAACGTCAACGACGTGGCGGTCGTGCTGATCGATGTAGAATAGACTCCCCAAGCATGGCAAATGCCCTGGCAAACTTTCTTTGTCAGGGCATTTCTGCTGTCACACTGTCTGACGCTCGTCGGGGAAAATGATTTTATTAACGAAGAAGAAAATAACCATGGAAATACCGCCGTTCAGCACGGTGGACCCGATGTTATAGACGGCGGGCGGTACAAACAGGCCGGCCACCGCCACCCAGATGCAGTTGATGGAGTTGACGATGCAGGTGATCACGATAAAGGCCGCCAGATACCAGCCGATCTGCTTGGCCAGGCTGCCGTGGCTGCGGAAGACGAAATTCCGCTGAATGGGGAAGTTGATCACCTCGCCGATGACCATGGCCACCATGTAGGCGCAGAAGTAGGCCAAGCCGCCGTGGTTCTGGTCATAGCCCAGGATATTCCATTCAAAAGTTTCCCCGAACATGGTCACAGGGATGCCGGGCCAGCCGAAGGACCGGGTCCCCAGCCCCGCGAAGGCGGCGGGCAGGAAGGTGAGGAGCAGGTATTTGAACACGGTAATCAGGTTGCTGACGATGACAAACAGCCCGCCCTCCCGGATCCACTTCGCCGCGCCGGGGTGCTTTTGGGCAAAATCATTCCAAAAATTCACAGTACATCCCCCTTTACTGAATGGCGTCAGCCGCTTTATGCTTTTTCCCCGCGCGGGCAAAGCCGCCGATGATCTGGCCCAGGCCCTTGAAGAAATGGCCGTTGACCACCGTGAGGATGCCCTCCGCCGACTCCATGGTGCAGATGCCGCCGGTCATTTTGGCGATGCCCCGGAAGGGCATGTTGTAATTGAACATCAGGTTCAGGTTGGGGGTGCCCTTCTCCATGCTTTTGTTCAGCATGCTGGTCAGCCGCCTGTAGACAAACCGGGCCAGGCCGTTCTTGGCGTAGTACATCTGGCACAGGGCGTCGTTCATGGTGAGGGTGCCGCTCCAGGAGCTGTCGGGGATGGGGCGGCCCAGCAGGGCCTCGAACTGCCGGTCGGAGACGGCCCCGACCCGGCCGCTGTAGTAGTCGGACAGCTCCGCGGTGTCATAGGGGTTTTCCGCCCCGGTCCCGGCGGCGGAGACGGCCCCGGTGAGCCTGATGTCCGCCGCGGAGGCCCCGATCATCACCTGGTATTCGCCGCCCTCCACCTCGAACCGGTTGGTCTTCACGTTGAAATACCGGAAGGCCTTGTCGTCCAGGGGGATGGTGACGGTCCTGCGCTCCCCGGCCCTGAGAAAGACCTTTTGGAAGCCCTTCAGCTCCTTGGCGGGGCGGAACACCTGGGCGTCCGCCTTGCCCACGTACAGCTGCGCCACCTCCGCGCCGTCCACCTCTCCGGTGTTGGTGATGGTAAAGGTGGCTTCCTTGTCGGTGGCCTTTAAATCACTGTACTGGAAGGTGGTGTAGCTCAGGCCGAAGCCGAAGGGGAAGAGGACGGGGATGTTGGCTGTCTCATAGCAGCGGTAGCCTACATACAGCCCCTCCCGGTACTCGGCGCTGCGCTGTTTGGCGGGGAAGTAGGGGGCGGAGGGCACGTCCTCGTATTTGACGGGGTAGCTCTCGGCCAGCTTGCCGGAGGGGTTGATGTCCCCCATGAGGGCTTTCAGCATCGCCCCCGCCCCGGCCTGCCCACAGAGGTAGCCGTGGATCACCGCCCGGCACTTGTCCAGCCAGGGCATCTCCACCGCCGACCCGGCGGACATCACCGCCACCACGTTGGGGTTGGCGGCGGCCACGGCTTCCAGCAGGTCGATCTGGCTCTGGGGCAGCCTCATGTGGGGGCGGTCCAGGCCCTCGCTCTCGCTGATCTCGTCCAGGCCAATGTAGAGCAGGACCACGTCTGCCTGTTTCGCCAGCTCCACGGCCTTGGCCCGCATGGCCGGGTCGCCCTTGCCGGAGCGGGGGTATCCCGGCTCAAATCCAACTACATTCAGTTGATAATTACCGATAATATCCATAGTGTTGTCAACCCTGGTGGCGTTGACCACGGAGGAGCCCGCCCCCTGATACCGGGCCTTCTGGGCGAACTCGCCGATCACGGCGGCCTTCACCCCCTTGTTCAGGGGCAGGAGGTTCCCCTCGTTTTTCAGCAGAACGATGGACTCCCCGGCGGCCTTCTCGGCCAGCCTGTGGTGGGCGTCCGCGTCGAAGGGCTTATCCCGCAGCGGCTCGATGGCCTGGGTGACAGACAGGACCACGTCCAGCAGCTCATCCACCCGGCGGTCAATGGCCTCCCCGCTGATTTTCCCGTCCTTGACAGCCTGGACCAGCTCCAGGTCGGAGTCCCCCCGGGTGGTGGGCATCTCCAGGTGGGAGCCCGCCCGGACGCCCTCCACATGCTCGTTGGAGCCGCCCCAGTCGGAGACGACAAAGCCGTCGAAGCCCCACTCGTCCCGCAAAACCTCCTGGAGCAGGTGGTAATTCTCGTTGGCGTAGACCCCGTTGACCCGGTTGTAGGCGGACATGAGGGACTTGGCCCCACCCTCCTTGACGGCGATCTCAAAGCCGGTGAGGTATATCTCCCGCAGGGTGCGCTCGTCCACCACCGAGTCGGAGGCCATCCGCCGCAGCTCCTGGGAGTTGCAGGCGAAGTGCTTGGGGCAGGCGGCCACCCCGTTTTTCTGGATGCCCCGGATATACCCGGCGGCCATTTTGCCCGCCAGATAGGGGTCCTCGGAGAAATACTCAAAGTTCCGGCCGCACAGGGGGCTGCGCTTGATGTTCAGCCCCGGGCCCAGCAGGACGCCCACCCCCTGGGACGCGGCCTCCTCCCCCAGGCACTGGCCAACCTCCTCCCCCAGGGCGGGGTCCCAGGAGTTGGCGATGGCGGCGGCGGTGGGGAAGCAGGTGGCGGGCAGGGAGGGGTTCAGGCCCAGCTGGTCCCCCGCCCCCGCCTGCTTGCGGACGCCGTGGGGGCCGTCGGACAGGGTCATATTGCGGACGCCCAGCCGCTCCACGCTGCGGGTCTGCCAAAAGTCCTTGCCGGAGAGGAGAAAGCACTTCTCCTCCAACGTCATCTTCTGAATGATATCCTCGTGCTTCATGGGAAGCGCGCTCCTCTCATCAAAAATATCCCCGGCCCGCGCCCGTTTGGGGACACGGGCCGGGGGATCATTTGGAATATTTCCCTCAGCCCTGGCGCTTCTTATAGCCCTTGATGGCCATGAACTCCAGGCCCAGGAGGACGGCGGCGGCCACCACGTCGGCGGCGATGAGGGCGGTCCTCCACATGGGGGTGGCGGTGGCCTTCTCATAGTTGGCGTCGGTGTAGGCGCGGCTGTTGACGGTGACGTACAGGATATTCTTGGCGGCGGTGCGCATGGCCTGCTGGGCGCCGTTGGTCTCCCGGAACTGCACGTTGTTGGTGGCGGTCTGATAGGCCACCAGCATCAGGTCGCACCCGTTCCGGATGGCCTGGTCGGCGCTCATATAGCCGTAGACGCCGAAGTAGTCAGTCTCCACAAAGCCCTGGAAGCCCCACTCGTCCCGGAGGACGTTGTTCAGCAGCTGGGAGCAGCCGCCGGCCCAGCGGTTGCCGATATAGTTGAAGGAGGACATGGCGGCCTCGCAGCCGGCATCCTTCACGCACATCTCAAAGGGCTTGAGGTAGATCTCACGGATGGCCTGCTCGTTGGACCAGGTGCACAGCATGGAGTTGCGGTTGCCCTCCTGGTCATTCAGGGCGAAGTGCTTCATATAGGAGTACACGCCGTGGTTCTTGGCGCCGGTGACGGCGTTGGCGGCAATGGCGCCGGAGAGCAGGCCGTCCTCGGCGAAATACTCAAAGTTCCGTCCGGCGAAGGCGGTGCGGTGGATGTTCATGGCGGGGGCGTACCAGCCGGAGGTGTTCATCTCGTCGGCCATCTTGCCGATGCTCTCGCCAAAGGCCAGGGCCATGTCCTTGCTCCAGGTGGCGGCGATCATCACGCCCGCCGGGAAGCCCACGGAGCCCACGCCGGTGAAGTTGTTGTTAATGGAAGCGGGGCCGTCGTTGTCGTTGGTGCGGACCTTGCCGATGCTGCTGACGGAGTTGGTCTGATAGCCGCCCAGGGAGATCAGGGCGTTCATGTCGTCCAGGGTCATCTGGTCCAGCAGCTGGTCCCACTTGGGGTCGCCGTAGTCCAGGCCCCGCAGGTCCTTGAGCTGCAAGCCGTTCTTGGCCCCGGTGGTGACGGGCTGGGCGTTGGGGTCCTCGTCGGCGGCGGTGGCCTCGGCGGTGAGGTAGTTGTTCTTGTTGTAGAAGCCCGCCTTGCCCTCGGCGCTCATCTCATAGCTGGCGGGGGCGGCGGTGGCGGCGTCGTAGTTGGCGAAGCCGCCGGCCCGGGACAGATAGGTCACGTCGCCCTGGGCAAAGGCGAACTGATTCACCGGGGCGGCCTGGTCGGTGGAGCGGCCGGCGCTGTAGTCAATGTCAGCGGCCTGGGGGAAGGTGACGGCGTCCAGCACGGTGTGGGAATCGGCCCGGAGGGAGATGGTGTAGTCGCCCGCCTCCAGAATATAGCCGCCGCCGCTGATCTTGATGCCGTTGTCATAGGAGGCCAGCTCCTCCTTTGCGATGTCGAAGTGGATGGACTCGGAGGCCCCGGGCTCCAGCAGCCCGGTCTTTTCAAAGGCGACGAGGTTGGCGCTGGCCTTCTCAATGCCGCCGTCGGTGTAGGGGGGGTCGAAGTAGACCTCCACCACCTCCTTGCCGGCTACAGAGCCGGTATTGGTCACCAGAACGTCCATAGAGATGGTATCGCCGTTTACGGTGAAACCGGCAATCTCCTGGGTGAAGCTGGTATAGCTCAGGCCGTAGCCAAAGGGGTACTGGACCACGTCGTCGTAGTTGATCAGGCCCTCGGCGGCAGCCGTCTCATAGAACTTGTAGCCCACATAGATGCCCTCCACGTAGTTGACGAAGGAGGCGGAGGCGCCGGCGGGGTCAAAGCTGCTGGCGTCGCTGTCCATGTCGCTCATGTTGGTGTATTTGAAGTCGCCGAAGTTGTTCCACCAGGGGGTGTTTTTCATGTCCACCACAAAGGTGTCCACGGTGCGCCCGGAGGGGTTCACCGCGCCGGAGACGATGCGGCCCAGGCCGTTGAAGCCGCTCTGGCCGGTGCCGGGGCACAGAATCAGGCCCTTGATCTGGGGGTAGTCGTAAATCCAGTCCAGCTCGAAGGCGTTGGCCCCGTTGTAGACCACAACAACCTTGTCGAAGTTGGCGCACACCAGGTCCACCATCTCCTCCTCCCGGTTGGACAGCTGGAGGAAGTGGTCGCCGGCGTCCCAGTCGTTCCCCTGGTTCAGGGTGTCGTCATAGGAGCCGTTGTAGTAGCCCGCGCCCTGCATCTCGCCGTTGCGCTCGGCCTGGCGGCGGATCCAGCTGCCGTCCACCACGGCGGCCATATCGGTGGGCAGGTCGGCGCCCTCGCCGCCCACACGGGTGATGACGATCATGGCCGTGTCGGAAAAGCCCTTGGCGTTGCTCATCATCTCGTCGGTGTACAGGCTGACGTTGGGCTCGGGCAGGGTCCAGTCCTGGACGGACATGGCCACCTTGGGCCGGTCGGCCTTATAGTCAGTATAGAACTTTTCCAGCTCCTCATTCAGCTCAAACCCGGCGTTGGCCAGCCCCTGGAGCAGGGTGACGGTGGGATAGGCGTCGTTCAGCGCGCCGGAGCCGGTGCCGCCGTAGCAGGGGTTGGTGGAAGCCCAGCCGAACACGTTCAGCTTGGAGCCGCCGGCCAGGGGGAGCAGGCCGTCGTTCTCCAGCAGAACGATGCCCTCCTCGGCCATCTGGGCCACCAGCTGGGTGGCCTCGGCGGTGGTTTCATCGGTGAGGTAAGAGGTTTCGCTGACCAGGTCCAGCATGCTGGACATCGGGCCGGTGCAGATCAGGTTGACCACCACCACCACGGCCAGGAGCAGAGCCAGCCCGGCCTGGGTGCGGATCAGGAATTTTTTGTCTCTGGCCATTTTTCCGCAGGCCGCCACGGCGGCAATGGCCAGCACTGCCAGAATGCCAAGGACGATCAGGTGGTTTTTGATCATGCCAAGTACATTCATGACATCATCCATGTTGATAGCAAGCATTTTATGTTCCTCCTTCTCTGTTGGGCCGGGGCCGGCCGCGCCCCAGCCGTTTACAGGGCGCATGATATCACATTCTATTCTCCCCAACATGGAAGCGGCGCAAACTGCTTGTTTTTCCGCGCGAACTGCTTTCAGACATGTGCGTTTTCCACAAAAAGAAGTCCGGCTGTTTGACATTTCAAACAACCGGCTCTTTGACGGGAATGACAATATTCAGCTCAAACCAGCCGCCCCGATTGTGTATGGTCATGGTTCCGCCGTACTTCTCCGCCGCCCAGCGGATGGACCGGACCCCAAAGCCGTGGTAGGCCCCATCCCCCTTGGTGGACAGGGGCAGGCCGTCCTGAAATTCCAGCTCCCGCTCGCAGCGGTTCCCGCACTGGATGACCAGAAAGTCCTTCTTCCCGTACACCGCCAGGTGGATCAGCCGCCGCTGCCGGTCCGGGATGGTCAGCTCACACTCGATGGCGTTGTCCAGCACGTTGCCGAAGATGGAACAGATATCCATCACGTCCATAAAGTCCAGCCGGGCCCCGTCGGCCACGCAGGTCAGCTCGATGCCGTGGCGGGCGCAGTACAGGCTCTTGCCCGTGAGGACGGTGTCCAGCACCGAGTTCCCCGTCTTGTTCTGGGCCTCATAGGCCCGGATCTCCTCCTCCATGCCGTCCAGAAAGTCGCAGCGCCGCTGGGGGTCCTGCTCCGCCCGGAGGACGGCAATCTGATGCTTCAGGTCGTGGTACTTCCGGTTGACCACGTCGATATTCTCCCGGGACTGCTTGTACTGGACATATTGGTTTTGCAGAATGTTCTGCATGGCGTCCAGCTCCCGCTGGGCATGGAGCTCCCGCCTCTGGATGTGGCAGGCGTACAGCATGGCCACCCCCGCCAGGTCGATGAGGGTGCGGATGTTATAGATGCCCTCGATGGCCGGGCTGGTAAAGGGGATGTCGGTATAGACGAAGGACAGGTTGCTCATCAGAAAGCAGGTGGCGCTGATGACCACCGGCGGCCACAGCTCCCGTGGCCGGAACACCAGGGCAGTGTCCGGGTCCCTCCGCCGGGCCTGGAGCCAGTACATGACAAAGAACACCCCGGCGTACACCGCCGCCAGAAAGAGGGCGGAGAGCAGTAAGGTGCGCCCCGCGCCGCCCTCCAGCCCCAGGAGGTGGCGGGTGTACGACCACAGCTGCCACTCCAGCGAGGCGGCGAACTCCGCCGTCAGGAAGGCGAAGGCCGTGATGTACACCGCCCCCAGCGGGGGGATGTCGCAGCACAGGGCGAGGAGCAAAAACATCAGCCCCACCGCCCCCGCCATGCAGGGCAGCCACAGGACGATGCGCAGCCCGTCCGTCAGGTGGAGGAACAGGCACTGTACCGCCAGCCCCGCGCCCAGAACCCCCCACAGCCGGGGGCCGTCAAAGCGGCGGGGCCGGTTGAGCATGAACACCAGACAGGCGCACCACTCCGCCGCGGCGGTGAACAGCCGGGGGATGTCTGAGAGATAGACCTGGTTCATCCGCTGATCCCCCCTACATAGTCGGCCAGGGCGCTGAGGAAAGGCCCCCGGCGGCCCCGGCTGATGAGGAGCTTGTCCCCCTGGACCACGGCGCAGCCGTCCCGCACCCCGCTGACGTGGGCCAGGTTGACCAGATAGCCCTTGTTGCACCGGATAAAGCCCTTGTCCGCCAGGGCCTCCTCCATCTGCTGGAGGGTGGCCGAGGAGGCGTAGACGCCGTCGCTGGTGTGGAACATCAGCTGGTGCCCCAGCCGCTCCATGTAGTAAATGCCGCCCACCTCCAGCTTCAAAGCGCCCCCCTTGACCGCCACGGTGATGTAGCCGCCCCCACCCTTTTTCACATACCGCAGCACCCGGGTGAGCCGCTGGGAGAAGGAAAAATAGTTCAGCGGCTTGAGGATGTAGTCCAGGGCGTTCACCGAGTAGCCCTGGATTGCGTATTGGGCCAGATTGGTGACAAAGACGATCACCACCTCCGGGTCCACCCTCCGGATGTGGCGCGCCGCCGTCATGCCGTCCAGAAACGGCATGTCCACATCCAACAGGAGCAGGTCGTACTCCGGCCTGTACCGCTCCACCAGGTCCTCCCCGTTGTCGTAGTGGGTGACCTGGAAGCTCCGGCCGGTTTCCCGGCTGTAATCATCCAGAAATTCCTCCAGCTGCCGGAAGCACTGAGGATCGTCCTCCGCGATCAAAACACGGATCATATGCCCGCCCCCTTTCTGAACTCCGAACACGTTGAAAACAGACCTGAACAGTGAGAAAATTATATCATTTTCATTCACTCTATTTCAATACCATTTCAGCGGAAAAGGGAAAAATCCCCCACTATTGTGCATATTTCCATTTTTCAAGGGGCGCCGAACCGGGGGCGTTTTTATAAAGTGGATAAGAAACCCCCTCTAAGTCAAAAGACTCCCCCCTTGGAATAGGCTGGTATTTTTGATAGACTGTCATTACCAATAAAAAAGCGGTCTGTCAGCGGACAAAAATTCATCGAACCGTAAATAAAAGGAAGCCGGTGATTCGAAAAATGAATGAAACCATTGTATCCATGAAGGGGATATGCAAGAGCTTCCCCGGCGTCAAGGCCCTGGATCATGTGGACTTCGCGCTGCGCTCCGGCGAGGTCATGGCCCTGCTGGGGGAGAACGGCGCGGGCAAGAGCACCCTGATGAAGGTGCTCAGCGGCGTCTACCAGCGGGACGCGGGGGAGCTGGAAATCTTCGGGAAGCGGTACGGGGACCTGAACCCCAAGCTGGCCCAGGAGGTGGGCGAGCTGCCCGTGTCCAAGCAGCAGATGGTGGAGATTGCCAAGGCCCTGTCCACCCACGCCAAGGTGCTGATCATGGACGAACCCACCTCCGCCCTCACCGCCCGGGAGATCGACGACCTGTTCCGCATCATTCGGGAGCTGAAATCCAAGGGCTGCGGCATCGTGTACATCTCCCACCGGCTGGAGGAGCTCCAGCACATCGTGGACCGGGTGGCCATCATGCGGGACGGCCAGTACATCACCAGCTTTGACTTCCAGGACGCGTCCTTGGACGAGATCATCGCCTACATGGTGGGCCGGGAGATCAAGGAGAAGTTCCCCCGGGTCGCCTGCAAGAAGGGCAGGAAGGTCTTCGAGGTCAAGGGGCTCAACGCCGGCCGCATGGTGCGGGACACCGACTTCTCCCTGTACGAGGGGGAGATCGTGGGCTTCGCCGGGCTGATGGGCGCAGGCCGCACCGAGACGACCCGGGCCATCTTCGGCGTGGACCCCAAGGACAGCGGACAAATCTTCCTGGACGGCCGGGAGGTTGCCATCAAAAACCCCCGGGACGCCATCCAGGCGGGCATCGTCCTGGCCCCCGAGGACCGGAAGAAGGACGGCC
>OFGB01001615.1_pt1 | contig 13414 bp, 11 predicted proteins | sample 1521491 | NCBI WGS metagenome assembly OFGB01 (sample SAMEA3504095, study PRJEB24116) | mouse gut metagenome | biome: mouse gut; feature: mouse-associated habitat; material: faeces | place: Denmark | collected 2011
GCGCAGGCAAATCCACATTGGTGAATCTGGCGGGGCGTTTCTTTGAACCTACGAAAGGACGGATACTGATAGACGGCGTGGATTACCGGGAGCGTTCCCAGCTGTGGCTTCACAGCCAGATCGGATATGTGCTTCAGAATCCGCATCTGTTCTCGGGAACGGTTCGGGAGAACATCCGTTATGGCAGACTTGACGCCGCCGACGAGGAGGTAGAGGAGGCGGCTAGAAGCGTCTCGGCAGACGAAGTGGTCAGGAAGCTTGAGCAGGGGTATGACAGCGACGTGGGAGAGAGCGGCGGAAGGCTGTCCACCGGGGAGAAGCAGTTGATTTCTTTTGCACGGGCGATTCTGGCGGATCCGAGCATCTTCGTGCTTGATGAAGCGACTTCTTCCATTGATACGAAGACGGAACAATTGATACAGCAGGCGACGAACAAACTGCTTAAAGGACATACTTCTTTTATCATTGCCCACAGGTTGTCTACGATACGTCAGGCGGACTTGATCCTTGTAGTAAAGGACGGAAAGATTATTGAGAGGGGGACGCACGGAGAGCTTCTAAAGGCAGGAGGGTATTACCATGACCTGTATTCGAAGCAGTTTGAAGAAGAGGCTTTGACGAGGGTATTTTCGGGGAAATAGGAAATAGTAACAGAATTATTTTTCCGCCATATAATGATGACAGAGCCAGGATATATGGCGTATTTTCGGTATTACACTAATTATGGAGTTACAAGCGGCAAGAAAGGCGTCATATGGTCTTTGGCACGGATATCATATAAAGTTATGGGGTGGAAAGATGAATGGAATCATATGGACTTTTCTGGGGACGCTGCTGACATTTTCCGTGACTACGCTTGGCGCCGCAGGTGTGTTTTTTGTAAAAAAGGATATGGGAGGGAAGATTCAGAGCGGATTCCTTGGATTCGCGGGTGGCGTCATGATTGCTGCTTCTGTATGGTCTCTGCTTCTCCCGGGTATAGAGTTTGCAGATGAAAACGGGCAGATCAGCTGGCTTGTAATTACGGGAGGTTTCTTGCTGGGCGTGCTTCTTCTGCTGGCGGCGGATTATCTGATCGGCCGATGGGAACACATAAGAGTAAGGAAGAATACGGCTATGTTGGTGACGGCAATCACGGCTCATAATATACCGGAGGGAATGGCGATCGGTCTGGCTTTTGCCCTTGCCGCGCAGAATCTGAATGAACCTGCGTTGTTGTCCGGCGCGATTGCGCTTACCGTGGGTATTGCAATTCAGAATTTCCCGGAGGGGACGGCAGTTGCGCTGCCGTTAAGCCAGAATGGATTCAGTAAGAGAAAGGCTTTTTTAATCGGGAGTATGTCGGCTATAGTGGAACCTGTCTTTGGTGTTGCGGCAGCCGCGCTTGGAGGCGCAGTGCGGATCGGTATGCCGTGGTTCCTGGCCTTTGCAGCGGGCGCCATGATCTATGTAGTCGTTCAGGAGCTGATACCGGAAGCCTATACAGGCGAGGAAGAAAAATCAGGAACACTTGGATTCGTTGTCGGCTTTTTGGTTATGATGATTCTGGATGTTGCACTGGGGTAAGGAGCGGCTGCTGCCGCTCCTGTTTTTATCATGTAAAATAATTTTGACGCGGTTTTTCGCGCATGTAAAGTATGTTTGATAGACATTCCGTTAAGAAAGCGCAATAATGGTCACGAAAGGATGGATGTTATGGAGATTGGTGTTAAGTTAAAGGACGCAAGAATGCGGGCGGGAATGACGCAGGAGAAAGTGGCGGAGGAGATTCAGGTTACGCGGCAGACAATATCAAACTGGGAGAATGAAAAGTCTTTTCCTGACATCGTCAGCGTGATCCGTCTAAGCAGCCTGTATGGCATCAGCCTTGATCAATTATTGAAAGGGGATGAAGAGATGATGGAACACTTGGAGAAGAGTACAAATATTGTTAAAAGCAATCAAAAACTTATCGCGGCAATTATCGCAGATGTGTTATTACTTATTTTGTTTGTCTTATTCAACGGACTGATCATAAGAAATCCATATTTGATTATGGGCAGTTCCTCGGTGGGTATCATTAGTACATGCATACTGTTTTATCAGATAATCAAAAAGCTTTAAGAAAAGGAGAGGGTTAAAATGACGGTGATTGCGATAATTTTGGTATTTATGGTTTTACTCGGCGCTGTTACTTTAGGGTACCAGGTATTTCAACTGGTAATTCTTGATGCAAAAAGCAGAGGACTAAAACATCCTAAATTCTGGGGGATATTTTCACTCGGCGGTAACAATGGCGGAGGAGGTCTGGTTCTATATCTCATTGGCAGAAACAGATTCCCATCTCATATGACAGATGCCGACCGGAAAATAAGCGACTCCCGCAAAAAGAAATCTGCTCTGTCCCTGTGCTTTATCGCGACAGGTATAGTAGGTTTGATTTTTACGGCGCTGTTTGGGGATCTTAGCTATTTTCTTCAATAGCTTATTATAGCATATTCGATATTTTGGGGCGGCGAGTGAAGCTTAAAGTGTATAGATAGTTGATTACAGACCCGGATTGTGGTATGGGGTGTGTCAGAGACAGCGTTTTCTCTGACACACCTTTCAGGCATTCCCGATTAGAACTGTAACGGTAAATGTATCCTCTGTATAAGAAATATCCAGCGTTCCGTCATATTTTTCTACCATTTCCCGTACATTTGAAAGGCCGAATCCATGAGCGGACGCATCTTCCTTATCGGATTTTAGAATTCCTTTTTGTTCTAAAACGGCATTCTTCTTTGAGTTTGTAATCTCATAAGTGAAATAACCGTTTTCAGTCACCCGGGCTTTCACGGACAGACGCCGATCCTTTGAGTCAGGGATCTTTGCGGAAGCTTCGACGGCATTATCCAGAGTATTAGAAAAAAGGCAGCAAAGGCTGATTGCGTCGATTCCGATCAGTTTTTCCAGATCAATGTGGAAGAAGCAGTCAATATTATGCTCCTGCGCCAGATTGTATTTGGCGTTGAGGACGGAGTTGATGATACTGTTCTTGCAGAATACACGTGTGCGGGCGCTCATCTGGATTTCAAGTTCTTTCATGTAATCCTCTGCTTCTTTCGGGTTCCCGGAATGGAACAGGGATTGTATTGTACTTAGGTGGTTATTCATATCATGGCGGAGCCGTCGGATCTCTGTCTGGTTCTGTTCCAGTTCTTCATAGTAACTCTTCTGCAGTATCAGGTTTCTGCGTTCCATATCCTGCTGAATGCTGGTGAGAAAATATTGCGCCAGGGCTATGCTTCCCAGATTGGTTACGAAGCATGCGAAAGCGGCGGGCCACATCTTATATGTCTCCGAAGGGGCAAAATAAATACAGGTGGTAATACTTACCAGAGACGCCAGGCAGACGGCGTCCAGCAGGATCCAGATCCTGTCGTTAAAGAGTTTCCTGGTCTGGTTGAGGTGCCTTGTGAATACTCTGTAGATACCGTACCAGATCAAAAGGTGCAGGAGGGGATCGGCGATCATACAGGCAATATCAAGGGCAGGGGACCATCCGATCCAGTGACCGATTACCCCGAACATATCCATAACAAGAAAGTTCTGGCTGACGGTCAGGGGATAGAGGACTGCGACGGCAGCCAGCCTCTGCCAGATGCTTCCATGGAACGCCAGGAGCATCAGGACGGTGAACCAGATCAGATCAACCGTTACGTTAAAAAGATCGTTGGGAAATATGACCAAAGTGGAGATTATCGTACAGGAAAGATAGACGATTAAGCTCCATACTTTTCCATTCCTTTTTTTGGCGAAATGGGAGAGAATCCGGTAAAGGAAGAATCCTTCTGCAAAATACGATAAGTTGCCGATATAAGCGATGATTGTCGTTAAGTCCATGTATATTCTCCTGATGCAAAAACTGTTCTGTACGAGACGTGAAAGTATTTCGTGCGGGTTATATTAATTTAGCAGAAGACGTGCGAAGGAGATCTCCAGGGTCTGCCGGCAGGCGCGGCTTATGGGGAAATGAAGAGTTCCGCAGGTACAGCCGTCTTTTTCAACGGCGGTTACATAGTTTAAGTTCACCAGATGGCGGTTATGGCAGCGGATGAAATAATCCGGAAGACCGTCTTCCACCGTATCCAGTTTTCCGTAAAAATCCAGCGTATCTCCGTCTGTCAGGGAGAGGATGACCTTCCTTTTGTCGCTGGAAAAGGCGAGGATTTTCTTCAAGGGAATCCTTAAGGTTCTTGATTTCTGTTCCAGGGTATAGTATTGTTCACAGCTTCTGCCAAGTTCAGCGAGCGCTTGTTCCAGGACGTTTTGAATCTTATGTTCGTCGTAAGGTTTCAGGATATAATGGAAAGCGTGGACTTCATATCCCTGGAATACAAAGTCGGGATACGCCGTCACAAAGATAAGGATCGTGCGCGCGTCTCGTTTCCTTAAGTTTCTGGCAGTATCCATGCCGTTTAATCTCTTCATCTCAATATCTAGGAATAAGATATCTAAGGTCTCGGCTTCCGGACGATTGATAAGCGCTTCGCCCGAGTCATATTCAGAGAGCCGATATTCTTCTCCGAGAAGCTGCAGCTTCTGTTCTAAGGGAACGCGCAGGGCTTTGCGCATGGGCGCCTCGTCATCGCAGATTCCTATATGGATCATATAAAAACTTCCTTCCGTCTGCTGTTCTGAATCATAACAAAGCTATTTTACAAAGAAAACTCTGTTTTGTAAATAGTTAGCCAGTCAAAATACAGATCATAGCATGAATCAAACTTTACATAATCTATGTCAAATATGACGTTTGCCGGAATGCATTTTACCGTCGACTCCTCTAAAATAGAGATTGTCAGATGGAGCTGATTCATCCGGACATTCATCAATAGTTTTTAAGGACATAAGTTACAGGAGGTATGTATCATGTTGCAGGTAAAGCATTTATCGAAAAGTTATTCTTCAGGAGATCAGATATATCCGGTATTGAAGGATGTTTCCCTTGAGGTTGGAAAAGGAGAGTTCGTGGCCGTTATGGGTCCGTCGGGTTCGGGAAAGACGACGCTTCTTAATTGTATTTCGCGATTTATTCCTCATGAACAGGGAGAGATCCTTCTGGCGGATAACGATATCTCGAGCCTTAACGGAGAGGAGCTTGCCAGGGTACGCAATCGTCGGATGGGATTCGTGTTCCAGGATTTTATGCTTTTGGACGGACTGAGTGTCTTTGAAAATATCTGTCTTCCGCAGATCATAGCACATCGGCCGGCAGCGCAGATGGAAGAGAAGGCGAGGAATATCGGCCGGCTCTTTGGTATTGAGAAGATTATGGAGAAATATCCGGCCGAGATATCCGGAGGGGAGAAGCAGCGTACCGCGGTGGCAAGGGCGCTTATGAATCAGCCGTATGTGATCCTGGCGGACGAGCCCACCGGGAACCTGGACAGTAAATCATGTAAGGCGGTTATCGACGCGTTCTTACAGGCGAAGAAGGAGATGGGCGCTACGATCTTTATGGTAACCCACGACAGTTTTGCGGCGTCTTTCTGCGACCGGGTAATCGTTCTGAAAGACGGTCAGGTGCACGGAGAGTTAAGAAGGAGCAGAACAAGGCGGGAATTCATGGATGAACTTTTGGATACGATCCGTACATTGGGAGGTGACGAAGATGACAATGAGTAAGATTATGACGAAGCTTTGTAGGAAGAATCAGGAACAATACAGGCTTCTGGGAGTCTGTGTCTTCCTGTCCGTGCTTTTGGTGTCTTCCTTTACAATGATGTTTTTCTCTCCTTCGATTCAAGAATTTCTGCCTTCGGGAGGAGACACGAGAAAATTAATGTGGTTGTTGCTGGGAGTGGTAACCGTGGGCTGTCTGATCTTTACTCTCTATGGGGGCAGTCTGTTTTTCCGAAAGAAAAGCAGGGAATTTGGAGTGTTTCTGGCTCTTGGGGCAAGGAAAAAGATACTTGCCAGACAGTTGGCGAAAGAAGTGGCTTTTGTTGTGGGAAGATACATTTTACTTGGAAGCTTTCTGGCGGTACCCGTGTCGTATCTGATCTGGAAGATATTTCAGATATTGATAATCAATACGTCGCAGATGCAGTATCAATTCGGTATGACAGGGATACTTGCGGGTTTTGTCTATGCGGCTCTGCTTGTTTGCGCTATCCTGATCCTGGGTATCCGTTTTGTCCGCCGAACAGATATCATGGATATACTGAATGCCGGCCGTAAGACGGAGATGGTACGGGAGATAAAGCCTTATACGGGGAAACTTGGAATGACGCTTATATTGGCGGGACTTTTTCTGGCAATGGCGGTTCCTCAGATAACGGTGCGGCTGTTTCATCAAGGGATGCCCGCGGTCTGGCAGGCGACGTACCTTCTGTGTGTCGCAGGGCTTTATCTGGTTACGTTAAGCGCTGTCGGCCGTTCTAAGAAAGGAAGGAATCCAAAGAAGTACTATGATAATATTATCTCTACGAACCTGATGCGTTTTACCGCCAGGCAGACCACTCGAAACATGTGTGTCATTACGCTGTTGGTATTCGTGATGGTGATGGCGGCTTTCTGGGGAATGATGTACTATTTTGACGCGATGCGGCAAGGCAGTGAAGCGCTTTATGATTATTCTGTGCATTATCCGGTGAAGGAGAAGCAGATTGGTCTAGTAGAGACGGAAAAACTTGCAAAAGATCATGGAGTTTCGATCATTTCCTATGAGGAAACAGATTCACTGGAATTAATCGTCCGTTATACAGGGAAGGATATGGACGATCAGAAGCGGTATTTTGACGTAGAGTACGAGAAACTTGCTTCTTTTATATCGGCTTCGGATTTTACAAGGCTTTCCGGAACCTCGGTCTCGTTGGAAGAGGGGGAGTATCAGACGGTTACTGCGTCAGGCTTCCATGAAACGATCTGGGTCGGCGCAGACTGCCTGAATGAAATCGAGCATCCGGTTAAGGGGGAATGTATTAAGCCTGAGTATAAGGGGACGGTGGTGTCCGATAATCTGGCGATGACCAGCGAGCCGTTTCTATTTCTGCTGTCGGATGAAGATTATAAGAGATTTTCGGATGGATTGACGGATGATTTTAAAGAGAGGCATATACTGTTCAATGTCGGACATGCGGCGGAGGCTGATTCCGGTACGGCAGAATCTGATTCCGATGCGGTAAAAAAGGGCGCCGGGAAATGTACCTGTCGGGAGGGAGAACTCTGTCCGGCGACGTATGATTTTGCAGATGCATGGAAAAGTGCGTATATTGAAAGGGCGACGGAGCTTTCAAACCATTATAGGCTGTATGACGCCAGGGAGGAAGAAATGGCCCTGGAAGCGGGAGAAGAGTACGGCTATGCCGGAGAGATCCACATGTCGGCGGATAATACCCAACTGATCAGTGATTGGAAATATGCTCCGTTTTCCAAGATTCTGATGGAGGCGGATGCGATGGAGATGGTAGCGGTGTTTGTAGTATTCAGTATCTACATCTCTGTAATCGCACTGGCCGCCGCGGGAATCATGAGCTATATCAGGAGTATTACCATTGCGATAGACAACCGGCAGCTTTTTGAAGATCTTGGGAAACTTGGGGCAAACGACGTCTATAAGGAGAGAGTGATCAGGGTTCAGCTGCGGAAGATATTTGCGTATCCGACGGCCTCGGGGTGTGTGATTGTAGGTGTGTTCACCCTGTTTCTTACATGGTTTAACGATATGAATCTGGATGTATTTGAGATGCAGATGCTGCTGATGGAGGCGGCGCTGATGGCAGTTGTCAGCGTGGTTCTATATGGAGTGTACCGGAAGGCATATAGAAGGACGAAGGAAATTGCAGGAATTTGCCCCAGAGGATGTTGAAGGACAGTCACTTGTAACGGAGGTTCTGTTGTGGTAGAATAAAACTCAGAATAAGAAAGAAAAGAAGTTTGGTTCTATGAAGATTATTATTTCTCCGGCAAAAAAAATGAATATGAATACGGATACATTTCTGTCGGCAGGGCTTCCAACATTTTTAGAAGAGACGTCTCTGCTTATGCAGTGGATACGCGCTCTCTCATATGAAGAGGCGAAAGAGTTATGGCGTTGTAACGACAGGATTGCAGGAGTGAATTATGATAGATTTCAGAAGATGGAGCTGTATAAGGCGTTGACGCCGGCTTTGGTTTCCTACGAGGGAATCCAGTATCAATATATGGCGCCGGAGGTATTTACACAGAAGGAATGGGACTATGCGCAGAGACATCTGCGCATTTTGTCCGGATTCTACGGCGTGCTGAAGCCTTTGGACGGCGTGGCGCCGTACCGATTGGAGATGCAGGCGAAGGTCTGCGTGGGCAAGGCGAAGGATCTGTATGAATTTTGGGGAGATAAATTGTACGGTGCAATACAGGATGAAGACGGTATCATCTTGAATCTTGCTTCCAAAGAATATTCCAAATGTATCGAGAGGTATCTGAAACCAGAGGATACCTATATTACATGTATATTCGGAGAATGGAAGGACGGTAAAGCGGTTCAGAAAGGAACGCAGGCAAAGATGGCGCGGGGAGAGATGGTTCGATTCATGGCGGAGGCTGGGATAACGAGAGTCGGAGATATCAGAAAGTTTGACCGGCTGGGCTATCATTATGAAGAAAGGCTGTCATCTGGGAAAGAGTATGTTTTTTGTAGAAATGCCGTTGTTTAGCCGTTATAATGTATTTGGATATTATGCGGCGGGCATTCCGGTAGGAGGGGAACCGTAAACGAGAAACAACACAGGGATTGCAGGCCGGGGTGGAGGAATAATCTGATATGAAATACGATAATATTATTTGCGCCACTTTCCTCAATCGCCCAAATCGATTTATAGCGGAAGTCGAGATCGAGGGGCGTAAGGAAAGGGTTCATGTGAAGAATACCGGACGCTGCAAGGAATTGTTGGTTCCGGACTGCGAGGTATATCTGACGGAACCGGGAACACCAGGACGGAAGACCAGATATGACCTGGTGGCGGTGAGAAAATCAAACGGAATACTTTTTAATATTGACAGTCAGGCGCCCAACAAGGTGGTGAAGGAGTGGCTGACAGAGCAGAACTTTGATACGGTCATACCGGAATATACATATGGAGATTCCAGAATCGATTTCTATATGGAACGTCATAATGCGGGCGGGGATGCCGAGCGCCGTCTAATGGAAGTCAAAGGGTGTACGCTGGAGATAGACGGCGTCGGATATTTTCCGGATGCACCGACAAAGCGGGGCGTGAAGCATCTGAAGGAATTGACGAAGGCTGTAAAAGGGGGGTATAAAGCTTCCCTTGTTTTTGTGATCCAGATGGACGGCGTAACGGAAGTGCGGCCGAATATCAAGACCCATCCGGAGTTTGCGGAGGCGCTTGAAGAAGCGAAGGATGCAGGGGTGGAAGTATTGTATCTGGCTTGTCACGTGGAGCCGGGCAGTTTAACGGTTATATAGAAGGAACACTGCTGTTTCAATGTAGATGTTATGGTTCTGGTTTTTGTATTTTCGTCTTGTAAAAGTGGAGTTTCTACATTATACTGAATTTATCTGAGCGTACACGGACGAAGGGATTACGTGTGCCCTGGCAGTGGAAAAGAGAAGATGGAGGAAGAAAACGATGACATATGAAGAAGTATTACAAAATGCAAGAACTTGTGTAGGAGATATCTGCAAGGCGTGTCCGGTCTGTAACGGTAAAGCATGCGGCGGCAGGATTCCGGGACCCGGGGCAAAGGGAACAGGAACGGTTGCGATCCAGAATTACGACGCATGGCAGAAACTCTGTGTGAATATGGATACCATTTGTGAGAATAAGCCGGTTGATCTGACGCTTAAGCTGTTCGGTCAGACGTTTCGGGCGCCGGTTTTCGCAGGACCCATCGGGGCGATGAAGCTTCACTATGGCGATAAATATGACGACTTGGAATACAACGATATCCTGGTATCTGCATGTGCCGCCGAGGAAATAGCGGCGTTTACCGGGGACGGGACGAATCCGGCGGTGATGGAAGGAGCCACGAAAGCCATCAAGGCGGCAGAAGGAAGAGGAATTCCGACCGTGAAGCCGTGGGATGTAAATACATTGGCTGAAAAGTTCGCCCTGGTTAAGGAAGCAGGAGCGTTTGCCTGTGCTATGGATGTGGACGCGGCAGGGCTTCCGTTTCTCAAGAACCTGACTCCCCCTGCAGGGAGCAAATCTACCGAGGAGCTTAAGAGTATTATCGCGGATGCGGGAGTACCGTTTATATTAAAAGGAATTATGACTGTGAAGGGCGCGCTGAAAGCAAGGGAAGCAGGAGCGGCGGCTATCGTAGTATCGAATCACGGCGGCCGTGTGCTTGATCAGTGTCCGCCGACGGCAGAGGTGCTCTCAGAGATTGCGGACGCAGTCGGAGGGGATATGAAGATCCTGGTAGACGGTGGTATCCGTTCCGGTGTGGATGTATTCAAGGCTCTGGCTCTGGGCGCGGACGCCGTATTGATCGGACGTCCCTATGTAACGGCAGTATACGGCGGCGCGGCGGAGGGAGTGAAAGCTCTTACCGATAAGCTTGCCGCGGAATTGGAGGATACGATGGCTATGTGCGGCGCGCATTCATTGAAAGAGATTACGAGGGATATGGTAAGGTAGTGCATGAAAAGCCTGAATGAAGATATCAAATCCGGAACTTTTAAGAGAATTTATCTTCTGTACGGAGAAGAAGCTTATCTGAAGAAGCAGTATAAGAACCGGCTTACGAAAGCTATGATTCCGGACGGAGATACGATGAATTACGCTTATTACGAAGGGAAGGGAATTAATCCTGCAGAGCTGATCGATCTGGCGGAGACGATGCCTTTTTTCGCAGAACGGCGGCTGATCGTGGTGGAGAATTCCAACTTTTTTAAGAATGCGACGCCCGACCTGGCGGATTATCTGAAGAATATGCCGGACACCGCGTGTTTTCTCTTTGTGGAAAATGAAGTGGACAAGCGGGGGAAGATGTATAAGGCAGTGAAGGAGAAGGGGCGTATCGTCGAGATGGGGCGTCAGGACGAGAAGACGCTGATATATTGGATTGCCGGAAACGTAAAACGGGAAGGCCGGCAGATTAAAGAATCTACGATCCGTTATCTGTTGTCCAAGACGGGGACGGATATGGAGAATCTGGAGAAAGAGCTGGAGAAGCTGTTCACATATACCTTGCCGGAAGAGGCTTTTTTCGACGAAAACGGCGGGGACGCCGGAGAGAGGGAGGCAGGGATTTCAAAGCGGAGCAGGGAGATTACCGTGGAAGACATCGACGCCATCTGTACTGTGCAGATTTCGAATAAGATCTTTGATATGGTTGAGGCGGTGGCGGCAAAGCAGCAGAAGAAGGCGCTTAACTACTATTACGATCTGCTTGCGTTAAAAGAGCCGCCAATGAGGATATTGTATCTTCTGACACGCCAGTTTAGGCTGCTGCTTGAAGTGAAAGACTTGCTGGGGAGAGGAAATGATAAGGCGCAGATCGCCAGGATTGCAAAACTTCAACCATTTGTGGCGGGGAAATACATGCGGCAGTGCAAGACATTTTCGAAGGCTGAACTTCGTGTTATTATGGAAGAAGCCGCCGGTATGGAAGAAATGGTGAAGACCGGACGACTGAACGATGTGATGAGTGTGGAAATATTTATTGTGAAATTCAGCGCATAGAAGCAGTCTAAGCCCATATGCTCTGTACTGAGCAAGGAAAAGATAACAGACGATAGTAAAATGTAAGGGGAACGATAGAAGTGGCAGGAGTAGATCAGAGTAAAATTCGTAATTTTTGTATTATAGCTCATATAGATCATGGAAAATCTACGCTGGCGGACCGAATTATTGAGATGACGGGCCTTCTGACCAGCCGTGAGATGCAGTCTCAGGTTCTGGACAATATGGAGCTTGAGCGGGAGAGAGGGATTACAATCAAGGCCCAGGCGGTTCGTATAGTCTATCAGGCGAAGAGCGGGGAGGAGTATATCTTCAACCTTATAGATACGCCTGGACATGTGGACTTTAACTATGAGGTGTCGAGGAGTCTTGCGGCCTGCGACGGCGCGATCCTGGTGGTAGACGCGGCGCAGGGAGTAGAAGCTCAGACGCTGGCGAACGTCTATCTGGCGTTGGATCATGACCTGGATGTGATGCCGGTGATCAATAAGGTAGATCTTCCAAGCGCAGAACCGGAACGGGTTATAGAGGAGATCGAGGACGTGATTGGGATCGAAGCCTTGGATGCCCCGCAGATCTCGGCGAAGACAGGACTGAATGTAGAAGAAGTACTGGAGCAGATCGTGGAGAAGATTCCGGCGCCGGAGGGGGATCCTGACGCGCCGCTAAAGGCATTGATCTTCGATTCTCTGTATGATTCTTATAAGGGTGTTATTGTGTTCTGCCGTATGGTAGAAGGAACGGTGAAGAAAGGAACCCATATTCGTATGATGGCGACCGGAGCGACTGCCGAGGTAGTTGAGGTGGGATATTTTGGAGCCGGTCAGTTTGTTGCCTGTGAGGAATTAAGCGCCGGTATGGTCGGTTATCTTACTGCCAGTCTAAAGAATGTGAAAGATACCAGGGTGGGCGATACCATTACCAATGCAGAACATCCCTGCGCTGCGCCCCTTCCGGGATATAAGAAGGTGAATCCGATGGTTTACTGTGGAATGTATCCTGCAGACGGAGCCAAGTATCCGGATCTTAGAGACGCGTTAGAGAAGCTACAGTTGAATGACGCATCTCTGCAGTTTGAGCCAGAGACGTCTATTGCGCTGGGATTTGGGTTTCGGTGCGGATTCTTAGGGCTGCTTCATCTGGAAATTATACAGGAGCGGTTAGAGCGGGAGTATAATCTGGATTTGGTTACGACAGCGCCCAGTGTTATCTATAAAGTGTATAAGACTAACGGCGAGGTAATTGAGTTGACGAATCCGTCGAATCTGCCGGATGCGTCGGAAATTGACTATATGGAAGAACCTATGGTGAAGGCCGAAATTATGGTTACCTCAGAATTTATTGGGGCAATTATGGATTTATGTCAGGAGAGAAGGGGCGTTTATCAGGGAATGGAGTATATAGAAGAAACCAGAGCGGTACTTCGGTATCATTTGCCATTGAATGAGATTATTTATGATTTTTTCGATGCGTTGAAATCGCGGTCCAGAGGATATGCTTCTTTTGATTACGAGATTCTCGGTTATCAGCAGTCGGAGCTTGTGAAGCTGGATATTCTGATTAATAAGGAAGAGGTAGACGCGTTGTCCTTTATTGTCTTTGCGGGAAATGCTTATGAGCGGGGCAGGAAGATGTGCGAAAAGTTAAAGGATGAGATTCCGAGACATCTATTTGAGATTCCCATTCAAGCGGCAGTTGGCAGTAAGATTATCGCAAGAGAGACTGTCAAAGCTATGCGTAAGGACGTGCTTGCCAAG
>OFGB01001616.1_pt1 | contig 13412 bp, 15 predicted proteins | sample 1521491 | NCBI WGS metagenome assembly OFGB01 (sample SAMEA3504095, study PRJEB24116) | mouse gut metagenome | biome: mouse gut; feature: mouse-associated habitat; material: faeces | place: Denmark | collected 2011
GAATTCACGCTGGTATGATGTCATTACGATTACGTATATTTTGGGAAAGCCCCAAAAAGAAGTTGCAGAAAATATGGGAATCACTTTGGATGTGCTGCATAGTACATTGTATCGGGCGAAAAAGTGGATCAGGAAAAATTATGCGGAAGAATATGCACGCTTGAGCGGAGTATAAAACAGGTGCCCGTATCGACACCTGTTTTGTTATGGTTATTTTAGGAACCATTTGCTGCGGTTTCAATTAATTCAATGATAGTATCGATAGAATTCTGCTGCGGTGAATTCTTCATAGTATCTATGTAGGCGTCTCTATTCTCATACAGACGGGTAATAGAATCAAGAAGAGATTCTTTGTTCAGCTCTTCTTCTTCAAGAACGATGCTGTACCCCTGGCGTTCGAAAGAACGGGCGTTGAGAATCTGGTCGCCCCGGCTGGCGTTCGCGGAAAGCGGAATCAAAAGATTCGGCTTATGAAGCGCCAGAAGTTCACAGATTGCATTGGCTCCGGCACGAGAGATTACGATATCGGTCAAAGCGAAGAGATCTTTTAACTCTTCCTTGACATATTCAAATTGGGCGTAGCCCTCCAGGTTTTGTAAAGAGTCGTCAACTTTACCTTTTCCACAGAGATGGACAACCTGGAATGTCTTAAGCAGGTCGGTGAGAATACCGCGTACTGCCTCGTTGACGGCAACAGAGCCAAGGCTTCCGCCTACAACCATGATTACAGGCTTGTCGGAAGAAAAATGCAGGAATTCTTTTGCTTTGTATTTATCGCCGGATAATAGCTCTTGCCGGATAGGTGAACCCGTCAGCACGGCTTTTCCTTCCGGAAGATGCTTCAAAGTTTCCGGGAAATTACAGCAGACCCTGTTAGCGGAAGGAATAGATAATTTGTTTGCGAGACCGGGCGTCATATCGGACTCATGGATAATCGTCGGTACATGGCGGCTCTTACCGGCCAATACGACGGGGACAGAGACGAAACCGCCCTTGGAGAATATAACGTCCGGATTGAGAAGTTTGACCAGTTTCTTCGCCTCGCCGAGTCCTTTAAGAACACGGAAAGGGTCGGAAAAGTTCTGCAGGCTGAAATAGCGGCGCAGTTTTCCGGAAGATATGCCATGGTATGGAATCCCGAATTGCTCAATCAGCTCCTTTTCGATTCCGTTATAAGAACCAATATAATGGATATCGTATTGCAGTTCTTTGAGCCGTGGCAATAGGGCGATGTTCGGCGTTACGTGACCTGCGGTGCCGCCGCCGGTTAAGATAATACGTTTCATAGTGACCTCCAAAATTGAAAAAGAGTAAAATAACTGTGCGATACGTATGTTATAATATATAGCTATGTATTTCTTTTATATAATATATTATACGGTTGTGAGGGGATTGGTCAAGAGAAATAAATATATTGTTTTACTTATCGGGCGATACCTTTCACACGTCAGGCGGCATACAAGGATTGCCGGCGTGGGCGCAGCGGTTTGTTGATGTGCAATCAATATGGTAATATTGAGAGGAAGTATTGTATGGAAAAAAGAGATCAATTGGAAGAATTGTTGAGAGAAGAATTCGACAGAATTGCAGGAGAAGAAGAGAATGTGCTCCGGGAAGAGAATATCAGTATTCCAGAAGAGACTCAAGAGATTATATATGCCGGAATCCAGGAAAAGATCCGGGCGGCTGAACGTGAGAAAGAGAAAGAACGCCTGTATGCCCAACTGTCGGAAGAGGATATGAAAGCCTTAGAGATTGGACGGAGAATTTTGGAGGAAGAAGCGGCGGGAGAACGGAAGGTAAGAACCGTAAAGATTAGAAAGAGGCTGCGGATGTGCGTCGGGCTTGCGGCGGCGCTGACCTTAACTATGGCGATAGGCGTTACCAGTATGGGCGGACCGGAGAGAATTATACAGATGATGACAAGAACGATAGGAGATCGGGAGATTACGCAGATAGATTCTAGAGAAGATAATTTGATAGTGGAAGAAAACGAAGAAGAGGCGTATCAAAAGATAGGCGAAGAGTTTGGAGTAGAACCTGTAAGGATTTGGAATAAGACGGAAGAAATGAAATTTATAGAAATGGAATATGATGAGGAGATCCAAATTGCAAACTTATATTATGAATACAGTGATAGTACTTTGATTTATTTAATAAATGCAACATATAGGGATACTTCATTGGGAATAGATATAGAGGATAAAATAGTTGATACAAATAGTAAAATAATTGGAAATGAAGAAGTGAAGATTAAGGCAGAAATAAGGAAATACGAAGTACAAGGAGTCGGACAGGAAAGATACTCGGCACAATTTAAGTATAAGGGATTGGAATATTTCTTTATAGGAACTATGGATAAAGAAGATTTTGAATATGTTTTAGAAAATTTATATATTTATGATTAAAAGGCGTCAGTTTTTTCGTAGTTATGTGTTTATATATTGAGGGTTGAGGAGAACATAGCGGGAGGTGGCGAAGAAGTGTTAAAAAGAATTACGCGCACATTATGCACAATAATGTTGATTACATGCATGCTACTTATATCAACAGGAAGTGCACAGGCAGCGTCGGATGAAACAATGTTGGACGGATCTTATTTGACCCGGGATGAAGAATCAATAGGATATGCAACCCCAGTTACAAGAGGAGTGGACCTTCTTACGGGATATTCTAAATGTGTGCGTCGCGGGCCGGGACAGATATATGTAGGCGGGACAACCATAGCGGCACATGAGGTAGAGAATGTACGGGTTGGAGTAGCGGTAGAAAGAGCCAAAGAAGGAGATACGGCATGGGAATTCTGTGATGGCTGGCAAAAAGGGAATCATAATACCAATAGAGCGAGTATCAGTAAATCCTTGGAGGTTGAAGGCGGATATTACTATCGCGTGCGGAGTCTGCATTCTGCAAATGAGGATGTGAGCAGTTCGTTTACTAATGGTGTATTTATTGAAAAGCCATAAAAGCCGCCCAACCAAAGTGTAAAAGAACGTTAAAGAACTTAGGAAAACTTTAAAAACTGGAAATGGCAATCTGAGGATTAAAGGGATCTAGAAATTAACAACTGAATATGGAAAAAAGGATGAAGATCCGGCAAGGCTGTGGGAGACGCCGTTTACGGTGCACACCGCAGAAACTATTGATATAATTTCGGCCTTACATTGAGAAACCGTAGGCCCACGATACGGGCCAAAGACGTCGTAGACGGCGTCTCCCACAGCCTTGCCAAATGTAAGGGACGTAAAAGAAGGATAAGGATACGAAGTGAGGGCTTCGTATCCTTTTGTTTTATCTGTTTTGTTTATGCCTGGCCGATTGCCTGTTTTAGCGCTTTGGCTAACTGGTCGGGACAGGATGTGGGTTTGAATCCACAGGTGATGCCCTCCATACGGGAGATAGCGTCGTGTACATTCATGCCGACTACCAGGCTGGCTATACCCTGAGTGTTGCCGGCGCAGCCGCCGACAAACTCTACTTTCCTGATTGTCTCCCCGTCCACGTCTACTTTGATTAATCGAGAACAAACCCCGGTTGGTGTAAATTCCATGCTCAAGTTCCTCCTTTGATTCTTACAATCGCTGTGCTTCTGTACGGATACAAAAGTTTTCCGGAAGCACATGACAGACTATCCTTTTAAACGTCTATAGGAATTATAACAAAAAGCAGGGGTGAATGCCATACTTTTTATTTCAAGCGACGAAACAGGCTAATATACCGGGAATTAATAGTTTTCCGCATGTACCTCAAAGTAACTTTGAGGATGCGCGCATACGGGGCATATCTCAGGAGCCTTTGTGCCGACTATGATATGTCCGCAATTACGGCATTCCCACACTTTTACCTCGCTCTTTTCAAATACAGCGGCAGTCTCTACATTTTTCAGAAGCGCGCGGTAACGCTCTTCATGATGTTTTTCGATGGCGCCGACCATTCGGAATTTTTCGGCAAGCTCCGGGAAGCCTTCTTCCTCGGCTGTCTTTGCGAATCCTTCGTACATATCCGTCCATTCGTAATTCTCGCCGTCAGCTGCAGCGCCAAGATTTTGCGCCGTATCGCCGATGCCGTTCAGTTCCTTGAACCACATCTTAGCGTGTTCCTTCTCGTTGTCTGCCGTTTTTAAAAAAAGCGATGCTATTTGTTCAAAGCCTTGTTTCTTTGCGGCGGAAGCAAAGTATGTGTACTTGTTTCTTGCCTGAGATTCGCCTGCAAAGGCGGCCTCCAGATTTTTTTCAGTTTGTGTTCCAGCGTACTTATTGCTCATGATTTAATCCTCCTGTTTAATTGATAAAATTTATATTTGAATAGCAACCATGCAAGAGAACTTTGCTAAATGGTTACTTTTTCAAAGTCTGAAGCAGGGTGTTTGCACAACGGACAGATAAAGTCAGACGGAAGTTCTTCGCCCTCGTAGGTATACCCGCAAACAGAGCATCTCCATACGTTCTTTCCGTTTCCGGCGGTTTTGTCAGGCTTTGGTTTGATATTTGACTGATAGTATGCATAGGTTGCCGGAGAAATATCGGAGAGAACCTCCATATCCTCCACCGAAGCGATAAACAGTGTGTGGCTGCCCAGATCGAGCGTTTGTTCCACGGCGGCGCTCAGATAGGCGTTCGTTCCGGACGTAACATAGTATAGACCGTTCGCGCTGCGTTTGCATTCTGAAAATCCGGCAAACTTATCGGTATCTCTTCCCGACTGAAAACCAAAACGCTTAAAGAGGTCAAAAGACGCGTCTTCGCTCAGAACAGAAATGTTAAAACGGCCGCTTTTTTGAACCAGTTCTTGTGTATAGTTTGCCTTGTTGACTGCGATGCTGATGCGGTTTGGTTCGCTTGTTACCTGACCGGCGGTATTGATGATACAGCCGTTGTCTTTTCCCTCAAAAGCAGAGGTGAGGACGAATAATCCGTAACTGAGTTTATACATTGCTCTTCTATCCATTGTGAAATCCTCCTACTTACATTTCATTAATATGGGTTTATTTTTCCTTTTCTTTCCTGGCGCATTCAGGACACAATCCCTCAAAAACCAATCGATGTCGTTTAACCTGAAAGCCAGTTGCTTCCTTTACTTGCTCATCGTACTCCGAATGATAGTGAAGCGGGGCGTCAAAAGTCTTTCCACAGCCTGTACAGTAAATATGATAATGCAAATCTACACGAGAGTCATATCGATCCGCGGAAGGAACCTTTACGTTTAATATTTCTTCCGTATCCGACAGAATGCCGAGATTGCGGTAAACGGTTCCCCTGCTGATCTTCGCATCCGTTGTCCGCACATCCAAATAAATCTGATCGGCGGAGGGATGGTCGCATCTTGCTCGTACGGCGTCCAGTACAATCTGACGCTGTTTTGAATTACGAAGATTTTTCATATTACCCTCCAAATACAATAATAAGACTTATTACTATTTATATTACAGTATAAACATATTTTGGAAATTTGTCAAGTTGATTTTTGTCTGTTATTTATTTATCATCGGTCTGCAGTGGAAATGAGTATTTGACAGCCTGGTTTAATTTTCGTTGTACCGGAGTAATAAAGTAGTGTATACTAATGTAGTCGGGATATGCAACACTATAGAAAGAAATACATAGGAGGCGAGTAACGCTATGATTGGAATTATTGGAGCAATGGAAGAAGAAGTGGCGGCATTAAAGGAGGCCATGGAGATTGAAGAGACGGTAGAGCAGGCGGCTATGACGTTCTGTAAGGGTAGATTGTGCGGCAAGGAGGTTGTTGTCGTAAGAAGCGGGATCGGCAAAGTTAACGCAGGGATCTGCGCGCAGATTCTGGTAGACAGATTTCAGGCGGATACTCTGATTAATACAGGGATCGCCGGTTCGCTGGACGCAAAGATAGACATTGGGGATATGGTGATATCTACAGACGCCGTACACCATGATATGGACGCGTCGATATTCGGAGATCCGGTCGGTCAGGTGCCGCGGATGGACACGCTCTTTTTCCCGGCGGATGAAGAGCTGGTAGAGAAAGCGGTGCAGGCGAATGAGAAAGCGAATCCTGACATACATACGTTTACCGGAAGGGTTGCCAGCGGAGACCAGTTTATTGCGTCAAAGCAGGCGAAGGATAAGATCGTGGAGAATTTTCGTCCGATGTGTGTAGAGATGGAAGGGGCGGGGATCGCGCATGCGGCGTATTTGAACCAAGTTTCGTACGTCATTATCCGTGCCATTTCGGACAAAGCCGACAACAGCGCGACAATGGATTATCCCACCTTTGAAAAGCAGGCAATCACTCATAGCGTGAGGCTTATGAAGGAATTGCTGACCATAATATAAGAAGAAAGTGTTTCACAATATGGCCGGAAACGACAGATTTTCCGCATGAGAGATGCAAAATCTGTTGAACGGTTTTTTAGCTCTTCTTTTGAATATCAGTTATAATTCTATTCAAAAGGAGGGCTTTTTATGTTAGAAACAATGTTGGAGGGACAAGTCCTGCTGGTAGTCATGGGGACTTTGGCTGCGGTAGGGGTGATCAGCAAATGTATTGTGAATGTCACGTTAAAGAGACTGGTACGTGCGGCGGGGAATATGAACAAAAGCAATCATCCGTTTATGCGTCTGGTGCGCGCCAAATTCGAACATGCCAGTATGGTCAGTGACAAAGTGGAGAATGTGAACGTGTTCGTGGACAAGTATCTGTATGAGTATAAGGTGATGGGGATACGGCTTCACGGATACCGGAGGATGGAGATTGTGACGGCGATACTATGTCTGATTGCAGGAGCGGCGGGAGCGGCGCTTGCATATCGCATGGACGGGCTGAACGAGACGGTATGGACGTATGGGGCGGCAGGAGCAGGACTTGCGGTTCTGGTTTATCTGTTCCATCTGACTACGGATGAGAAATATCTGATGGATGCAATACGGAATTATATGGTAGATTATCTGGAGAATGTATGCAGGCACAGATACGAGAAGGAGAAGACGTATCAGAAGGGAATCAAGGTGCTGGCGCAGGAGGGAACGGCGGCGGAGTTCGGGGTTATGCCGGATGAAGAATACCGTCCGGGCGACGTCGGGCAGGAAGAAGACAGAGAAAAAGCCAATTGGAAGAACCAGGCGGCGCCGATAGAAAAGACCGATAGGATTGCGCAGACAGAGAAGGCGGAGAAGACGGAGAAGACGGAATGGATTGAAAAAACGGAACAAAGAGTCCGTCCGGAAGAGTTGGAGGAAGCCGACATAATATTGGAAGCAAGAACACGCAGGCCGGAGGGCGGTAAGAGCGCCGTCAGTACTTTCCATGCCGCGGAGAGGATCGCGGACGAGGCAATCAACACGATGCTTGCCGCTAAAGGAAAGCAGGTTAGTCAGAGTGAAGCTATGGGCGCGGTGCTGAAAGCGGAAGCAAAACGCGGGGAAGCAGTAAGAGAAAGTGTGGCAGAGCTTCCGGCGGCAGAATTTGTAAGAGAGACGATGGAACCAAAGAAGCGGGAGACACAAGATAAACCTCCTAAGAAAGAGAAACCGGGGCAGGAACTTGACAGAGACCTTGTGATTCGTCGGATATTAGAAGAGTTTATGGCTTGATTAAACTTGTTTGATTTGGTAAAATGTACATATGCTTTAGACGGGGGCCTGGATATAAGATAGAGAGAGGAGAACTGCTGAAGAGATTATAATGTACACGATATATGACAGATTAAGAGAGTATGGCAGTTCTGACTATTATGGATTCCATATGCCCGGGCATAAGCGGAAGCTGAACATGTTGGGAGAAGAGCTGCCGTACGCGATTGATATTACAGAGATTGATGGATTCGATGATCTTCATCATGCCGAAGGGATTCTTAAAGAAGCGCAGGAACGCGCGGCAGAAGTTTACCGCGCCGGTGAGACACACTTCCTCATTAATGGAAGCAGCGTAGGGATCTTAAGCGCCATAGCGGGTGTGACAAGGAGAGGTGATACGGTGCTTGTGGCGAGGAATTGCCACAAGTCCGTGTATTATGCTATAGAGATGTTTGGATTGAACCCGGTATATCTGATGCCGGGCTTCGATTTGTCTATACAGTTGAATACAGAAGTTTTTGCAGAGGATGTAAGGGCGGCTTTAAAGAAAGAGCCCGGGATCCGGGCGGTTGTGATCGTATCACCGACCTATGACGGAGTTGTATCAGATGTAGAAGCGATAGCGAAAGCGGTCCATGAAGCAGGCATTCCACTCATTGTAGACGGAGCCCATGGAGCGCATTTTGGTTTTCATGCGTATTTTCCGGAACATTCGAATGTACAGGGGGCGGATCTTGTGATTAACAGTCTGCATAAGACGCTGCCGTCCCTGACACAGACAGCGCTTCTGCATATGAACGGGAGTCTGGTGTGCAGGGAGAGAGTCAGGAGGTATCTGCATATGCTTCAGAGCAGCAGTCCGTCCTATCTGTTAATGGCAAGTATAGATTCCTGCGTAGAGCTTCTGGACAATCAACGGGCGAAGCTTTTCGATCCTTATGTAGAGCGTTTAAGGCGTCTGAGAGAGGAACTGGCCGGGCTTGAAAAGCTGCAATTGATTGAAACCGGGAGATATGATCGTTCAAAGGTTATGATATCCGTTAGAAATACCGATATCTCTAGTAGAAAGCTTTATGCGGCGCTGCTGGGAGATTATCATCTCCAGATGGAAATGGCGGCGGGAACCTATATTCTGGCCATGACCTCTGTGGGGGATACGGAAGAGGGAATGAAGCGGCTTAGCGACGCGCTGAAAGAGATTGACGCCGGATGCGGATTCTCAAAGGAAAAGGAAGAAAAAATGAAGCACCCTTGTCTTTTGACGCCGGATGTGATATATAATAGTTCGGATGTGACGGAGATATTGAGTTCATCGCAGGAGGCGGGAAGTTCGAATGGTTCTCCTCATAGGTCGCAGGTTCCCTTTTGTGACAGTATCGGGTGCATAGCTGTGGAATATGCGTATCTGTATCCGCCAGGAATTCCCTTGGTTGTGCCCGGAGAAAAAGTAACAAAAGAAGCGGCAGATATGTTACAATGGTATTATGCTATGGGATTCTCCATAGAAGGATTAAAAAAGAAGCAGTATATAGAGGTTTTGACGCATGGGTAAGATCTACTATATGATGGGAAAGAGTTCATCCGGAAAGGACACGCTGCTGAAAGCGGTCAGAGAGACGCTTCCTGACATTCAGAGTGTAACGCCTTATACAACCCGGCCGATCCGCGACGGAGAGAGGGACGGAGAAGAATACTTTTTCATATCGGAGGAGATATTAGATACATATGAGAAACAGGGTAAGGTGATCGAGCAGCGGGCATATGATACGGTGCATGGTATCTGGAGATATGCAACGCTTGACGATGGGCAGATCGACCTTGCATGCGCGGATTATCTGGTGATCGGGACGCTGGAATCATACCGTAAGATGCGTGCGTATTATGGGAAGGATCATGTAACGCCGCTTTATATTGAAGTTGAAGACGGAGAACGGCTTAAGCGCGCCCTCAAGAGGGAGATGAGTCAGGAGGTTCCAAGATATGCAGAGCTTTGCAGAAGATTTCTTGCGGATACAGTGGATTATTCGGAAGAGAATCTGGCGGAAGTCGGAATCACCAGGAGATATTTGAATCATGACGGGATACAGTGCTTAGAAGAAATTATAGGGGAAATACAACATGGGAAGCTTTAAAGATGTGGTAGGGCACAGAGACATTATTAATTATATCGGAAATGCAGTGGCGATGGATCAGGTATCGCATGCGTATATATTGAATGGAGAGAGGGGAACCGGGAAGAAGATGCTGGCGCATCTGTTTGCTATGACGCTGCTGTGCGAGAAAAAGGGTACGGGACCTTGTAATGAATGCCATTCCTGTAAACAGGCGGATAGCGGTAATCATCCTGATATCATACGCGTTACGCATGATAAGCCGAATTCCATCGGTGTGGATGACATCAGAGTGCAGGTGAATAATACGGTCATGATCAAACCATATCAGGGACCGTATAAGATATATATCATCGACAGGGCTGAATTGATGACCGTGGAGGCGCAGAATGCGCTGCTGAAGACGATTGAGGAACCGCCTCAGTATGCGGTTATCATGCTTCTGACAGAGAATGCTGAGATAATGCTTCCGACGGTCGCGTCCCGGTGTGTGATGCTGAAGCTTCGTTATATTAAAGATACGCTGATTCGGCGTTATCTGATGGATAAACTAAAGTTGCCGGACTATAAGGCAGAGTTATGTACGGCATTTGCCCAGGGAAATGTGGGACAGGCTATTATGCTGGCAAATTCCGAGCATTTTAATGAGATCCGTGAGGAGGCGGTGCAGCTTTTGAAGCATATTCACGGAATGGAGATAAGCGATATCACGCAGGCGATCAGCCAAATAGTACCGTATAAATTAGAAATCAATGATTATCTGGACGTTTTGACGGTGTGGTACAGGGATATCTTATTATATAAGGCGACGAAGGATCTCGACGCGGTTGTGTTCAAGGAACAGATCAACGCGATTAAAGAGCGTGCAAGTAAGAGTTCATATGAGGGGATTCAGTTGATCTTGACTGGTTTTGAGAAAGCGAAATCCAGGCTTAAGGCGAATGTGAATTTTGAATTGGTAATGGAGTTATTGTTTCTTACGATAAAGGAGAATTGACAATATGGTAAGAGTGGTTGGAGTTAGATTCCGGCCTGCGGGAAAGGTCTATTTCTTTGCGCCGGGAAAGTATGAGATCAACGCGGGCGATAAGGTGATTGTCGAGACGGCGAGAGGCGTAGAGTTCGGATCGGTTGTTACAGGAGTGAAGGAAGTGCCCGACGAGAAGGTTACGCAGCCGTTGAAACCTGTAATCAGGATGGCGACGAAGGACGATATCCGTAAGGAAGCGAAGAACCGGGAGAAAGAGAAGGAAGCGTTTCATATCTGTCTTGATAAGATTCGTAAACACGGATTAGAGATGAAGCTGATTGACGCGGAATACACGTTTGATAATAATAAGGTGCTCTTTTACTTTACGGCGGATGGAAGGATTGATTTCCGTGAGCTGGTGAAGGATCTGGCGAGTGTGTTCCGTACCAGAATCGAATTGCGGCAGATCGGCGTGAGGGATGAGACGAAGATCAGAGGCGGTATCGGGATCTGCGGGCGTCCGTTGTGCTGTCATACGTATCTGACGGAGTTCGCGCCAGTGTCTATTAAGATGGCGAAAGAGCAGAACTTGTCGCTGAATCCCTCCAAGATCTCAGGAGTATGCGGAAGGCTGATGTGCTGCCTGACAAATGAAGAAGAGACCTATGAAGAACTTAACAGCCACCTTCCGTCTAACGGAGACCGTGTGACGACTCCGGACGGGTTAAAGGGGGAAGTGCATTCGGTGAATGTGCTGCGTCAGTTGGTCAAGGTGGTCGTGACTCTGGATAATGACGAGAAAGAGATCCGGGAATATAAAGCGAAGGAACTTCGTTTTAAATCGAGGCGGAAGAAGAAGGATACGAGGCTGTCGAAAGAAGAGATGGCGGAATTAAAAGCTCTGGAAGAAAAGAACGCGTCTTCGAAGCTGGACGATGAATAAAAGGTCGCATGACAGGCGGAAGTTGGGAAATGAAACATGTACAAAGAAAATGAGATCGAGTTGAATCCGGGTGAGCGCCTGGACGACCTGCAGATACGCGGATATGAGATAATACAGAGACCAGGAAGATTCTGTTTTGGGATGGACGCGGTGTTGTTGGCCGCCTATGCGAAAGTGAAGAAGCAAGAGAAGGCGTTGGATTTAGGAACAGGAACAGGGATTCTGCCCATTCTTCTGGAGGCTAAGAATGAGGGGGCGCATTATTCCGGGTTGGAGATCCAGGCCGAGAGCGCGGATATGGCAAGGCGAAGTGTAAAGTATAACGGGCTTGAGGATCGAATCAATATTGTGACAGGAGACATCAGGGAGGCGTCTGTGATCTTTGGGGCGGGATCGTATCAAGTGATTACAGTGAATCCTCCGTATATGATGGGGGAGCATGGGCTTAGGAATGAGAATGAGGCTTTGTATGTAGCCAGACATGAGGTGCTGTGTACCCTTGATGATGTGCTGCGGGAAAGCGCAAGGATTCTGCCGCCGAAGGGTCGCTTCTACATGGTGCACAGACCGTTTCGTCTGCCGGAGATCTTGTCAAAGATGTCGAATGCCGGGATAGAACCGAAGCGAATGAGACTCGTGTATCCATATATAGACAAAGAACCCAATATGGTCTTGATCGAAGGTCTTCGGGGCGGGAATCCGCGGATGAAGGTGGATGCTCCGTTGATCGTATACCGGGAGAAAGACTGTTATACGGAGGAGATTCTCAGGATTTACGGGAAAATATGAAGAAAAAATGAAAAAAATGAGTAAAAAAGAAAAAAAGTACTTGCATTCTTAAAAAAACTGTTATATAATAGCAAATGCGTTAAGGAAATAATAAAAGAAATTTAAGAAATGCGCGCGATTAGCTCAGTTGGTAGAGCACCTGACTCTTAATCAGGGTGTCCAGGGTTCGAGCCCCTGATCGCGCACTCAAAATCACTGTTTTTGGAGATTTATAAGGACTCCGGGGGCGGTGGTTTTTTTGTGCAGAAATGGGCGTTTGCGGGTTTTTACCATCCAAAATGAAAAAAACCTAAGTGAGAAAAGAAGATTAGTAAAAAACAAAGATGTGGCGCGAAAGTGGGCGCGAATGTGGCGCGGATAAAATAAACAGTAATTGTGGCGGAAGAATTATGGGAGAAGTGAAAGGAGTTAATCATGCATAAGATAATAAAGAATAAACAGGCATTACTGGAATGGCTTAGTGATGAAGAAAATTTGGTGAAGGGAATTCTGCTTCAAGAGAACATAAGGAAGCATTTGCAGACATCTGTGGAGATATTGGATGAATATTATGGGAGTGAAAGAGACATAGAAAAAGATATGGGCGGATATGTTGTCGTATTCTATGGAAAAATGAAAGAAGTAGAAGAACAGTCCACAAAACATCTGGAAGGATATCATCTCAGAGAAGATGATTATGAATTTGAAGACATATATGAAACAGGGACGGGCGGAAAACGTGTAGTTTTCCGCCTGTATTTATGTTCTTCAGACTATTCTTTGTTACTCATAAATATATATGACAGCAGTCAATAATGCTTAACTGTGTTTTCTATACCGGGAAGATATATATTATATCGGTGAAGGTCTGGTATCAGGAGGTGAAAATAGATTTTGCCAGAAATAAATATTTTTGTTAAGAAGAAGGAGGAACATGAAATGGATAGTACAATGAAGCACACAAGTATTCTGGAAAGAACAGGAGTCTTTGCCGAGGATGCAAAGAGAAGATTTGAGTTGACATTGAAATATAACGGAATAAAAGGAAAAAGAGTTCTAATCATTGGAAT
>OFGB01001618.1_pt1 | contig 13392 bp, 19 predicted proteins | sample 1521491 | NCBI WGS metagenome assembly OFGB01 (sample SAMEA3504095, study PRJEB24116) | mouse gut metagenome | biome: mouse gut; feature: mouse-associated habitat; material: faeces | place: Denmark | collected 2011
CCGCCGGTCCCACCGGCCCCACCGGGGCCCCGGGACCCAACCCCACGGCCATCGCCGCCTACGCCGCCAACACCCGGGGCGGCAGCGTCGGCCTCGGCGACTATGATTTCATCGGCTTTCCGGATGTGTCGGTCCTCTGCCCGGAGATCCTCCTGGGCGACTCAAGCTCGATGCTCGGGGGAGACTCGGTGTTCTACCTGAAGAAGGCGGGCACCTATCAGATCTCCTACCGTGTGACCCTCAGCGCCCCTTCCGTCCGGCCGGTGGGGACCCGGCTGATGATCTCCAGCGCCGACGACTATGAGGGCGTCATCGCCCCCACGGTGGGCGCCCAACAGTTTGAATGCACGTTCACGCTGACCATGCCGAAGAGTACCACGATCGAGCTTCAGGCATACTCCACGACCCCCAGCATCCCCGGCGTGGACAGTGTCCAGCTGGCCAGCGGCGCCTCGGGCGCTTCCATGCTGGTCGTCCGGCTGGGCGACTGAGCGGGGCCATCATTCCGAACAGATAGAGAAAGGACTCCCGCTGGTAAAACCGGCGGGAGTCCTCGGTTTGCTGATAGAGCTTACTACCTTTCGATCGGGGCTGCTTTCTGCTTTTGCAAAGGCAGCATAGAGATTGATGAGCGTTTCTGTGTCGAGAGAACAGGTTTTGTATGTTCAATATAAAAAAGTTGACAGACTACTCCCCAGGTGTAGCCTGTCAACTTATCATGGAATAAGCGGTCAAAATCGATTTTAGTTGAAATCTTTAGGGCAGAACGATTAGTATGTGAACATTACCAAGTCTGTGCTTTGGCGGGGGTTCTTTTTGTGATAAAAAGGGTATGTTGATGAAAATTTTGCGGTTTTTTCATATGCGATTTCAATTAGCTCCGTCGCAGTGGTGCTCATTCTGCATCGGGTTCATTTTCAATTTGAACCATATTATTTTTTATTTTTTTAACGTCCCCCAACGTAATCGCTCGATTAATAAATGGCAACTGCTTTTTTTCCTGTTGAGACAATCTGGTTTTATTATTGTAATGATTAATCTATAAATGAGCAAATCTGAAAAAAGACGAAAAAGAAGGCATAAGGACGTTACCGATAAAGGACAAGACTGAAAACAACATTTTATTGTGCAGTTACCCTAAATTCTTTCCTTTGTGACAAAATCGAACATCCAGAAAAAAACACGATTTGACAATCGTGTTTTTTTCATGCCCAAAAGGAGGCAACGGCCATGCCGGATATGAAATTTTCGAGCTATTTTTACGGCGACGAGGCGATGCAGTTTACCTACTTCCGCATCCCCTGCCAGCTTATCACCCACCCCCGCTTTAAGCACCTTTCCACGGACTCCAAGCTGCTCTAGGGCGTGCCGCCGATGGCCAGGACCATGTCCACGATGTCCTTGGCGTACCACGCCAGGACAAGGAACAGGACGCAGCGGATGGACAGCTTCACGGGATCTTCCGCCTCCGTGCCGATGCCCAGTCCGAAGTTCTTGAACAGGTTCCACACCCAAATCAGCAGGATGAGGCCGATCGCCAGGGCCACAAAGACCTCGCACATGGTCTCCGCGGCGGGGAAGTAGCGCAGGAATACGGCCATATCACAGCCCAGCGCGCCCAAAACTGACGTGTTGATCAGATCCAGGCCGTGCATGACCTGCTCCGCCAGCCACGCTACAATGCCGTCTAAGATGCCCATGGGTTACGAGGGCGTCCACTGGCCCCCGGAGAAGAAGGGGGTGATGTAGGCCATGATGAAGCCCAGGGAGTTGAGGATGATCCAGGTGATGATGATGCGCTTCAGCCAGGACCGGGCCTCCTGCGTGGAGCGGTCCGTGTGGCCGAAGTTGATCATCAGCAGGGCCACGGCGGCGGTGACCACAGCGGCGATGGTGGAGATGCCCAGGATCTGGGTGTAGACATCCTTCATGATGTCGCTGGCCTTGGTCCAGATGGTGGCGGCGGAGGCCGGGCGGCACAGCAGGGGGGACAGGCTGGCGGCGGTGAACCCGGCGAACAGCCAGCGGCCCGGGTTCGGCCCACGGTTGGGCGCGGGCCGGGAGATGGTGGGATGTTGGGTCAAGTAAATTCCTCCTTTTGATGTTTGGGCGAAAACAAAGGCCAGTGCCCGGTTTTGGGTACTGGCCTGTCTGCCGCAGGACATGAAAAAAGACGCCCTCCGGCGTCCGTCCTGCGGCCGTTTTCACTTGTGGTTACATTTTCAGCATGACCATCTTAACATATATGGATTTACGGTTCAATAGCAAAACACCGCCAATTTACTGCCAATGAGTTGCCAAACGCACTTTTTTACAATTGAGCGGCAGGGCAGCATACTCTGCACTGACCTGCCGCTTAAATCTGCCTACTATTCATTCATCCGTTGCTGCGTGTTTTCCCTCTACAAGGGCCAACAATTCTTCCCGGCTCCAAATGCTGTTGGGGAACAACTCCAAAGTGCCGTTTTCCCACGCGACAATACACGTTGGCTCTCCTTCGCCCCGATTCGGCGAATTATCAAAGATTTCAAGCCTATTGCACACCTTGAAAAGCTGAGGGATTTTGGACATAGCCCGCCAGTATCGGGCCACAATTTTTTCCAAAGGAACGTCATGTCCACCTCTGTTTACTCTTGCCGCAACACGTTCAATGTTAATTTTCGGGTTTTTGGTGAGCACGTAGATGCAGTGGACGTAGTAGTTCTGACTCCGGGCCTGCTGCATCAAGTCAAACTTCCGGTCGGTCGAAAGCACCGATTCCGTTGTAAAACTTTTTCCTTGCTCCAGAAGAAACTCTCGCGTCTTGTCCGCAATGTCAGCTGCTTCCTTGGACGTACATCCTAAGTGCGCTTCGATCATATCAGCGTTGACATATGGACCGGTTGGTTTGTGCTGCTCCGTAATCATGCTCTTGCCCGAACCGTTTGGTCCGCCATATACTGTCAAGATGGACTCCATCACAGTCACCCTTTCGTTAAGTTTTGAGTAATTAGCTTTCCGGTCGCCGGATCAATATAGGTGAAATGATCCACATAACCGGTATTATTTAAATCAGCGGCAGCGGCTTTGACGGAGCTCTCAAGCGTTGCCCGATCCATTAAATGGGGGGCAGTTACAGGGCTCGGTGCTACAACGTCAAAGGGAAACCCTCGATTCGCCGAAAAACGCTTCAAAAAAATATTGATGGCGGTACTGAGTGGGATGCCAATCGCATCAGCAACGTTTTCTGCCTCAGCTTTCAATTGGTCATCAACTCTCGCCGAAATTGTTGCCATAAAATCCTCCTATTCTGAGTTTATCTGCATAAACTCCAGACACAAATTTATTTACACGTAATCATTGAGCAACATAGGAACCCACCTCCATAATACTTAAAAATTTACCTATTTTGCAATGCTCCAGGTCTATCTAAGCTAATTACTTTCCCTTAAAAGTGTTGACCATCTTTTCCAGTTTAGCCCTCCTTACGGTTCGAATCGGATTATGGGTATATGATACCACAGAGGATGGCTCATGTCAATAGTTGTAACACAAACTTAATACATATCAATACAATAGATTTGCTTTGTGTTACAAATGCAGTAAAGACAATTGGATGGACAAGAGTGTGCAAATCTCTTACCTCTTGATTGTCTCCACATTTGTCATTTGCTGCCCGGCAAAATTTTCTCTACGATGTCAGTGCTTTCCTTTGCGGTGTAGCCCCAAAGCACAGAACTTAGTGCTTCCACCGCTTCCCTCTGTCTTCTATAGTATGTGCGAAAACTGATGCCTCGGATGTGCGGCTGGAGTTGTTCCATGATCTCCTCTGCATTACGGAATTGCTGGGGAGACAGGTAGGTGTAATACAGCAGCCAGTAGTAGATTTCGCCGTTTTTATGCCGTGTACGGAGCAATTCCACTGCGTTGTCCAGCAGGGAGAGCATTTTGTGGCTCCGCTCAATGCACTGGGCATGGTGCTCCAGCTCGGTGCCGCCCAGATCCGCCCCGGCCAGGTAGATGGAATCCAGAAATCCCTCAATGTCCGTGCCGTATTCCACATGGAACTGGCCCTTCAACCGCTGTACCGACAGCTCCAGGCTCCACGTCACGTCCCGGTACTTCCTCAACAGACGCCGGGTGTCGTGGTAGCGCGGATCCTCCGTCACATTCTTTTCCTTCCGTTTATTGGCCATTTTGACCGCTTCTCCCCTTATCATTGTACTTTTCCCAAGTACATGAGTTGTGGACGGGCCTGATATTGACCCACCGGGCAAAGGCCCGCTGTTCCTCGGTGGGTTCGCCGCCGTCAAAGTCCCGGTAGGGCTGGGCAAAGGGCAGAACCCCCATCCGTTCCAGCTCCAGCACACGATGGCGGCCGTCCGCATCAATGAGCCCGATGTTCATACCGTGACGCCCCCTTTTCCAGCACAGCCGTCCCCGGCTCCGTCCACAGGGCTTGTGGAAATCTCAAATGTGTATACCGGGACGCCGCTGGAGCACAGCACATCCATGTGGAAACGCCTACACCCTGCGGCGGGGTTATAGGGGATCAGCCGTTCCTGCACCGCTTGATCCAGGCATTGCCGGAGCATGGCGTGGAGGCCGCGGATGGTCTTGTTGCTGAGGCTCAGGTCCTTCATGCCCTCGTAGCGTTTGTCCAGCCTCCCTGCGTTTCTGCCTGCTGTGACGCTTCCGTTTCTGAGGAGAAAACCGCTCCCCGCCACAGTTGCCCACAAAGGGGCCAACACCGCATTTCGCGCCTTTGGAGGTATACGGATGCCACCCCACCCCGCAGGAGGGCCACACAAGCCATCACAGAGGCTGACACGTGGTTCTGCGCTTTTGGGCTGCGGAGTTCAATTCAGATGGGCGGCCATTGGTGGAGAATATCGCGGCAGAAAATCCGCAACCTGCTTCCAGCTTTTCTGAATCTTTTGGGCATTTTCTCCTTGCCACAGAGGACGCCTCTATGATTACTGCGTGGTAGAATTTTTCCATCGGGTTTTCCAAAAACTGAACTTTTTTAAAGCGTCTACATGTTTCGGGCAGGACCTTACCTTGTTGTCATTCGTATTGTTTTTTATCTCCTCCCCAAATCCCGAAGGGGATCTCCTCCGGCAAATGGAGGGCGAAGATATCGGCACAAGAAACTTCTTTCGCCGCAAAAAACAGTCCCACAACTTCCCCACGATGCCAAAATGATGGACAACAGGTGTATAATACCATCACGGAGGTGTGCCTATGAACAAGATCCTGATTGCCGAGGACGAACCCCCCATCGCCAACCTCATCCGCGCCGCCCTGGACGGCCCGGACTACCGCTGCGCCTGGGCCGCCGACGGCCTGTCTGCCTGCGATCGGCTGGAGCGGGAGCCCTTCGACCTGGTGCTGCTGGACATCATGCTCCCCGGGGCGGACGGCTATGAGGTGCTGAACTACTGCCGCACGCTGGAGGTGCCTGTCATCTTCCTCACCGCCAAGGGGACGCTGGAGGACCGGGTACGGGGGCTTCGCCTGGGGGCGGAGGACTACATCACCAAGCCCTTCGAGCTGATGGAGCTGCTGGCCCGGGTGGAGACGGTGCTGCGCCGCTGCGGCAAGACGGGCCGGGTGCTGTCCCTGCCGCCGGACATCGAGATCGACACCGCCGCCCGCACCGTCCGCCGGGGCGGCAGCCCCGTGGCCCTCACCGCCAAGGAGTACGAGCTGCTCCTCCTGTTTGCCCAAAACAAAAACATCGCCCTCTACCGGGACCGCATTTACGAAAAGGTGTGGGGGGACGAATATCTGGGCGACAGCCGCACCGTGGATCTCCACATACAGCGGATGCGCAAAAAGCTGGGGCTGGAAAAACGTCTGGTGGCCGTCTACAAGGTGGGCTACCGATTGGAGGTGTAGGGCATGAAGCTGTTTTGGAAGCTGTTCTGCTCCATGGTGTCCGTCAGCATCCTGGCCTGCGCCGTGGGTGGGTTTGTCCTTATCGACGGGCAGTTCCGCGCCGCCCTGGAGCAGGAGATGGAGGTGCTGCGCGGGGAAAACGATATGCTGCGCTACGCCCTGTTCATGGAGGCGGAGGGCCGGGTGCTGTCTGGCCGGGAGGAGCTGGCCCGGCTGGCCCAGGGTATGTCCCCCACCACCGGAGGGCACACAATTTCCTTCCGGATCAGTGCCGCCACCGGGGAGGAGCTGGGTGGGAATCATTGTATGCCCCCGGACCTGAACCCCTCCCCCCTGATCTCCGGCTTGCTGGAAAATCAGCGGTGCTGGATGCTGCGCCAGGTGGCGGAGGGCGCGTACTACCTGCACGGGGCCAGTGCCGTGTCCCTGCAGGACGAGACGGTCTACCTGGAAAACTGCCGGTACGTGTCCCCCCTGTTTGCCCAGCGGGCCGGGCTGTACCGAAGCTTTACCGGTGTGATGCTGGCCCTCATCGCCGGGGCGGCGGTGCTTTCGTTCATCCTGGCCCGGGCCATCCTCCTGCCCCTGGACCGTCTGTCCGCCGTGGCCCGGATCATGGCGGCGGGGGAGCTGTCCCGGCGGGTGCCAGTGACCAGCGATGACGAGCTGGGGCTGCTGTTCGAGGACTTCAACGCCATGGCGGAGCGGCTGGAGGAGCAGATGGCCCAGCTCACCGACGCCGCCCGGAGGGAGAAGGACTTCACCGCCAGCTTCGCCCATGAGATCAAGACGCCCCTGACCTCCATCATCGGCTACGCCGACCTGCTGCTGTCCCGGGAGAATACCCCGGAGCAGGTGCGGGACCGTGCCGGGTACATCTTCCGGGAGGGGCGGCGGCTGGAGGCCCTGTCCGGCAAGCTGATGGAGCTTATCGTACTGGGCCGGCGGGACTTTCCCCTGCGGCCCGCCGCCATGGGGGCCTTTCTGGAGCGGATGGGCAGCGTCCTGCGCCCCGCCCTGGAGGAGGCGGGCATCCAATTCACGGTGGAGGCGGAGGAGGCCCCCGTCTGGCTGGAGCCGGATCTCATGGAAACGGCGTGCCTCAACCTGCTGGACAATGCCCGGAAGGCCACCCCGGAGGGCGGGACCATCGTCCTCACCGGGCGGGCCAAGGAGGACGGCTACCTGATCCAGGTGTCCGACACGGGCCGGGGTATCCCGGCGGAGGAGCTGAGCCGGATCACTGAGCCGTTCTACATGGTGGACAAGTCCCGGGCCAGGGCCCAGGGGGGCGCGGGGCTGGGGCTGGCTCTGTGTCGGGACATCGTGGAGCTCCACGGCGGGACGCTGGACTTTGAGAGTGTCCCGGGCCAAGGCACCACAGCAAGCATCCATCTGAGGGGAGGGGACAGAGCGTGAAGCTGGTGAAAAAATGGCTGCTCCCGGTGCTGATCTGTCTGGCTGTGGCAGAGGCGGCGGTACTGCCTCCCCACCTCTCCCTGATACGGGATCACCAGCAGTTCAGGCAGGTCCATATCGAGGAGCTGGCGGCGGACAGCCTGCCCGTCCGGGAGACGCCCACCCTGCCGGAGCGGCTGGCACTGTATGTGAGCTGGATGGATGACGAGAAGGTTGTCCCCTCCTTTCAGTCCCCGGGAGAAGAAGGGCAGGCGCAGGCCAAGGGGCTGATCCGGGCGTCACTGGAACGGCTGGCCCAAGCGGGGGTGATCCCGGAAAAGCTGTTGGTGGACAAGGCTGCTGACCCGGAGATTGCCTTCTGGACGTATTTCCTGCTGTGGAACCCGGAGAGCAGCATCGCGGGACAGACTCCCATCGGCTTTTGGCGCGTCACGGCGGATCTGGGGGACTGCCCGGTGCAGCTGGACATCGACCAGGAGAGCGGCCTGCCTGTGCGCCTGAGCCTCTATGATCCGGAGCTGCGGCTGGCCTGGAAGGATACGGCGGCCCAGGCCGCGGTGGGGCGAGGTTTTCTGTCCCTGCTGGGGCTGGAGGTGGAGGAGGCGCGGCCTGATGCCGTAGATCCCGGCAGTGTGGTTCTGTCTGTAGCGGGCGCGGAGTTTTACTGCTCGGTGATGGTGAGCAAAGCTACGCTGATCGTGGAATTGAGGCCGGGGTGGGAGATGACAGATGGGGTGAACGGCTTTGACAGATGAAAAAGGCGGTGCTTTGATGTAAAGACTACCGTCCGTTGCTGTATCCCTGCTCCACTGGCCCTGTTTGGGACAAAGCCCGCACTGTTGGAGCCTTTCCACACCTCTGCACCGCCCCCAAACGGCAGCTCCTTAGAAAGACTGCATCACCGCCGCGTCCTCAAACCCCTCCCAGTCCAGCCGCTGGCCGCAGCGGTCGCAGAACGCCTGGTACTCTCGCTCCAGCGTGATGCTGCACCGGGGGCAGACGGGATATGCGGCCTCCCCCGCGGCGGAGCGGAACAGGCGCACCGCAGTCACCCGCATAGCCACCCGGTAGTCCCCTTGATGGCTCCAAGCAGTGCTTTGGATTGTTCCTGGGTATAGAAACTGCCAACATACTTTTGTTTTTTCGGCAGCGTCACCCGGTCAGCGGGATTATATGGAATGATGTTCTTTTTTACGGCGTCCTGCAAAGCACCGCGGATCACAATATGGTGATCGTGGAGGCTTTTCCCAGACAGCTTTCCTTTGATATGCTCCCCTGGCTTCTGTGCTTTGCGGTTATAGTACAGCTGTATGTCCTGGGGTGAGATATCATTCAAGGTTACGTTATGCTGTTTGAAATATGGGCCAATATGGTTTCTGTAGTAGCTGGCATAGCCTTGAAACGTGATGCGGTCAACCTCTACGAAAAGGCAGAGGCTTTGCCAAAAGGTGTCTCTGCCTATTTAAATACTTCTTTCTTATTTCTGTTCCACGGCCCACTTCCTGCGCTCTCGTTTTAGACCGCGTATTTCCAGGCCGCGCTATGCGCTGATTGTGTGGTGGGCGCGCCGATGCACACTATCCGCCGCTCCTGTATGACTGCCGGGACAGGGTATGGGCTCGCGCCGTTTTTCAAGGTGCAAAATCTGAAGCAGCTTGGGCTTCTAATTATAAATAGGGAGCAGATTTCTTTTTTGTGCATCATACGAAAAAATAAATTTTTTCGTCAAACACAAGATATAGCGAGGCTTACTTGACACTATCGAAATATTGTGGTATAGTCTGTTTGTTATTGATTCTATGTGCGTCTCCTCTTTTCAAGAGGGCAGGCTGATTGTCTCAGCCTGGGAGCGATCGGTTTCGCATTGCACACGTTACGCGGGCCACCGGCCCTTTCCCAAGAGGCGGAGAGGGAGCTGTACGGTGCCCACGGAGTTTGTACGCATCGCCAGCGGGATTCGTCTGCCCATTTGCGGCGGCACCCACTGGCGATTTTGTTTTTAACATGGGGAGACACTCCCCAACGCGTTAAGCGGGAATGACTGGGGTTCATCTGCGGATGACCAAGCCGGCAATGCCGGAATCCAGCCGTTCCCGCTTTTTTGCTGCTTTGCAGCAAAAACTGATTTGAGTCCTGCCCCTCGCCCCTGGGGGGCAACCGGGGCAGATGGCAGAAAAACAGCCATTCGGCTATTGTTCTTTGCCCAAATGCCGAAAGGCTTTGAGGATAAATTAAAAAAGGAAAGGAGTTCGGACATGAAGTATCACGCAGTATGGAAGCCTGGAGGCCGCCCGCGCCGCGGGATGCGCTCCAGGAAGCGGGACAGCCGGCAGCTCCAGGCCCTCAAGCCCAGGGGAACTATCCCAGGAAAGGGGGCTGCGGGCCGTGGCGGAACCGCAAGGAAAACAGCCTGATGTGCTCACCCCTACCGCAGACCTGTCCCGGGAGGAATGGCTGTCGTTCCGCTGCCAGGGCATCGGAGGCAGCGATGCCGCCGCCCTACATCGAGGATGATGGCGCGCTGATCCTGGCAAGCCTGCGGCGTTGTCTGGGGCCCTCCCGTAAAGACGCGCCCCCGGCGGTACTTACGCAGACCCAGGCTGAAAACGTGCGGCGGTATCTGGAGCTTCGGACGCAAAGGAGCACGCTGAACAGCGGTGTGAGGCGGCTGGAGAAGGAAATGGAACGCTTGAAGGCCCGCATCATAGCCGGCATGAGGGGGAGCTGTTCCGCGGGCTATGCGGACGCGGGCGGAAGCTATACCGTCACCTATAACCCCAGTTATCGGGAAAGCATTTTGAAAGGCGACCTGCTTCGGCTGAAGGAGGCCCATCCGGACATCTTTGACCAATACGCCACAGTGTCCGAGCACCGGACGTTCAACGTGAAATTCACCGCCGCAGAAGCGGCGGCGTAGGAGGTGTGATCATGAGCAGTATCACAGCGGCATATGACAAGACGCTGTTCTGCAACGAGGCTGGAAAATACTGTGTCCTGCGGCTGAAAACCGCTGACCCCATGGTGCCGGAGGAGGCCCGGGACAGGTACAGGTTCGCGGACCATCTGATCCGGTTTGTGGCCGTGGGCTATGATCTGCCCCGGACGGACGCCATCAAGATGGAGCTGGACGGGGAATGGGTCAATGGCAAATACGGCCCCCAGTTCCAAGTGAGCAGCTGGCATGAGCTGGTGCCGCCCACCATTGAGGGCATTCTGGGCTACCTGTCCTCCGGACTGCTGAAAGGCATCGGCCCCAAGACCGCTGGGGAGATCGTCCAGCGGTTTGGTACGGACTCCCTCCACGTTATCGAAAATCAGCCGGAGAAGCTGCTGAGCATCTGGGGCATCACCGAGGATACCGCGGTGTAATAGGCACTCTTTTTTTCGATGTTCATAAACTCGCCTCCAAAACCGTTATATTGTCTTTTGCAAAAGGGGAGGCCATTTTTCAACATCAAAATAAAAAATCCCAACCATCCTTGGGGGTGCCAAGGATGGTTGGGATTTTGAAAAAACGCTAACGAAAGTATATCATGAACTGTGAACGCGACAAGAACTCCGATATCACGTATCAATACTGTCCAGCTTTTAAGAAGCGTTCGATTTTTGTAAGGCCCGTGGTTCTGGCTTTTTGACTGAGCACAACGTCATAACTTTTGAGCACCTGTTCAATGGCAGCTGCATCGCTTCCATTGAGAATGGCCCGAACATCAAAACCGTTGTCATCTCTGGGTAGAAACAGGTCATCCATTTCAGGCGTGCTGGCAAACCGAGCCCACATCATGTCTGCCAATTTAGACAGCAGCTCATCGCTGGACAAAATCAGCTGTGTCGCCAGCTTGCGTTCCATAGGATGGTCCCAAAAACGTCTAATGGCACCAATAGTACCGAACCGCTCCTGAGCCAACTGCCGGTATAGGCTATTTTTTTGAGTTATTTGAATACTGGGCGAACGCTCGCTGAGTATGCCATCCCGCCCTCGTTCAAGAATGGATTCTCGTTCAGCCAGTTCCCTCTGTAAATTCGCAATGATGGCGTTGGAATCGGTGGCCCCTTCGCACGGTTCGTCAAACGTCTGATATGTAGTTTGGAATTTTCCATCTTTATAGATGAATACAGGTTCAGAAAACTCCGGGGTGCCGGTATATCTTTTGAGCAAATTGATGTAGGCATATCCACTTTTTTTCATAAACTCGCCTTCATCACTGTCAATCACAGCCTGGGCCTCCGGTGTTTTTCCTATGATTTTACCGCCGCGATAGTCGAGGGCGTCTATTCCGAATCCGTATTGAGCCTTTAGCTCCCGATCCATGCGGTAGCGGTCATGGGCACTAAATAGCTGCTTCATCTTTTGAGCATAGTCCAACGGTACGGAGGCAACCCCAAATGCAGGGATCGCAGCTTTAATGCTACAGCGAAAACCGTCTACTATCCAAGGGACAAAAGCCCCATCCTCCTGCCGGTGGTTGTAGATAGCACTGAGGGTTGCTAACAGATTGTCCTCAGTATAGTTTGAGGTGTTAAGAACCTTTTCAATCAGAGAATTTTCTTCCTCTGTCCCACCCGATACAATAAACCGATATTCTGATGTGTCCAATTCAAAAGAATAAGATTTATTCTCATCAAAGGCCATTCCATTGGCCTCAAACTCCAAGCGGACTTTGTCAAAGATACGATCCATTTTCTGATCAAACGTACTATTGGCATCACCAACGCTCTCTGCTTTTGCGCTGAGAAGTTTTTCCAAGTCATTTAAGCCAACAGTAGTGGCCTTATCGCTCAGTACGACTTCATAAGAGGAAAAAACGCTGTTTTGGGCTAATGTATCTGAGCCGAGCAGCATCGCGCTAATATTGATATCCCGCCAGCTTGAAGGGAGTTCACTCTGATCCGCAAGCAGGCTCAGGCTTTCCCACATCCTTTTTGCTATCTGCTCTTGAAGTTCCTCATCCGCTAAGATAAGTTCCGCAGCCAGCTCCCGGCCCACAGGGTGATCTGCAAAATATCTCCGCTTATCCTGTGAAAACGAAGTATCCTGCCGCAGCTGTTCCGCCAATGCCTCGATTCGGGCCTGAGACACGGAGCTTCCGGCATTGGAAGTGAACAAATACTGCTGGTAGGTGCTGCTCATTGCCCACTTGTCCTGTTGCGGAGCAGCTGTTGTGCGGAGAGATCGTTGTGTTTCAGCTGCTGCGAGATTGAATGTAGAAGCAGGGTTGACAGAATTAGTTTCGATCTTCATTTGGTCCACTTAACCTTTCTGTGCACAATTGTGCGAATCCGGCATTGACTGAGCCACAATAGATTGATCGGCTTGATGTGAGTCAACATGTGCATCGTCTTTTGCAGAAAACGGTGGTAACTAAGACGAACAATGGCATCCAAAAGTGTGTCCGCAAAAGCAGGTCAATTGGAACCACCCCAGATGGGGTGGTTCCAATTTTAGCATCTCCTAAGGTTTAGCGGGACACTCCCGTACTCATTTCATTAGGCACCAAAAGCGTACAGATATTCCAGGCTTACGCGTCCGCGGTATTGGTAAGTGCCTGAAGACGGTACGCCGCTCCATGATACGCTGGCCAGGTTAACCTTGTAGGTACCATCGGCATCGCTTGTACCGAGAAGCCCCGGCATAGCATCAAACACCTGAGGAGAAGAACTTGTACTCAATGTGTTCAGACCAATCGTCGTATTTGGAAGCTTAACATTCAACCTTGCGCGACTAATAAGAGAATCACCCGTTGAGGATAACTTTTCAATTGTTACGGTGTTAACCCATGCTCTGTCAGGGATTCCATATGGACTTGATAACGAATAAGCGGCAGAGGCTGTGTAAGGCACAGATACCGTCAAAGTAACATTGCCCAACAGTGCGGTGGCCTTCCTTGTCAGCGGTGCGCCAAACCAGAAGGAGTAATGCGGCTGAGTATTCTCTGAATCTGTCGAAAATGTTACCATGCACTCGCTTTGACCCGATTGCATAGGTTTCAGCTCAATATAATAAACCGTATGCTCATTCTCAGTTGACTGTTATGGAATGACTGTTATGGAATGACTTTTGTCAATGCGCAGAGTCACCAAAAAGCGGGGCGG
>OFGB01001623.1_pt1 | contig 13383 bp, 7 predicted proteins | sample 1521491 | NCBI WGS metagenome assembly OFGB01 (sample SAMEA3504095, study PRJEB24116) | mouse gut metagenome | biome: mouse gut; feature: mouse-associated habitat; material: faeces | place: Denmark | collected 2011
CCGCCGGTGCCGCTGGTGACCGCGTTGCGCAGCATCTTGTTCATGAGGTAGGCGGTGGTCTTCTTCATGGCCACGGTGGAGGCGGGGCTGTTGTCCACGATCACCTCCGAGTGGTCGTTGGACTCGATGCGGGTGACAGTCCGGGGGGCGGTATACACGCCCTCGTTGACGAAGGCGCCGTAGGCCGCCGCCATCTCCACGGTGGTCACGCCGTAGGTCAGTCCGCCCATGGCCAGGGGGCTCAGGGCCAAGTCGCGGGAGTCCAGGTCAAAGCCCAGCTTCTGCTCCATAAACTCGAAGGAGCGGCTCTCCCCCATGGCCTGCAGCGTGCGGCTGGCCACGGTATTGATGGAGCGCTGGATGCCGTAGGTTATGGTCACGTGGCCCTTGTACCCGATGGGGGAGTTCTTGGGGAAGCCGCCGGTGCCCGCGTCGTTGACCCGGATGGGGTAGTCGTCCACCACGCTCATGGGGCTCATCACGTCGTACTCCAGGGCGGGGGCGTAAATGCTCACGGGCTTGATGGAGCTGCCCGGGGTACGGCGGGCGGTGGCCAGGTTCAGCCCCCGGTTCACCGTCTTGACGCCCACGCCGCCGGCCATGGCCTTCACATCCCCGGTGTAGGGGTCCACGATGGTGATGGCGGAGTCCAGAGGCGTGCCCTTGTTGGAGGGGTAGTCGAAGTTGGCGGGGTTCTGGTAGATCTCGTCCACAATGGCCTGGATGTCCGGGTCCAGGGTGGTGTAGATGTGGTAACCGCCGTTGTAGAGCAGAAGGGAGGCCGCGTCCCGGCCCACGCCCCGCTCGGCCATGATGAGAGTGATGGCCTCGTCGATGGCGGCGTCCTCAAACCAGGTGTAGATCTTGCTCAGGTCCACGGCCGCCTCCTCGTCCTCACTGGGCTCCGGCTCGGTGAGGCCGTACTTGGCCTTGTACTCGGGGGTGTCGGTGAAGAGGAGCTTCTCCGCCTTGGCGGCCTCGCACTCCGCCTCGGTGATGAAGCCCACGTCCTCGCTGGCCATGCGGTTGAGGATGTCCTCCTGGCGGCTCTTGTTGAAGTCCCGGCAGGTCTTGTAGGTGCCGTCGTCCTGTAAGAACTTGGCGTCCCGGAAGGGGTCGTAGAGGGAGGGGTTGTTGGTGATGCCCACAATGGCGGCGCTCTCCGCCAATGTCAGCTCGGATACGTCCTTGCCGAAGTAGCTCTTCGCGGCGGTCTGGATGCCGTAGCAGCCGTTGCCGAAGTAGACCCGGTTGAGGTACATCGTAATGATGTCCTCCTTGCTGGTGTTCTTGTCGAACTCCAGCGCCCGGAAGATCTCCCGCAGCTTGCGCTTGACGGTGACCTCCTTGTCGTCGTAGATGGCCCGCACCACCTGCTGTGTGATGGTGGACCCGCCCTGGGTCTTGCTGCCGGTGACGCTGTATATGGTGGCCCGGGCGGTGCCGTACCAGTCCACGCCGTTGTGGTCCCAGAAGCGGTGGTCCTCGATGGCCACCAGCGCGTCCACCAGGTGCTTGGGCAAATCGCTGTACTCGATGAGCTCCCGGTTGCCCCCGGTCTCCCCGCTGTTGTCGAAGAGGGTGAGGATGGGGGCGCCGTTCTTGTCGTAGATGGTGGACGCCAGGGACAGGGTCATCTCCTGGGCGGAGACGTCCCCCAGGGAGGGGATGAGGGTGGTGTTGACGTAGGTCATAAAGATTTTAAAGAAGAATGGATGTTTTTTCGTGGAACATGGTAAAGAACATGATAAATGGCATAGTGGCAAAACGGGGAAGGATATCAGGATTCCAAGGCATTTAAGTAAAGAAATCCCAAGTGGCACAGCGAATCGAATATTAAAAGATGCGGGGTTGAAATAAGGAGGTAAAATATGGCTAAATATGTATATCCTGCGGTTTTTACACAGGAGGAAAAAGGATTTTCAGTATGGTTCCCGGATTTGGAGGGATGCTATACCTGCGGAGATGACTTAAACGATGCAATCAGGATGGCAGAGGATGTTCTGGCATATGTACTGTATGATTATGAACGGAAAAGAAAAGAGATTCCGGCGCCATCCCAGCGAAATGCGATTGAACTTGAATCTAAACGGGATTTCGTGAATGATATTGCCTGTGATACGATAGAATATGCAAAGATGCACAATCATAAAGCTATCAAAAAGACGCTGACGATTCCTGAATGGCTGAATGAAGAGGCAATGGCGTTGGGTGTGAATTTTTCTCAGGTTTTGAAGGAGGCGCTTCTGGCAAAAATAAACGCAGGCAGATAATGCTTCTTTCCGTCAGAGCCGCCTCCCATTTTCATGGGAATCATTCCTATATTTCAGCGGAGTCATCTCCGTATATTTCTTGAACGCACGGAGAAAATTTCCCAGATTATTATATCCACATTCCAGGCAGACCTCCATCACAGGCAGGTCTGTCTCCTTGAGCAGCCGCATTGCCTGTTTGATACGGTATTCATTGAGATATTCCATGGGGGAACGCCCAATAGATTTCTTAAAAAAACGGCAGAAATACTGCTCGTTCATATGCACCTGTTCTGCAAGGTCTTGAATATAAATCTTCTCTTTGTAGTTTTCCCTGATATAAGTAAGGACGGTCTTAATCCCTTCCACACGCTTGTCCAGATTCTTCTCCGTAGGCGTAAAGAGCCTGTAGCTTGAGAGAACGGCGAGAATATGGAGCAGGGATGATTTGATGAATAACTGGTTCGTCAGATCATCTGTAACGGCTCCGTTTCCGGGAACGTCTGATTCATCCGGCCTATGCCCGAAGGATTGCATGGTGTCAAGAAACGCATCCCGGACAGACAGAAATCCCGGGTGGGTGGGCAGAAGGCAGCGAGGGAACCGCATGTTTCCGTTTCGGATAGGCTGTATCAACTGCATCTGTGCGGCATCGTAGGAGTCGAAACTTAAAATATCCAGTGAAAAGACGACGGCATCTTCGCCGGGGCTTCCTGCTTGTTCCTTGTAAATACTGTGCAGTTCACCGGGATTGATGAAGTACAGCGCCTCCGAGTGGACAAAAAATTGCTCCATGTTGATTTCAAGACGAAATTCTCCGCCGAAAAAATATAAGATCTCCACTTCGTCGTGCCAGTGGTGCTTAACAAGGGTTCCTTTGCCGACGGAGCGGGTCTGGTAGAAAGCACAGGGAAAAGATTTTGTGCCGTGAAGGCTGATTTCTTTTAGTGTGGGCGATAATTGCTGCATGTAATCCCTCCATTCGTTTCTGCCCATAGCTTGCTGTGTATATTATTTTCCTGCCTGATCTTTCACACGGTGGCTGTCAATAATCAGCCGGACAGAGCGGTAAAGAAATGGCTTGTACTGTTCAATCGGCAGAGGCTCTTTGTACAGGATGGAGTTATACCCGGCAGACCCGGCAAGCTCCACGATGGTAAAAAGCATCACCTCGATATCCTGATATTCATAAGAATCCTGGCGTACCATATCCAGGAATATCTCATAAAAATCCGTATCCGAACGCTCGCCGGTCAGAAGGACAGACCTAAGCGCCCCCATGACCAGATTCTTGGAAATGAAGTTCATGAGAGGGATGTTGAGGACCAGCGTATCTATAATATGATTGATAATAAAAATCAACTGCTCGTCCAGCCCTATGACAGGATTTGGGGCATGGTCAAGTGCAAACTTCGCCCTATGGAACAGTTCATGGGTCTTGTGGGCGATGAGCTTGTTCCGTATGTCATATTTGTCCTTAAAATACAGATAGAACGTACCTTTTGCAACCCCCGCCTTCTCTACGATATCGGATATGGCGGTGGAGTTGATTCCCTTTGTAATGAAAAGGTCATAGGCACTATTGAACAGTGTTTCCTTTTTCTTTTTCTTATTCTCGTCAATTTTCCCCATTCTAATCGACTGTCCTTTCCTTGCTATCCCCAAAGTGTGTTTGTATCCTTATTATAACATGTCACCAACCGGAGGTTGATGACCTGCGTACGCATCAGCGTACTTCCTTATTATAACCAGAAAATAAGCGGATTTTCAAGTACTTTTGAATAAAATGACTAAAAGTCAATTTTTTATAAAAATGGTATTGACTATTGGTCATTTCTGTAGTATAGTGCATATTGTAAGAAATGACCAACGGTCATAAAGTGAAACACGCTGACGCGTGCCTTGTCATCAGCCTTTGGCTGGCGGCAAATCAGAATATGAAAAAGGAGCAGTGAGAGTATGGTTCAGTTTGGGAAAAAAGTGGTGAAGTACAGGGCAGCGATTTTGGTTTTCAGTATATTGCTGCTGATTCCTTCCGTACTGGGATATGTGAATACCAGAGTGAATTACGATGTCCTGACGTATCTGCCGGAGGATATCGAGACCATGAAGGGTCAGGATATCATGGTAGAAGATTTCGGGACGGGCGCATTTTCCATGTTTATCGTAGACGGCATGGAAGATAAGGATATTGTAAAATTGAAGAAAGAAATTGAGGAAATCGACCATGTAGGGAACGTGCTGTGGTACGACTCCGTGATGGATATCTCGGTTCCGGAGAGTATGCTGCCGGATGAACTCTACAAGGTGTTTAATTCTGATACGGGAACTATGATGGCAATTTTCTTCGACGAGGGGACTTCCTCCGACGGAACCATGGGAGCCATTGAAGAGATTCGGAAAATTGCGGGAAAGCAGTGCTTTTTAAGCGGTATGTCCGCCATTGTGACCGATACGAAGAACCTTGCCGAGAAAGAGACGCCCCTCTACGTATTAATTGCAGTTGCACTGGCAGTCCTGGTGTTGGGAATTACGATGGAATCCTTCTTTGTGCCGGTACTGTTCCTGCTGAGTATTGGAATGGCGATTCTCTACAATCTGGGAAGTAATTATTTCCTTGGAGAGATTTCATATATTACAAAGGCATTGGCAGCAGTATTACAGTTGGGCGTTACGCTGGATTACTCCATTTTCCTGATGCACAGCTATGAAGAGCAGCAGGAACGGTTTCATGGGGATAAGAAGCGGGCGATGGCCCATGCGATTTCCCATACCTTTTCTTCCGTGGTGGGAAGTTCCATTACAACGGTTGCAGGATTTATCGCACTGTGTTTCATGAGCTTCACCTTGGGGCTGGATATCGGGGTCGTCATGGCGAAGGGCGTCGTCTTCGGTGTGATTGCCTGTGTTACGGTTCTGCCATCCATGATTCTGTGCTGTGACAAAATCATCGAGAAGACGAAACATAAGCCGCTTTTGCCGGATATCGGCAGGTTGTCGGAGAAGGTCACGAAGCGTTATCTCTGGTATGTGGCTGCCTTCCTGATACTTTTGTTCCCTGCGGTCTATGGAAATAACCATACAGGGGTTTACTATAATCTGGATGAGACGCTTCCTAAGGAGCTACCGAGTATTATTGCAAATGAGAAGCTGAAGGAAGATTATGAGATGAATACCACCCACATTCTGCTGCTTGACAGCTCCGTACCATCCTCGGATGTGGGGAAGATGCTGAAACAAATCGAGAAGGTAGACGGCGTAAAGTGGGCGCTGGGCTTAGATAAACTGGTAGGTCCGGGAGTTCCTTCCGATATGCTTCCGGAGTCGGTCACGAGTATGCTAAAGACGGATAAATACCAGATGGTGATGGTCAATTCTTTATATAAAGTAGCGTCTGATGAGGTAAATAAACAGATAGAAGAGATTAATGAGATTATGGACCAGTTTGACGAGAAGGCAATGCTGGTGGGAGAAGGGCCGCTGACGGCAGATTTGATTACCATTACGGATAAAGATTTCAAGACGGTAAGCGTGGTATCCATTGGAATTATTTTCATTATTATATTGATTCTGTTCCAGTCCATTTCCCTGCCGATTATACTGGTAGGCGTGATTGAATTTGCAATCTTTGTCAATATGGGTATCCCCTTCTATACGGGGACGACGCTGCCCTTTGTGGCTTCTATCGTAATCGGCACCATACAGCTTGGCTCGACTGTGGATTATGCCATTCTTATGACCACGCGGTATAAGCGGGAGAGAAGCCAGGGAAGAAGTAAATACGATGCGGTCACGATTGCCCATCGCGCTTCGGCACAGTCTATTATGGTAAGCGCATTCAGCTTCTTTGCGGCAACGGTTGGCGTAGGTTTGTTTTCAAATATTGACATGATTAGTTCCCTTTGTATCTTGATGGCGCGAGGGGCGATTATCAGTATGGTTGTAGTAGTATTGATTCTTCCGTCAATGTTCATGGTATTTGACAAGGTGATTGTGAAGACTAGCCGGGGATTTTTACCCAAGACGGCAAAGAGTGACCGTAAGCGTAAGGACTCTATGAAAGAGTGCTCGGACAGCGGGATGTAAGGCAATGATGCGAAAAAGCAGGTAAGTATGAAGGTTTGGCAAATGCCCGTATATTGCAGCAGATTTGCTGGAGGCGGGCAATGAAAAATTGTGCAGGAGGTATGATGTTATGAATAGAAACAGGAAACGGGTAATGGCGGGAGCTATGGCGGCCGTTATGGCGGCAGGAACGGTCGGAGCGTATGAATATCAGGGATTAGGTACGGAAGTAATGGCAGAGGAGGAAACGACGGAGGCTCTTGAAGAAGCAGCCAATGCCGTGCTTGAGGGAAAAGAAAGTAATGACCAGGAAACTGCGGGAAAGACGGAGGGATCTATGTTCAAAGAAGAGTCCGTCTATGTGAAAGCAGACGCGGCGGGCAATGTCAGCAACACTACGGTAACGGAGTGGCTCAAGAATCCTGAAAACGGAGACTTTGCCGACATTTCAGGATTAAAGGATATCCGCAATATCAAGGGAGAGGAAGAATTTTCCAAAGGAAGCGGCGAGGAGCTGACATGGAAGTCAGAGGGCAGCGACATTTATTATCAGGGTACTACGGATGAGAAGCTGCCGGTAGATGTAAATATTTCCTATAAATTGGACGGGAAAGAGATAAAAGCAGAAGAGCTGGCAGGAAAAGACGGTAAGGTAGAAATCCATATCGAGTATGAGAACCACTCAAAGGAGAATGTTGAGATTGACGGTGAAAATGTTGAGATGTATACGCCGTTTACCATGGTGACATCCATGATGCTCCCCATAGACGAGTATACCAATGTGGAAATCGACAACGGGAAAATCATGTCGGATGCAGACAAGAATATTGTGGTGGGGCTTGGTTTCCCGGGACTTTCCGAGAACCTGAAACTGAAAGAGCTGGATCTTGATATCCCTGAAAGCGTGACCATTACGGCGGATGTAAAGGATGCTTCGGTTGGCCCTACAATCACGGTGGCTTCCGCAGAGATTATGGAAGAGTTTGATTTAAGCGACGTCCATGATTTCGACAGCCTGGAGGATTCCATCCATGAGCTTGAGGATGCTTCCGGGAAACTTGAAGATGGCTCGAAAGAAGCGTCCGACGGGGCAGAGAAGCTTAAAGACGGGGCAAAGGAAGCCGCCGACGGGGCAAAGGAACTGGCAGACGGCTCGAAGGAAGCCGCCAGCGGGGCGAGAGAACTGGCAGCAGGAACGAAAGAGGCGGTGAATGGAGCAAAGGCATTGGCAGATGGCTCTAAGAATGCAGCAGATGGGGCAAAGGCGCTTGCAGACGGCTCAAAAACATTGTCAGAGGGCGTAAATGAATTGAACAGTAAGAGCGGCGTACTGGCAGAAGGGATTGGGAACCTGTCAGACGGTGTGAAGACGTATACTTCCGGCGTAGCACAGCTAGATGCTGCAAGTAAGCAGCTTCTGGACGGGGCAAATGAGCTTGGAAGCGGAGCGGATACATTGAAGAACGGTATAGACGCCGCTTATAGCGGCGCATATGAGCTTGCCGGAGGCTGTTCTGCCCTGAAAGCATTGATTGGCAGCGCAGGCAGTACGGCAGAAGGCGTGGCGGGAAATCTTGGGGCGGCAGACGGCGCGCTTACAAGGGCGGCAAATGCCCTTGCAGGAGCAGATGCCGCAGCAGGCCAGTATGCAGTTGTGGGGACATCGGACGCGGCTTTGGCGATTGCAGAGATGACGGGTACGGAAATAAGCGCGGCAGAGATTCAGGCAGTGATTGACAGCTATGTGGATGCTGTTACGGTAGGGAGGTCAGACCCTTCGGCGGACATCAATTATGCAATGTCAGAGATTTATGAAGCACAGAATTCCATCTATGCAGCCCAGGGTGCGGCGCAAGGAGCAGATGCGAACGCCCAGTTGGCGGCAGCGGTGGAGCAGTTGGATGCCGGGGCGCAGAATTTGATGGCCGGGCTTGGCGGCGCCGACGGGGCAGGCGGGTTAAAAGGCGGAGCAGCTTCTTTGTCGGAGGGGATGTCAAACTTATCTGCCGGTATCGCGGGACTTTCAGAAGGTGCGGCAGAATTAAACAGCAAAAGCGGTCAGTTGGTGGATGGGGCAAGCCAGTTGAAGGACAGCAGCCCACAGTTGATTGCAGGAATCAATGCTCTGGCAAACGGAGCGAAGGATTTGGCAAACGGAGCCGATACTCTGGCGGATGGAAACCGGCAGCTCTCCTCTGGGGCGGGCGCGCTGCTTAGCGGAAACCAACAGCTTGCGGATGGAGCCGGAGCGCTTTTTGCAGGAAATCAGAAATTAGCAGATGGAGCAGGGGCGCTTTTTGCGGGCAACCAGAAACTTGCAGATGGAGCAGGGGCTTTGGCCGACGGGAACCAGAAACTTTTTGCCGGGGCGGGGACGCTTGCCGACGGGAACCGGCAGCTTGCCGACGGAATGTCAGAGTTTAAGACATCGGGCATTGACAAACTGACGGATGTATTTGACAATGATATTCAGTCTGTAAAATCAAGGATTGACGCAATGTCAGACCTGGGGAAGAGTTATAAGTCCTTTGCAGGAATCAGGGAAGGGATGAATGGAAGTACTAAGTTCATCATTGAGACTGAAGGAGTAGAAAAGTAGGGAAAGTGCAGATAGGGAAAAGTTGTGGGAAAGGCTGGCGCATCGTTTGGTGCGGCGGCCTTTTGCAGTATGATATACCTTATTGGAGTATATCCCTTATGCGATCCCCTCAGGGGATTTAAAAGAGGAAGACGGGATTGTTTACCTGCCTTTATACATGGCGTCATTGCTGTAGCCAATCTTTCAGTCTATATTTTCGATTGTAGAGCCGCCCCGTATGTGATAAAATAGAACCTATGAGGAGGAACGTACATTATGGGATTAAGTGTAGAAGAGATGCTGAATATCGACATATTCAGCGGCGCAAAACTTCTGGGCGGCGCGGCGGGCCTTGGCAATGAGATTAAGGGCGCAACAATCATAGAAGCGCCGGACATCGTGAAATTTATTAGCGGCGGGGAAGTGTTGCTGACACGATTCTATGCGTTCCAGTTCTGTACATCGGAGGAATTTGACAGTTATTTTCGGGAACTGGCGCAAAAAAGGGTCAGCGCCATCGTGATAAAGCGTGGGAACGACGTGGATGACATTGAAGAGAAGGTAAAGTATATTCTGGAATTTGCGGAAGAATACGCAGTTCCGGTTCTGGAAGTGGCGTTCGAGCTGTCCTTCAGGGAGATTTTAAGGCCGATTCTGGAGCGGCTGTTCAATGAGGAGGTCCGGCGGCTCAAGTATTTTAAGACCACCCACGATAACTTTACGGCTCTGTCATTCTTACGTGGTTCCGGGGAGGACAGCCTCCAGAAGATCCTGGATGTCCTTGAGAAGCTGATTGGCAATCCCGCCGCTCTTTTTAACCAGAATATGGACTATCTGGCGGGGACGGAAGGCAGCGCGCAGAAGATGGCAATCTCGGACAATGCGGAGGAATATCAGCCTCAGTTTTACTCTAATTATACATATCTGAGACAGAAAGTCACCCTGACGGATGAAGAGCCAAAGGTATGTTACCAGTACATCGTGAAGTGGAGGATTATGTATAACCGCAGAGTCTATCTGGTCATAACGGCGTCCAACAGCCAATTCGGGGATATGGATGATATTGCGGTAGAGAATGCAGTGACGGCATTGAAACAGGAGATGTTTCGCCAGCACACGGTGGAGGAGTTAGAGGAGAAGTTCCAGAATGATATCATTACACAGATTTTGAACGGGAATTTCCATTCGCGCAAAGAGCTGGAACGGGAGGTCAAGCGCCTGGGGATTCCGGTTGACGCAAATTACCGGGTGTTGATTTTCAAGCTGTGGAACGAGTGTACCGGGGGGTTCGAGAAGCTGAACGAGCAGTTCAAATTCGACAGTATTCTCAGGGACGCTGTGGTAAATGAATTCGGAGACGTCAGGGTCAGGAATGACGTGGACCAGGTAATCGTGATACAGCAGATATATCCGGAACAGAAACAGGAAGATTACCGTAAAGAGCTGAAAGAAACGGTGGAAAAGATCCAGAAACGAATCTGCCAGAAAAATAAAAACCTGAAAGTCCGCGCCGGCGTCGGAAAAGAAGTGGAGGGGGTTTTTAAACTTTCGGACAGTTTTAAGGAGGCGCGGGATTCTCTGGAATTTATCGGCATTTTTAAGGAGCGCAGCGCCGAGCAGAACCATCACATCGTATTTTTTTCCGATATGGGAATCTTTAAGCTCTTGTGCAAGGCAGATAATCCGGAGGAACTCTATGAGTATATTCCGGAGTCTCTGCAGAAGCTGCTCCATTATAAGAAGCAGCAGAGGCAAGAGCTGATTCTCACCTTGAATACCTACCTTGACCGTAACCAGAACTTGACGAAGACGGCCCAGGAGCTTTTTATCCATTACAAGACGGCGGCGTACCGGATTGACCGGATCGTCAAGATTACGGGAATTGACATGAATAATGCAAGCGAAGTGCTGGCGGTCCGGATCGGGCTGATTGTACATAGGATGATTGAGAATATGAAGAGGTAGTGCGCTGATGCGCACGCAGGTCATCAACCTGCCGGTTGGTGACAAGATATGAAAAGGTAGTGCGCTGGAGATATTATTTGTCCAAAATGGATAAAGAATATCTCCTTTTTTATCCTTTTTCTCCAATGTATATTGTTAATTATTTATCTATAATGTGAACTATAGATAAGATTTATATATCTAATAGGGTTCTTCTATGCAATTTCACTATATTGAGAGATATGGATTTGTGAAATATGCTGAATGATGAAAGGAGGAAGAAGCAGCGACTATGAAAGCAAACGGAAAAAGAGTTGTTTCCCGGTTAGAGGAAATCTACCAGTGCGGGAAAAAGGAAGACGGAACCTTTACCAGAATGGCATTTTCCACAGAAGATGTAAAAGGAAGAAAACTCTTTGCTTCCTGGGCTCAAAAGCTTGGCATGGCATGCAGGGTAGACGAGGCGGGCAATTTAATCTGCCGTATGTCAGGGCAGGACGACAGCCTTCCGGCAATCCTTATGGGTTCCCATCTGGATACTGTGCCGGATGGAGGGAAGTATGACGGGGTTCTCGGATGTGTGGGCGCCCTTGAGGTCTGCGAGACGTTCCGGGAGGAAGGATATGTCCCCAAGCACCCCATTGAGGTGATTGTATTTACCGATGAGGAAGGCTTCCGGTTCGGGAAAGGGCTTACTGGAAGCAGCGCTATCTGCGGGCAGGATCCGGGAGTCAAAGATTCAGAATTAGATATTTACGGAGAAGAGAGAGGAAAGGTCATGCAGTCTTACGGCATCACAAGCAAAGAGATGCCAAAAGCGGCGAAAGACCCGAAATCCGTCCATTGTTTTATAGAGCTCCATGTGGAACAGGGAGCAAGGTTATATAAGACTCATACGTCTGTGGGAGTCGTATCTTCTATCGCAGGCGTGAACCGCTATGACGTCACAGTGACCGGTGAGGCGAACCATGCCGGAAGTACGGCGATGGCAGACCGTAAGGACGCGCTGGTGGCTGCGGCAGGATTTATCAACAAGATACCAGAGGTTACAACAGAGTACGGCAATGAATTTACCGTTGCAACTGTAGGCACGATAAAAGTGACGCCGCATTCTGTCAATGTAATTCCAGGCACCTGCACATTCAGCCTGGAGATCAGGGACCAGGATGACGAAGTCATGTCTCTGATCGAACAAAAATTGCAGGCATCCCTGGGGGACATCTGTAAGAAATATGGAGTTTCCTATACATTTGTCCCCACATCCTTCCATGAGCCGGCGCCTATGACGGCGTGGGTGAAGGACAGTGTGGAACAGGCAGTAAAAGAGCTTGGCATCGGCTACAGCGTCATTCCAAGCGGCGCGTTCCATGACTCCCTGATTATGGCGGGCACATTCCCGACAGGAATGATTTTCGTCCCAAGTGAAAAGGGAATCAGCCATTCCAGATATGAGTTTACGGAAGATAAGGATATTGAGATTGGATGCAACGTATTGCTAAAGGCAGTTTTAAACGTAGATAACATGGAACAACCATGTTAGAAAAATAAAAAGAAGGAAGGTAATCACTATGGCAAAGAAAAAAATCGGTATCATCGGCGGAGGTATCTCCGGAACGGCGCTCGGCTATCATTTAAGCCTTTATGACGGAGAAGCAGAGGTGATCGTATTTGAGAAAGACACCATCGGAGGAGCTTCCACGGCAAAATCAGCAGGTACGGTATGTCTGTTTGACGACTCTCTCAAGAATAGGTATTGGGACGTAAGGCTTTACGGATTCGAGTCTTATCTCAAGATGGAAGCTGAGGAGAAAGGGTCCGCTGGTTTTGACAAGACCGGAACACTGGTTGTAGCTACCAACGAGGAAGTAGAGAAAGTCATTAAGACTGGTATCGCCCTTGCAAAGGCAGCAGGCTACACAGGCGAGTACATCACAGACAAAGACCGTATCAAAGAGATCTTGCCGGACATTTCCACGGACAACATTCTCGGCGCAGGTTACACGGCAGACGACGGGTACTTCGACGGAACCATGATTTCCAATACATATGCCAAGAAGTTCCAGAAGAACGGCGGCGTGGTAAAGACTGGTGTCAAGGTGACAGAGGTCGTAGTTGAGGACAAGAAGGTGAAGGGCCTGAAAACGGACGACGGACAGGAATATGAATTTGACGTAGTTGTTGACTGTACCGGGCCATGGAGCAAGTTTACGGGTGAGATGGTAGGCTTAGACGTACCGATCTGGCATACCAAGGCAGAAGCTTTCTTCTTATGCCCTCCGGGAAAGAAGCTTGACTACACCTTCCCTGTATTGAAATATCCAGAGTTCTACGGACTCAGGGCCGGCGACAACATCTTTATCTGTAAGTCACACTTATCCATGGATCTGAGCAACCCGATGCATGCGGGACAGTGGGATCCGGATAAATTGCCGGCGACAGGCGGAACAGACGATTACTTCATCGACTTCCTGCTTGACCAGTTAGAGGCAAAGGTTCCTGGAATCGTAGACAGCGGATTGGTATCCTCCTGGTTATCCTACCGTG
>OFGB01001632.1_pt1 | contig 13335 bp, 13 predicted proteins | sample 1521491 | NCBI WGS metagenome assembly OFGB01 (sample SAMEA3504095, study PRJEB24116) | mouse gut metagenome | biome: mouse gut; feature: mouse-associated habitat; material: faeces | place: Denmark | collected 2011
TGCTGGTGGCCACGCTGGGGCACTTCATGCGCAGCATGGCCGGCTGGTCGGAGGTGGCCACCACCAGAATGGAGCGGCGCATCCCCTCCTCCCCCAGATCCTTCTGCATGAACTCCAGCACCTCGCGGCCGCGCTCGCCCACCAGAGCGATGACGTTGATGTCCGCCTTCACATTCTTGGCGATCATGCCCAGGAGGGTGGACTTGCCCACGCCGGAGCCGGCGAAGATGCCGATTCTCTGACCCTTGCCGATGGTCAGGAGGCTGTCAATGGCCTTGACCCCGAACTCCATCCGCTCCCGGATGGGGGGCCGGGTCATGGGGTTGATGTAGGTGGAATCCACGGAGAAGGTGTCCCCCCGCCCGAAGGGCTCCAGCCCGTCGATGGGCTGGCCCAGGGCGTTGATGACCCGTCCCCGGAGGAAGGGGCCCACCGGCAGGGTGAGCCGCTTGCCCGTATTGCGGACAAAGTTGCCCGCGGAAATCCCGCTCATGTTGGCGTAGGGCATCAGCAGGATGTGATCGTTCTTGAACCCCACCACCTCGGCGGGGACCTGGCCTCCGGACTCGTTGGAGTAGATGCGGCAGATGTCGCCAATGGCAGCCCGGCCGCCGGAGGCCTCGATGGACATGCCCACGATGTTTTCAATTTTCCCGGTGCGGCTCATGGTCTCCGCCGACCGGACAAGAGGAATCAGTTCGCGGAACATAGCCTGCCTTTCTCCGCTGGGCGGGACGGTTCTACAGAGCGCCCATCTGGTCCCGCAGGATGTCCCGGATATTGGACATCTGGGTTGAGACGCTGGCGTCGATAATCTCCTCCGGCGTCTCGACAATGCAGGTGCCGCTCTCGTCGTCCCCCATGGGGACGATCTTCACGTGCTGGCTCAGGGCCCCCAGGGCCGTGGTGAGGGCGGGGGAGATCTGGGCCGCGCCCTTGGCGTCGCATCCGGAGATGTAAATATGGACCCACTCCTGCCGCTTGAGCCGCTCGGTGGCGGCCTGGATCATGCGCACCACCACGTCTCTGCTGCTGCGCAGGCTCACCCGCACCACCTTCTCCGCCACTGCCAGACACAGATCCAGCAGCTCCTCTCTGGACTGGAGGAGCATCTCCTCCCGGGCCATGTCGGCCTTCTCCAGATAGGTCTGCACCTCCTGCTCCAGCCGGGCCGCGGTGGCCTCCCGGTCTCGGGCCGCGTCCTCCATGGCCTTGGCGGTGCCCTCGGCGTAGCCCACGCGGTAGCCCTCGTCCCGGGCGCCCGCCCGGATCTGCTCCTGCTCCGCCTTGGCGTTGGCCCGGGCCTGCTCCACCAGCGTCTCCGCCTCCTCCCGGGCCTGCTTCAAAATCAGCTCGGCCTGGAGCTGGGCGTACTGCACCACGCCGCCGGAGCCGGACTGACTGGGCTCGCCGCCGTCCGCCGTCTCCTCCTCAAGGGCCGGCGGAGCCTCGGGCTCCTCCTGTCCGTCCTCAGCGGGCTCCGTGTAGTCGAAGCCGGCCTCTTCTCCGGCGGGTTCCTCCCCAGGCTGATCGCCGGGCACGGGCGGGGCCTCCATTTCGATGGTATCGGCGTCGGGGAATATGTACTCCTCCGCCTTGGGGTTGAGGAATCCCTTGAGAATGTTACGCAATGATATCGTCCTTTCCGCCCTTCAGGATTACAATCTCGTTTCTCTCCTCCAAATCCCGGATGATGCCCACGATTCTCTGCTGGGCGTCCTCCACGTCCTTCATGCGGACATTGGTTGTAATTTCCAGGTCGTCCCGGATGGTCTCCGCCATACGGGCGGACATGTTGCCAAAGAGCTTGTTGGCCACCTCGGTGTTGGCCGTCTTGAGGGAGAGCACCAGATCCCTGGGATCGCAGTCCCGCAGCACCCGCTGCACGGACCGGTCGTCCATGGTGACGATATCCTCGAACACGAACATGCGCTTGCGGATCTCGTCGGCCAGCTCCTCGTTGTTGACGCTGAGCAGATCGAAGATGCTCTTCTCGCTGGAGCGGTCCAGATTGTTCATGATGCCGGCCACATAGTCGATGCCGCCCACCTTTACGCTGCTGGATGTGGTGATGTTGGAGAACTTGCGCTCCATATCCGCCTCGATGATCTTGATGGCTGTGGGGTTGGCGCTCTCCATGGTGGCGATGGCCTCCACCACCTTGACCTGCCGGTCAGGCGGCAGCTGCTCGATGACGCCGGCCGCCTTGTCCGGGTCCACGTAGGCCAGAACAAGGGCCATGGTCTGGGGCCGCTCGTTTTGCAGCGCGGAGTACAGGCTCTTGACGTCCGCCTTGTCCAGGAAGGCGAACTCCCGGTTCTTCAGGCTCTTGGTCACCTTCTCCAGCAGGGCCAGAGCGGTCTGCTGGCCAAAGGCCTTCTCCAGAACGGTTCTGGCATACTCCAGGCCGCCCTCGGTGACCGCCTTGTTGGTCAGGCAGGCCTGGTAGAACTCCGTGAGCACGGCCTCGGTCTGGGCCGCGTCCAGCAGCCCCAGGCGGGCCACCTCCAGCGTCAGCATCTCCAGATCCGACGCCTCCATGAACTGGTAGAGGAGGGACGCCTTCTCCGCGCCCAGGGAGACGATGACCGCCGCCGCCTTCTGAGCTGGCGTAAGTTCAGCCTTCGCGATCTCAGCCATTGCTCTCCTCCTCTCCCCTCAGCCAGGTCTTCAGCATCTGCGCGGCAACCTCCGGGTTGGTCTGCACGAACTGGCGCAGCGTCTTGCGCAGCTCCATGCTCTTCTCGGTGTTGATATCCATGATGTCCGCACCTCCGGTGGGCGCTGTGGCTGCCGCCATGGCGGCCTGCACCTCCTCGGGCGTCATGTCGCTGGTAATGGTGATTGCGGCCACGTCTCCGGCCTGCTGCGCCTCCTCCTCCAGAGCGCGCATCTCCTCCTCCTGCTTCTTACGCTTTCTGCGGCGGATGCTGAGAATGACGATCAGCAGTACCAGCAGCAGCAGGATGACGGCGGCGGCGATGATAAGGTAGGGCAGGTTCTCCGGCGAGAACAGTCCGCCGTCAGGCGCCTCGGGGACGGGATCGGTGTAGAAGGGGGCCAGCAGCACGGACACGTACTGCTCCGGGTTCTCCCCGCCGATGCCGGCGGCCGCCACGTGGCTGCGCAGGGTGTCCACTTCCACGGAGGCGGAATTGTTGGCATTTTCGTTGATGGTGACGGCGATGGAGACGGCTGTGATGGTGCAGGCCGCCACCTCCGTCTGCTCATGGGTCTCGTTGATCTTGTTCTCCCGGTCGCGGCTGCTGCCGGCGGTGTCGCCGTCGCCGATGGACTGCTCCAGATCCCCTACGTAAGTGGGCAGATCGGAGTTGCTGGCGGTACCCACAACGCCGCCCACGGGCTCCAGCCCGTCCCGGGTGATGTAGAAGTACTCGATGTCCCGTCCGATGAGGCCGCCGCTCTCATAGGAGCCCTCGGGCTGCTCGTAGAAGGTGGAGTCGATGTAGCGCCGGTTCACATCCACCTTGGTGGTCACCGCCGCCTTCACGTTGCCCTCGCCGTAGATGCTGTTGAGGGCCAGCAGCACCTGGCTGCGGATGAGGTTGTTGTAGTGCTCCTCCATCTTCCGCTTGAGGGCGTTGGTGTCGCTGAGGGTGGCGGTGTCGTCGCCGGAGTAGGTATTGTAGCGCTGGTCCGTGATGTACACAGTGTCAATGGACATCCCCTTGATGGCGTGGGACACAATGCCCCGGATGGCGTCCGCCTGCTGGTCCGTGAGGGTGTAGTCCTCCCGGAGGGTCAGGGTAACGGAGGCGCTGGAGCTGGTGTCCACGTTCTCAAAGACGTAGGTCCGCTCCTCCCCCAGGTCAATGTTGACAAGGGCGTCCACCACGCCGTCCAGCTGGCGGATGGTGGCCTGGAGCCGCTCCTGCACCGCCACCAGCCAGGCCGTGGCCCGCTCGGAGGTGGTGGACATGGTGCCCACGTTCTCAAAATAGGAGCTGTAGAGCGTGCCGCTCTTGGGGTAGCCGGCCATGGCCAGCTGGGCGGTCAGGATGCTCTCCTGATCCTCGCGCACCAGAATGGAATCCCCCTCCAGCCGGTAGTCAGTGATGCCGTTGTCCTGGAAATAGCCCAGAATGGAGCTGATCTCCGTGGCGTTCAGGCCGGTGAACAGGGTTGTATAGGGCTGGTTGCCGCTCCAGACGATCAGCGCCACGGCAAGAATGATGACAGCGGCCAGGGCGGCGGCCAATATGATGCGCACCTTGGTGCTCATGTTTTTGAAAAAGTCCTTTACTTTTTCCCAGGCGCCTTTCAGCTTTGTTTCCACACTGTATTCCTCCGGCCTTTTCTATCGAATGGCATGGCGAACCGCCCTTACAGGTTGATGCGGCTCAGCTCGCTGTAGGCGTTCAGGGCCCGCTCCCGCAGCTGGGTCAGGAGGGATATGGCGGTCTCCGCCTTGTAAGTGGCCATGTTCATCTCCGCGGGGTTGTCCAGCTGCCCCGTGCTCAGCAGATACTCCTTCTTCGCCACGTCGTCCTCCGCCTCCCGGACGTTCTCAATGGCGCTTTTGAATATATCGGCAAACAGGGAGCCGGCTGCCGGCTTCTCCGCCGCCGGAGCGGTCTTCTGCAGGGGCATTGTCTCCCACAGGGGGGAGATGGACTGGGTGGTCATGCTCATATTGAAATCCTCCAGGTGTCGTTGTTATGTAAATCCGCAGCCGGCTGCCGCAGGGGCCGCCTTGACGCGAAGACAGGGCCAGCGAATTAACATCCGTTTTGATCTGCCTGACCCTATTCTCTCTCTTTTTATCTTCCAATCTCCAGGCCCGAGGAGATCACGCTCTTGAGTACGTTGAAGGCCGTCACGTTGGCGGAGTACGCCTGACTGGCGGCCATTGCGTCAGCCACCTCCATGACCAGATCCACATTGGGCAGCTCCACGTATCCCTCCTCGTTGGCGTCCGGGTCCGTGGGATCGTACTTGAGCTTGAAGTCTGACGGGTCCTCCGCGATCTCCACTACCTTCACCCCTCCGGTGTTTTCGTGGCGCACGTTGCTGACCATCCCGTTCTGGGTCAGGGCCAGCACATTTCGGAAGGTGTCCCGCCCGTCTACCGCCTGGAAGACCGTGAGCTTGCGCCGGTAAGCGCCCCCCTCCTCGGTGCGGGTTGTGTTCATATTGGTCACATTCTCGCTGATAACGTCCAGCCGCAGGTGCTGGGCCGTGATGCCTGAGCCGATGATGCTGATTGTGCTCATGAAAGCCATAAGAAACCTCCTTGCTCCCACTCCCAAACGCCCCTCTCGAAAGCGGGGCGGAACAATATCTCTCTATGCTTTTCTTCTGCCGTTTTGCCGGCCGTATCTGTCTGTACCGCTTTGCCTTTTACTGGCCTCGGATCGCCATGAGCATCCGGGACATGTCGCTGCTGAAGGCCCGGTAGAGGTGCTGGGTCTGGTAGGCGCTGCGCACCAGCTCAATGTGCTGCTCGGCCACGTTCACGCCGTTTTCGTCCATACGGGCCCGCTCGTCGCCGGCCACCCGGACCTGGGGCGCGGCGGCCTCCAGGGTCTGCCGCATGGCGCTGGGGGCCGCGTTCCGGTCCTGGGCTGCGGCCTGGATATTTTTGCGCAGAGCCTCCTCAAAGGTGACGTATTTCACCTTGTAGTTGGGGGTTTCCGCGTTGACAATATTGTCGGAGATGGCGCGCTGCTTGGCCCACTGGAAGCTCATGGCCTGCTGCAGCATAATCATGGAGTTGGGTGTGAGAAAATCAGACACAGGTTTGTCCTCCCCTCGTAAAAATATGCCATCGCAGGCTATTATATCACTCTGTTCTGAGAAATCAAGTCAGCCGATTCGATTTTGTTCGCCACAAGCCCCCAAAATCCGTGCCGATTTTTACCTCATTATAATACATTTTATTCTGATTTGCAAGGTATAAAATCAAAAATTGTAGAATATGGAGAGATCTAAAAAATTTTTTCAGGACATTTAGGTAGGTTCACAAATTTCCATCCAATGCCTGACAATTCCCCCAATTTACGACAAATTTCGCCCCTCTTTTTTCCAGTCAAAGGGAAATGCCCGCAGACAATCTATGCTGTCCGCGGGCATTCTATGCCATCCGTCTCTATAACGTGATTCCTCCGGAGCCATCCTGCCCGCCGCCCGCGTCCCGCAGGACGTCCAGCAGGGTCAGGGGAGAGACCTCCTCGTCCGCCGCCTCCCGGTTGGTGTCGGCCGCGATTTTCAGCTCACTGCGGAGGATTGACACGCTCTTGGGCGCGTCAATGGCCAGCCGCACCCGCCCTGCCTCCACGGAGAGGACGGAAACCTCGATCTCATCACCGATGAACAGGGACTCCCCCGCCTTCCGCTGGAGGATCAGCATGGGGACCCCTCCTTCCGCTTTCCAAACTCGGAAAGGGGGTGGTGCATCTGGTAGGCGTCCGTCTCCAGAATGACCTGCATGGCGGTGCGGGTGTGATCGTTGAGCGCGATGGGGCAGCGGAGGTTGACGCTGCTCTCCGACACCTTGTCCCGCACCACGCACAGCACGTAGAAGCACAGCTCCTCGCTGCGCTCCACGCCCAGCTCCCGCAGCTCCTCCCCCGTGAGCACGGGGGCGTAATCCGGCTTGAGGTAGAAGGGGTTCATGGCCACGAAGGCCAGGTGCGGCGTGACCGCGCTCTGAAAGCACAGCAGGCTCCCGCCGCTCCCCTCGAAGGGCAGCAGGAGGAAGCTCTTCTCCTCCTCGAACCCGAACAGCCCGCGGGGGAAATGGAGCTCCTGCTCCTCGCCGCACTCCACCTGACCGAAATACTTTGTCTGCACCAGCACGTTTTGTCCTCCTTGTTGCCGCATACTTTTTCTTTGCCGTCAAAGAAAGAGTATCAAAAAGAAAATTCTGAAACCATTCTTTTGTAAAACACGTTTTCTGCGCCGCCGGCGGGAGGGATTACCCCTTCACATCCACGGGCTCATAGTTGGGGTCCGCAGAGGGCGGAACGTAGATGGGTCCGCCCACATACTTGATGACAACCTCCGGCCGCTGGGTGACGGTGAACTCGATGTCACCGGGGGTAAACTCGAAGTCGCCCTTGCCGAACTTCCAGTCGAAGTTCAGCTTATCCATCTCATACCGGATGTTCATCTCTCCCACGTCCCAGGTGATCTCCGGCCCCACCTCGGGCAGGAACCCAAGCACCTCCTGGCGGGTGTCCACCATGGCGCTCTGGGCGAACTTGGTAATCATCTCCTCGCCCAGCTTGGTCTCCATCATCAGCTTGCCCTGCTTGGCGTAGGTGGCGGTGGCCTGATAGGCGGCCTGCTGCCCCTTCTGCGCGTTCTGCTGGAGACTGCGGGCCAGAGTGGGCGTAACGGAGTTGCGGGCCTCAAAGGTGTCGATATTGACGCGGATGGGGCGGCTCTTGATGCTCAGGCCGCCCTTGTCCCGTGTGATCTCCATCTCAGCAGTCCCGCGGGCGTACTCCAGCTTGGCATTGGTGGTCTTCATCTCGATCTGAATGGGGACCGTAGTGATCTCAATCAATGGTTTCATTGTGTGGTACGCGCTCCCTTCTGCTTATATTTTGCCGGCTTCCATGCCGTTAACACACAATTTTAGTTCATATAGTCGATCAGCGACTGGCTGAGTATCTGCGTTCCCACCTTCAGCGCCGCGTTGTAGCAGGTGTAGTCGTAAAGAAACGCGCTGATCGCGTCCGCCGGGTTAATGTCCTCAATGGCGGCCCGCTCCTGGTTGAGGGCGTAGCCCTGATCCTCCAGCCGCTCGCCGTTGGTCTCCAGGAACTCGGCGCTGGCGGCCACGTCGTCGCTGTAGGACTTGATGACGTTGTTGTTGGTCTTGTTGATCTTGTTGAGCAGCCGGTCAGCCTCCGCCCGGTCCTCCTCGCTCCACTGGCCGGTTTCGGGGTCCGCCCGCTCCAGCACGGCGGCGTACTTCTTCATCAGCGTGGCCAGATTGCGGGGATCCCCGTCCTCGTCCACGCCGTAGCCGCCCAGCATCCTGAGCCCCGGCAGAGCCATGTTGAACACGCTGCCGTTGACGATTTCGCCGTTCTCGTCCTCCTGGAGGCCCAGACCCAGATCCACGTTGGTCTGCTCCTCGTCCATCTCCTTGAGGCGGTTGAGATCGCTCTGGTCCTTGAGGTAGGTCAGCCACTCCTGGTCCTTGGCCTTCATCGCCGTCTTTTCATCCTGAGTGAGTGTGGCATCCGCATCAATCGCAGCCTGCCGCGCCTTGATGGTCTCCTCGGTGGGGTAGCCGTACTGGTCCTTCTCTCCGGTCTTGAGCCAGAGGGGCATCGGGTCATCAGGGATCTCCTCGGAGGCGTGGGTGTAGTAGTCGTGCCAGCCTTTGGCAACCTCTTTTTCCTCGGCAGTCCCATTCTGTTCTACATCTGCCAGGGCATCGTCCAGCGCCTTCTTCAACTCAGCAGGCGGCGCTCCTTCGGGCTGGGTGTCCGTTTCATGGCTGTAGTAGTCCTTCCAGGCGTTCCAGTTCTCAACTCTTGCGTCGTACTCTGCTTGTGTCTCTGTTGCCCCCTGAGCAGGTATAGCAGTGTTCAGCGCGTTTGTAAACCCCGGCATCTCCTCCGCCTTGGGCACGGGCACGCCGCCCGCGTCCACGTTCACGCCCCGGTAATAGAGGGTTTTGCCGTCCTCGCTCCAGGAGTAGGGCACGTTCAGCCCGTCCTTGCCGGCAAAGACAAAGTGGTCTCCGTACTTAGCGCCGTTGATCGCCTGGATGACAGACTCCGCGCCGTTATACACCACGCTGCCCAGGGCGTAGCGGCCCGAGGCCAGGGGATCGCTGTTGCCCAGCACCGCGTCCTTGAGGCCGTCGTTGTTGGCAAGGTCCGTCTTGATCTTGTCCATGGCCGCGTAGGCGATGCGGTAGCGGCTGAAGGTGTCGCTGTTGTTGGCGATATAGGCGTTGTTCTTGGTGAAGGCCCGGCGGATGCGCCACGCGTGGGCGGCGGCGGCGGGGTCCTCGGAATAGCTGTTGAAGTTGCGCTTGGTCAGCACCTTGTTCATGGCGTCGTTCACCCGGACGTTTGACCCCATCAGGTTATAGCGGTAGGTGTTCATCGTCATGCTGGTGGTAATGCGCATAGCCATAATCTGTTTACCTCCTTTGAGCGTTCTGTTAGATCGCGGTGCCGTTAATGAGCTTGTCGAGCATGGAATCCAGCGTCGTCAGCAGGCGGCAGGCCGCGGAGTAGGACTTAGAAAACTGCATCATGTTGGTGGCTTCCTCGTTCAGATCCACGCCGGAAACGCTGGAGCGCTGATTATCCAGATCCAGGGCGGAGAGGTCATAGGTCTTGTACCGGGCGTTGGTCTCCATGCCGTCGCCGCCCAGGGTGCCGGAGATCGCGGTGTACATCTCCTGGAAGGTGCCCTTGAAGAAGGGGCCTTCCGAGTTTGCATCGGCCTGAACGTCCTTGGCCTCATAGGTCAGCTTCTCGTCAAACTTGGCCAGCATATGCAGCAGGTTGTCGTTGGCGGTGGTGTTGGTCTGGATCTCGCCGGTGTCGGGGTCCACATAGTTGGGCTGCTTGGTCTGGAGCACACGCACCTCGCCCCTGCTCCAGGAGTAGGAGATGGAGATATTCTTGGCGGTGATGTTGGTGGGATCGTTGCCATTGCTGCGGTTGCTGAAGAGAACGCCGCCGTTGTAGTAGTTGTACTCCGGTTTGAGTACGCCCTTGCCCCGCAGGGCCGCCAGCTCGTCGGCATTGTAGTCCTCGGGGTCCTTGGGGGTGAAGAGGGTGTTGTTGTTGGCATCAACAAAAACCTTTCCATTCGGATTATTCGGGTCTGTATCCGTTTGAAATACATCCTCGGCCTCCAGATCCTCTTTCAGCACGCCCCGCTTGCGCAGGGTGTCTTCATATTCTGTTTGATTGTTCACAAAGTCCGCAGCCGTCATGACCTCGCCCTTTGCGTTAAGAAGGGGCTCACCCTTGCTGTCTACAAACTCACCCTTTGCGTTTGTCTTGAATGCGCTCTTAACATCAAATCCTGCCGCAAATTTTCCATTCGCTTGCAGGGAGGCCAGGGCAGTCTCTGTGTACTCTGAAAGCTTTGTATCGACGCCCAGGCTCACCAATTCTTTATTGCCTTGAATCACGAGGCCATCAGCGGCCTCAATTTCATCTCCATTCTCATCCAGGAAGAACTTACCGTCAGCGTCCGTCTTATACAGCACAGACGGCGGCATCTGGTTGGTCTCGTTGAAGGTCTCCGCGAACTTCTGGGCCCAGCTGTCCAGCACGCGCTGATAGTAGCGCACGCCCCGCTTGTTGGCGGCGTCTTTGTCCACGGCAATGTCATAGGCGCTGGAGAACTCGCCCTCCTCGGTCAGGAACTCCCGGGTGGCCTGGAGGGACCCGCTGACCAGGGTGGTGTCCAGGATATCGACGATCTCGTTAATCTCCTGATCGTACTTGTCGCGGATGAGGCGGCCGTCCTTGTCCCGCAGGGGCTCCAGCTGATAGAGGTAGGTGTTTTTGTCCACATTCGCGTCATCGGTGGAGAAGGCGGGGATCTGTGCGGCCTTCGTTGGATCATCGGTGGGGGCGCCTTTTTCATCCAGATACTTCATGCCGGGGGTGTGAGCAGGATCATAGGCGTTCGCCCCCGTGTTGTTCCGCTGCTGCGCTATCGTGATGTCATCCGTTGATACATACTTTTGTCCGTCCCATGTAAGATAGGGCTTGGTATCCTTGTCAACCCCTGTGTTGTGCATGATCGCCGCTTCCCTGGGGTTATCCGTGGGCTTGCCATCCCTGCCAATATACTGCATTCCCTTGGGGTCAAAGGGATCATACTTCGGGTTGGGCTGGGGCACGGTCTCGTTCATCATGAACTGGGTGCCGTAGATGCCGTCGATGAGCTTGATCTCCGGCTGGGTGCCGGCCAGGGAGATGGACAGCTTCTCCACGGTGGTGTACTGGTCAATGTACTCGTTGGAGTACTTCACGTCGATCTTCACGTACTTCGACAGCTCGTCAATCGCCACGTTCCGGGCGTCCCGCAGCTCCAGGGCGTTGTCGCCGCAGATGCCCTGGGTGCGGATCTCGTCGTTGTAGGCCCGGATCTCCTTGAGCAGCAGGTTGACCTTGTTGGTGTCCTGCTTGAGCTCCTCGGCCTTGTTGTCCCGCACGGTCTCCAGCCGCTTGGCGCTGTCGTTGAGCAGGCCCGTGAGGGTGTAGCAGGCGGCGCGGAACTGATCGTCGTACACGTGGGAGCCCGGCCTCTGCTTGAGGTTCTCCAGGGTCTCGAACACCTCGCCCAGCTGCTTTTCAATCACGCCGAAGTAGTCGTCGCCCTTGGCCACCTCGTCCAGGATGCTGGCCAGCTGGCTGAGGGCGTCCTGCTTGGTCTCGTAGAAGCCCAGCTCGGCGTTCTCGTTCCGGTAGCGGATGTCCAGGAAGGGGTCCCGGAGCTGGCTGACCTGATCGCACAGCACGCCGTAGCCGATGTCCACCTGATAGCTGTTGCGGTACTCGGGCCAGCCGGTGGAGTGGAGGCTGACCAGATCCATACGCTGGCGGGTGTAGCCCTTGGTGTTGATGTTGGCGATATTGTTGCCCGTCACGTTCAGCGACGCCTGGGACGCGTAGATCGCCAGACGCGCGCCGGTGAAGGAGCTGAAGGTACCCATTACGGCCATAGTCGTTTTCTCCTTATCTTGCTACGAAAGTTTGATGAACGGTTGGGGCTCTTACACCCGCAGCTCATACTGGCTGGGCTGGTCCCCGTTCTCTCCGGGGGGCGGGGCCTCTCCTTCCAGCTGGGCCCGCGCCTTCTCAATCATCCGCAGGTTGCACTCCAGGGTGTTCCGGGCCACCTGGGAGGCGGTCTGGAACAGACCGTACTCTCTCCGCAGGGTCTCGGCCACCCGCTTTGTCTCCATGAGCAGGTCCACGGGGGCGTGCCTCTCCAGCTCCCGCAGGGGCACGCCCGTCAGCCCCATCCGGGCCAGCAGGGCGTCCCGCTTCTGGTCATGGCCCCGCAGGGACAGGCTCATGGCCTGCTCCTGGCGCATACAGTTCTCCAGCTCCTCCAGGTTTCCCTGGCTGGCGGCCCTGGTCTTGCTCTGTTCGATGCCGGTCAGCTGATGGATGGTCCTTGTCAGCTGCTCCAGCAGGCGCAGGTAGTCCTGCCACAGCTTTGGATCCATCATTCCTCAGCCTCCAGCAGGAGCATCCGGGCGGCGGTCTCCCTGGGGGAGATCTGGTACTGTCCGGAGCGGACCTCCTGGCGCAGCTCCTGGATTTTGCCGGTGGTGTTGTGGGTGCGCACCTGATAGGACAGGCTGGCCACCGCGTCGCGGAAGCTGGAGCCGCTCTGGGCCGCCGGCGCGGACGCGGTGTACTGGTCATAATAACCGTCCTGCACCTGCCGCCGGCCGGGGCCGGGGAAGGCTGCAGGGCGGGCTGTTTTCTTTTGAATAGGGGAAAAGCCCTCTGGTCCTGTAATCAGCATGGTATAGACCTCCTCTGCTCGCGCCGGACTGGCCGGTGGACACAAAACGAGCGTATCTTTGTACTATTTTTATCGGACCCGAAACAAAAAAAATAACGAACCCTCAGAAATTTTTTGTAAAATTCACCCTCACGCCCCTCTGCTGTCGTTTTCAGCGGTATAAAAGGGGGGGAAGTTTTCAAAAAAGACATTGCAAGCGGGGCCTTCTTCCTATATAATATGCTGTATGACTACAGCGCCGCGCCTCCGGGGCCGCCGGCGCGTGATAACAGGGGAGAAACAGCGCATGGCTATTTTACAAAACTGCACCAAGGCAGAGGTTTATGATTCGAATGGGGCGCTGCTGTGTCCGGCGACGGTGCAGAGCGGGCCCATGGACAGCATCCTTGTGATAACGCCGGACAGCCTGGACCACAGGGAGCACGACTTATTCCGCATTGTATTTTACGATCCCGTGCTGGGGGTGCTGACATGCCGGTGCGAGCTGTCCGCCCCGCTGGATCTGCCGGACCATATGACCTCCTACCGGTGCGAGATACTGGAGCGGCTCAACCAGGAGCAGCGCCGCCAGGACGTGAAGGTGTCCGTGGCCGCGGGGGCTGAGGTGACCATCCACGTGGCCCGCCAGCCCGGGGACCACATCCAGGTGGTGAAGGACGGCTATCCCGCCACAGTGCTGAACATCAGCGCGGGCGGCGTGTATCTGCGCACGGCCCTGCCCCTCCAGGAGGGCCGCCGGCTGTGGTTTGACTTCAAGGGCGCCGGGGAGACCATCCCCCTCACCGCCCAGATTCTCCGGGTGGACGATCTCTCTCCCCACCCGGCCAAGCAGGTCTT
>OFGB01001649.1_pt1 | contig 13251 bp, 10 predicted proteins | sample 1521491 | NCBI WGS metagenome assembly OFGB01 (sample SAMEA3504095, study PRJEB24116) | mouse gut metagenome | biome: mouse gut; feature: mouse-associated habitat; material: faeces | place: Denmark | collected 2011
TTGAAACTGAAAAATGTCACAAAGTGCGTAAATTCAAGGATTTCTAGGTATCTTTCCTTTGTATCAACACCACAGTCTCCACATGCACCGTATGCGGAAACATATCCACCATCTGCACCTCTCTCACTTCATACCCTCCCCCGCACAAATACTTCAAATCCCTGGCCAGTGTAGCTGAATCGCAGCTCACATACACCACCCGTTGCGGCTGCATTCTCACAATGGTTTCCAGGCACTTTTCGTCACAGCCTTTCCTGGGCGGATCCACCACGATTACATCCGGATGCCATTCCAGTCCCTGCTGCAGACGGGTATTATAAAACTCAGGCAGCACTTCCTCTGCCCTGCCTGCAATAAATTCCGCATTCTCAATATGATTGATAGCTGCATTCCTTCTGGCATCCTCAATAGCCTGGCGTACAATCTCCACACCATAGACCTGCTTCGCCTTCCTGGCCAAAAACAGAGAAATCGTGCCGATTCCACAGTACAGATCCCAGACCGTCTCCCGGCCGGTCAGCCCCGCATACTGTAATGCAGTCTCATACAGTTTCCGGGTCTGCACCGGATTCACCTGATAAAAAGACAAGGGAGAAATCTGATACTTTATTTCTCCCATACAGTCTGTAATATAATCCTGTCCCCAGAGTGTGACAATTTCCTGGCCCAGAATTACATTCGTATTCTTTTCATTTCTATTCAGAGTAATGCTGGTCATTCCCTCCACAGCCTGTAGTTTTTCCACCAGACGTTCTGCAAAAGGAAGGTGCTTCCCATTAATAACAAGACACACCATAATTTCCCCTGTGGCAAATCCGGAACGTATCAGCACATGACGCACCAGCCCCGTGCCTGTCTCCTCCCGATAGGCGGGAACCTCATATTCCTCCATAAATGAAATAACACATTCCAGTATTTTTTCATTGAACTCCGTACCCAGAAAGCATTTCCTGCTGGAAATAATATTATGGGTACGGGCAGCAAAAAATCCTGTTACAATCTTTCCATTTTTATCTGTGCCAATGGGAAACTGTGCCTTATTCCGGTAAAACCAGGGTTCCTCCATTCCCATAATGGGATGTATCAGAGGAATATAATTTTTCTGCGCCTCATCCTGCCCGTGTGAAAAATTCTCCGGCGTCAAAGTTCTGCTGGCATGGGCATTTTTGCCCTGAAGCTCTTCCGGCAGCAGAAACCCGCCAATCCGTTTCAGATTGTTGCGCACCTTATTCTCCTTGAATTCCAGCTGCTTCCGGTAATCCAGCGCCTGTATCTGACAGCCGCCGCACTGGCGATAATACTGACAGCGGGGCTCTGTCCGGTACGGAGATGGTTTCAGCACCTTCATCAGCCGGGCATACCCGAAATGCTTTTTCATTTTCATGATTTTTACCAGTACCTGATCTCCCAAAACCGCATCTTTCACAAAAAAAACAATGCCATTCACTTTTCCGATGCCTTCCCCTTCAGCACCCATATCCTCAATCAGCAGTTCCAGCTCCATATCCTTCTGAAATACGGGCCATTCTCCCGCTGCATTCCGGTTTTCATTTTTTCGCTCTGAATGATTCTGATTTCCAACCCTGTTATTTTTCTGCTTTCTGTATCTCATGTCCGATTTCCTGCCAACACCCTTTCCTCAATCTGTCTCCCGGCCGGGCGCCCTGCCCTGATTTTAACCGGTGCCCTTTCCGGAATCCCCCGGTCTTTACTCTTCGCTGGTTCTTCGTATATTGGATTCAAACAGACGGTTATACCCCAGCCATCCGCTGGTCCCGTCCCCGGCGGCAAGAGCTTCCTTCATGGTCTGCATTTTGGCGTCTGTGTTATCTGCAAAACTTAAAGCCACCGCCTCTGCAATTGCCGGTTTTTTCGGAGAGCCATACTCCAGTTCCCCATGGTGTGCCAGAATACAGTGCTTCAGTTCATTTGCCAGTTTCACCGGAAATCCCGGTATCCCGCTGATACGTTTTCCCAGAAGTTCCACGCCAATCACAATATGCCCCAGAAGCTGTCCCGCGTCTGTATAGTCATTTTCCGGAAAGACAGACAGTTCTTCCAGTTTGCCGATATCATGAAACATGGCTGACGTCAGAAGCAGATCCTTATGGAGCATGGGATATGCCTGCGTGTAATAATCGCACAGCTTCGTTACGCTTAACGTGTGCTCCAGCAGTCCTCCCACATAACCGTGATGAACATTTTTGGCTGCACTGTGGAATTTAAAACGTTTTTCAAATTCTTTATCTTCCAGAAAGAAACCGGAACACAGTTTTTTTAGCCAGGGATTATTCATCTCCTGTATAAATCCGGTAAGTTCCCGATACATTTCGTCAATATCTTTTTCACTGACTGGCAGATATTCTATCGGGTCATATTCACCCTCCCGCACCCTGCGGACACGTTTTACATTTAACTGAAGCGCTCCCTGAAAACTGGTGACATCACCCACCACATCAATATAATCCAACGCCTCAAATTCATCAATTCCCTGAGAATTGGGATCCCAGATTTTTGCATCCAGTATTCCTGTTTTGTCCTGCAGAATCAAAGATTCATAAGGCTTTCCCGCTTTGGTCAGCGCTGTCTGTTTCGTTTTGCACAGGTAAATTTCTCCCACACGCTCTCCTTCTCTCAGGGTTTCAATATATTTCATAACTTTACTCCTCACTAAAAAAATTTATTTTAATACGCCTGCTGTTGCCGTACAGTCCAGTTCCACATATTCCTCACCGCTCTGGCGTTTCACGGTAATGGTTATGACATCTTCCGGATTCAGTGCATAAATACGCTGATTATACTGCTCCACATTTACAAGTTCTTCTCCGTTTATTTTTACAATTACATCTGCCTCCTGAATCCCCGCAGCCATTGCAGGAGAGTCCATTACCACTGATTTCACATAAACCCCTTTGGGAATCTTATACTCATCTGCAATATCATCTGTTACGGTACTCAGACGCAGACCCACATACGGAATATCACGGTTATTGGACAAATCTTCTATCACCTGTTTCAGCTCTGAAATGGACAGGGCCGTAATGGTATTCCGGTCGCTGCTGCTGCTGTAATCCTGCAGTACAAGGCCCACAATCTCACCTTTCAGATTGATAAGTACACCGCTTCCGCTGGCACTTCCCACGATATCAGTGGTGAAAATCGTATAATTTCTGTCTATGGTGGAAACCTCATTTCTGGAAGACGTAATGGTTCCGCATAAAATAGAATAATTTGCTCCCAGCGGACTTCCAATGGCCAGCACTGTGGTTCCCTGCTCAATCATATAGGAATTGCCCAGAGATGCAATAACCACCTGTTCCATGACTGTTTCCGGGATTTCCGTCAGCGGAACACCGATTACTGCAATTCCCGTATTACCATCATACTTCTTCAAAGCGGCAGATACCATTGTATTATCCGCAAATGTGATACTGATAGCCTGCGCATCCGCAATCACTTTTTTCTCTGTCAGGATCAGAAGTTCCTGCCCGTTATTCCCGATAATAATTCCTGCAGCCCGGTTTTCATTTTCATAAGGGGTGTTAAACCAGTCGATGCCGCTGGTTACCCCGGTCACAGTTACCACAGATTTATTGGCCTGTTTTCCAATGGCATACAGTTTATTCTGCAATGCCTGATAATCCTCAATCTCCAGCTCTTCCCGCACCACCACAGTCTGGTTTTCCGGTTCCGGCTCAGGCTCTTCTTCCTCCTGCAGATTCTCCGCATCCTCTTCTTCCTCCGGAACATCATCCCTTGGAATACTGATGGTGGATTCCTCCGGCGGACAGAACCACTCCTCCAGATATGGTCTCAGAAAAACAAATACAAAACAGGCAACTGCCCCAAAAATCACAGCGCAGAGAAGATTATAGCCCATACGAATCAGAAGACGTTTTTTATTGATCGGTTTGTCCTTTATCTTCTCCTTAATAAACGCAAATTCCTGCTCATTCTGCTCCGGTTGTTTCATGGCACGTCCTCCTGAAAAAGCATATTACGTTCACCCTCCATGCCATACATATCCTGTCTCCCGATTTATGGTGAACTGTTATTACATAGATATTATACGTTTTTCCCCCGCTTGTTGCAAGATTTTTATTTTTAAGGTATAATATCGCCAGATATTATGGCCCGCATGGGCACAGGTACCATATTTCATTGCGCAGCAATTATGGTATAATCTGCCTTGAGGAGGGGCCCACTCTGTGGGAGGAGCCCTGAAGGCAAAAGGATTCGTACTGCTCTGCTGTTTTGTATTTATTTCGCCAGATATTATGGCCCGTATGGGCATAAGTACCGTTTTTCCTTCATCGCATCCCTCACCTTCAACCACAAAATAATAAGGATTAAAATTATGAATGATAAAGCACTGAACACATTAGAATACTACAAAATTATAGATATGCTGTGCAGCCATGCAACCTCTGCCACCGGCAGAGAACTCTGCCGGAACCTGAAACCTTCCACAGACCTGGCAGAAATTCAGCTTGCTCAGCAGCAGACTTCCGATGCACTGACCAGAATTTTTCAGAAAGGTTCCCTTTCTTTTGCCGGCACCCACAACCTGGGGGCCTCTTTCAAACGCCTGGAAATCGGCGGTACCCTGAGCATAGAAGAGCTGCTCAGAGTTGCTTCCCTGCTGGAAGTGGCAAAACGCGCCAGAACCTATTCCCGCAGTGAAAGAGAAGACGTAAAGCCGGATTCTCTGGATGAATTTTTTTCTGCCATCGAACCTCTTCCCTCCCTTCTGGGAGAGATTCGCCGGTGTATCCTGTCGGAGGATGAAATCGCAGACGATGCTTCCGCGGCCCTGAAAAATATCCGGCGTTCCATCAAAAACACCAATGAGAAAATCCGAAGCCAGATGAACGACATGTTAAACAGCAGCCGGAACCACTTACAGGATGCGGTAATTACCATGCGGGGCGGACGTTACTGCCTTCCGGTAAAAGCAGAAGCAAAAAGTCAGGTCCCCGGTATGATTCACGACCAGTCCTCCACAGGCTCCACCATTTTCATTGAACCCATGGCCGTGGTAAAACTCAACAACGACCTGCGGGAACTCCACATGAAAGAACAGGAAGAAATTGAAGTGATTCTCGCCTCTCTGAGCAATCTTGCGGCAGAATCCGTTCCTTATTTAAAGAGCAACTACGAAATACTCACAAAACTTGATTTTATATTTGCAAAAGGTTCCCTGGCCAGACAGTATAACGGTTCCGCTCCCGTTTTTAATCAGGAGCACCGTATCCGTATCCGCAAAGGACGTCATCCTCTGCTGGACAACCGCAAGGTAGTGCCCATTGACATTCATCTGGGGGATGAATTCCATCTGCTGATTGTAACGGGCCCCAACACCGGAGGAAAAACCGTATCCCTGAAAACAGTGGGACTTTTTACCCTGATGGGTCAGGCGGGACTGCATATTCCCGCTAACGACCGCTCAGAATTATCCGTATTTGAAGATGTATTTGCAGACATTGGCGATGAGCAGAGTATTGAGCAGAACCTGAGCACTTTTTCCTCTCACATGACCAATATTATTACTATTTTAAAAAATGTCAGTGAAAATTCACTGGTGCTTTTCGACGAGCTCTGTGCCGGAACAGACCCCACAGAAGGAGCAGCTCTGGCCATTTCCATTCTCTCAAAACTCCACAGCTTCGGTGTACGCACCATGGCCACCACCCACTACAGCGAGCTGAAAGTATTTGCCCTCTCCACCCCCGGCGTGGAAAATGCCTGCTGTGAGTTTTCCGTGGAAACCTTAAGCCCCACCTACCGGCTGCTGATTGGTATTCCAGGGAAAAGCAACGCTTTCGCCATTTCCGGAAAACTGGGCCTTCCGCCGGAAATTATTGAGGATGCCAGAAGCCGCATGACAGAGCAGGACGAAAATCTGGAAGATCTGATTTCTGATCTGGAGACCAGCCGGATTACCATGGAAAAAGAACGTCTGGAGGCAGAACAGTACCGTCAGGAAACAGAAGCCCTGAAACGCCGCATGGAAGAAAAACAGGAACGTCTGGACAGCCAGCGGGAAAAAATCATCCGCCAGGCCAACGAAGAAGCCCATGCCATTCTCCGGGAAGCAAACGAAGTGGCCGACCAGACCATTAAAAATTTCCACAAATACGGACAGGGCGCCGCCACTGCCAGAGACATGGAACAGGAACGCAGCAAACTCCGGAATAAAATGAACTCACTGGAAAAAGACATGTCCATGAAGCAGAAGGAAACCGCCAACCACAAAGTCCCCAAAAAGCTGCGCATCGGAGACTCCGTAAAAGTCCTGAGCATGAACCTGAAAGGCACTGTCCACACTCTGCCAAACGACAAAGGAGACCTGTACGTTCAGATGGGCATTCTCCGTTCCCTGGTCAACATCAGAGACCTTGTGCTGTTAGAAGAACCCTCTCCATTCAGCAATAAGAAGAAATCCACGGGAACCGGAAAAATAAAGATGTCAAAATCCGCTTCTGTTTCCACAGAAATCAACCTGATCGGAAAAACCACAGACGAAGCCATTGCCCTGCTGGACAAATATCTGGACGATGCTTACCTTGCCCATATGCCCTCTGTACGGATTGTACACGGAAAAGGCACCGGGGCATTACGCAAAGCCGTACACGGACATCTGAAACGGCTAAAATATGTAAAATCTTTCCGGCTTGGTGAATTTGGAGAAGGAGACTCCGGCGTCACCATAGCAGAATTTTCATAAGACAGCCCACTGTTTCCCAAAGGAGGTATTTATGGCAGCAAAACAGAAAATCCTGATTGTAGACGACGATGTAAATATTGCCGAGCTGATTTCTCTCTATCTCACCAAAGAATGTTATGACACACGCATGGTACATGACGGAGAAGAAGCGCTGGCTGTATATGAGCAATACCGGCCCAACCTGATTTTACTGGACCTTATGCTTCCCGGCATTGACGGATACCAGGTATGCCGGGAAATCCGTGCAAAATCCGGCCTTCCCATCATTATGCTTTCCGCCAAAGGAGAAATCTTCGACAAAGTGCTTGGACTGGAACTGGGCGCAGATGATTATATCATGAAACCTTTTGACTCCAAAGAACTGGTAGCCAGAGTCAAAGCTGTGCTCCGGCGCTATCAGCCCTCCCGGCCGGATTCATCCATTTCCGATATCAAATGTGTGGAATATCCCGATCTTACCATCAACCAGACCAATTATTCCGTTCTCTATTACGGAAAACCCGTGGATATGCCTCCCAAAGAGCTGGAACTGCTCTATTTTCTGGCTTCCTCCCCAAATCAGGTATTCACCAGAGAACAGCTTCTGGACCATATCTGGGGCTATGAGTATATCGGCGATACCCGTACCGTAGACGTCCATGTCAAACGTCTTCGGGAAAAAATAAAAGATCACCCCTCCTGGAGTCTTGCCACCGTCTGGGGGATCGGATATAAATTCGAGGTAAAACAGTGAAACGAACCCTTTATCCAAAACTTTTACTGGGGTATGCCGCCTTTGGTATCCTTGGCTTTCTCACCATTGCCATCTTCACCTCCCGGCTGACCCTGAATTACATAGAGCGGGACACTGCCTCTGACCTGTACCGGGAATCCAATCTTCTGGCTGCCAACTATGCCGCCAACTATTACCGGGGCACCATGACGCTGGAAGATGTAACCTCCCATTTTGTGGCGGTGGCCACTTACCTGGACGCGGAAATCCGGGTAGTCAGTCTGGACGGAAAGGTGCTGATCACATCCGGCTCTGATACCTCTTCCAATACTATCGAAGACTTTGATATCACTGCCTTTGGCACCAGCTACTACCAGACAGGTACCTTTTTTAACACCTTTCCGGAAGAAACCCTCTCTGTATTTTCTCCTATTACCATCAATTACAAAGTACGGGGTTATGTGCTGACACACAAGCCCGTCCGTGACCTGATTGCTCTGAAAGACGGATTTATCAATATCGCCTATATGACGCTGGCTGTGATTTTTCTCTGTGCCTTTGTGCTGATCGGACTGTTCACCTGTACGGTTTACATTCCCATCCGGAAAATCACACGGGCAGCCAGGGACTATTCCGAAGGGAATTTTGATACTCAGATTAATATCCAGACCAATGACGAAATCGGATATCTGGCCGCTTCCCTGAATTACATGGCTGCAGAACTTTCCACCCTGGAAGATGACCAGCGCAAATTTATTGCCAACGTCTCCCACGACTTTCGCTCCCCCCTGACTTCCATCAAAGGATATGTGGAAGCCATCATGGACGGCACCATCCCCCATGAAATGCAGGACAAATACCTGAACATTATCCTGTTAGAAACGGAACGCCTGAACAAACTGACCCAGAGTATGCTGGAACTGAACAAATACGGAGCCAGAGGCACCATGCTGGACATCAGCAGCTTTGACATTAACAACACCATCAAACTGGTAGTACAGTCCTTTGAAGGCATCTGCCAGGAAAAGAAAATTTCCTTTGAGCTGATACTGACGGGACATACCTCCTATGTCTATGCAGATATGAGTAAAATCCAGCAGGTACTTTACAACCTCATTGACAATGCCATAAAGTTCAGCCACCCGGATTCCACCATCACCATTGAAACCACGGAAAAAAATGAAAAAGTTTTCATTTCAGTAAAGGATACGGGGATCGGCATTCCCAAAGACAGCATGAAAAAAATCTGGGAACGCTTTTACAAGACAGACTTATCCCGCGGAAAAGACAAGCGGGGCACCGGACTGGGCCTTGCCATTACAAAACAGATTGCAGAGAACCACGGCGGAACACTCCATTTTGTAAACCGCCCGAACGAAGGCTGCGACTTTACAATCCGCCTCCCGCTGGAAGCCGAATAATCTTTCGGCAAAGCTGCCACGAAGAACCATCCTTTCTGGCAGCTTTTTTTCAGGAAACAAAATTAAATAAGTCATCCAGCATCCGCAGCGTCTTAAAATTGCCCTTTGCTGTCAGCTCCCCTGTCATAAATGCCCGCTGGAATGTCATTTTTCCGGCGATAATGCGTTCCAGCACATCCGGCGTCATTTTTGCATAGACATCGATGCCGTCCTGTTTTCCATAGCTGCATTTCAGCTGGTCCTGCTCTGCTTCTATTGTCAGCGGCTTTCTCCTGCCCTCTATAATAAACAGATATTTTGCCCTGAAATCTTTCTGCGGCCTGAAATGAGTTTCAAAATCCGAAATGTATACCGGTACTTCTTCCTCGTCCTCAGATTTATCTTTATCTAACAGCCCTTTGAATTTATTTGCCAGTTCTTCGATATCTTCTTTCTGCTTTTTCACATAAGAATCATCCGACACATATTTTGACAGCTGCTCGCTTTCCTGCGGCGTAAGGCCCAAATCCTGGGTACGGAGCACGGTTTTTGTAACAGCCTGATTGCTCGTTGGCAGGCTTTTCATTTTCTGGGAAATGGTACGGTATAAATTCTCTGCTTTTTTTTCTATGATAACGGAATAGTCCTGGTTCATTTCAAACGTCAGCAAATCCGCCACATATCCGCATAACCCGCTGCACGGAAGCCCGCCAAGCATTTCCCACGCACTTGCAAGGGTCAGCTCGCCTTCCCGCTCGCCATATGCGGTCGACATGACTACCGGCTGCATATACGTCTGGCTGAATTTTTCTTTATCCCCATACAGCCAGCATGCATCCAGAAACTGCTGCATATAGCCGCCAATTCCCAGCCACTCTACCGTTGTTGCAAGGATGATTCCATCGGCTTCCTTGATTGTCTGCGGAAGCGTTGCAATGCTGTTTTTCTGTTCATAGATATTATAACGTTCTACAGTCACACGCAGTTCTTCCAAAACCTGCTGCATTTTATTAATTACATACAAAGCCGGATCATCCAGAACACCCCTGCCGCCATAATAAATATTTACTCTCATATTTTACCTCTCATTTGTATGCCCTGGAGCGCATTGCAATAGCCGCATACGCTCTGCTTATTTTAAACCATAGAAGGATTCCTTATTCATGCTATATCATAGTATATAAGCTTTCTCTGATAATTTCAAGCATTGTGTGTCTTTCTATACAAAAGTACACACAGGAAAAATCCGCCAGCTGCCCCGCCTGCATGTGCCCAGTTATCCACACCTGCCGAAGTAATTCCATAATACATACAAAGAGCTGTCATAAGCACAAGGCCCTTTAACGTAAGTCCCTGAAACTTTCCCTTATTGCGTATCGCAGCCCATATCAAAGCGCCGATTATCCCAAAGACTCCGCCGGAAGCCCCGGCACAGACCGCATAATCACCGGTCTGCATCATCATATAAAACGACAGCAGATTGCCTGCCAGCCCTGCGCCAAGATAAATTGCCAGATACCTGAAAGGCCCGGTTTCCCGTTCCAGCCTGGAGCCTGCGGCGGCTAACAGTATCATGTTATTCGCCAGATGCTCCGCCCCGAAATGCAGAAACATCGATGTAAACAGCCTGTACCATTCGCCCCCATACAGCAGCGCTTCCGGGTACATGCCGCCATACCGGGCGATATAAGCGCCGCTGCGTGTATCGCCGCGTAATTCCAGAATACACCAGACAGCGGTATTGATAATGACCAGCAATATACTGGCAGCTGCCAGCTTTGTATCTTTTTCGCTTCCTTCCACCGGTTCCTGACGGTAATCATCCAATGCAGCATCCTATCCTTTCATCTTTTTTACAGCATTTTTCTTTCACAGCATCATCCCGTATGTACAATGACGCCTGAACTGTTAAAAAACATACCATGTCCTTGCTGTAAAGTCAATGAAAACTGTAGCTTTCCCCTGCCATGCTGATAATATCTCCCTTTTGCAGCATGCGCCGTTCGCGGTATTGCAGCAGTTCCCCGTTCACATGCGTGCCATTTGTGGAATTCATGTCCTCTAAAAATGTCCCCGCTTGTCCAATTTCTATCCTGGCATGCACCCTGCTAATCATCGGAACCGGAATACAGATATCGCTTTCTTTTTTATCACTGCCCACAATCAGCTTCTGCCCGCTGCAGGAAAAATCCCTTGTCCTGTCCGCACCCTGATAAACAAACTGATTCTGAACCACGTCTGTTTCCGGCATCAGGCAGACCGTCGGCCTGCCTGTCTCCGGTTCTTCTTCCGCATCTGCCTCAAAAACCGTTTCTTCCTGCGCATGCCGTGCCCTGTCCGTATAGATTTTGTTCAGCAGCATCTGCCTGAGCCTATCAGCAGCTTTCTTTCTCGTTTTTTCCCTGTCCTGAATATCCGATTCCACGGAAAGCTGCTTTTCTTTCTTTTTGAAGCGCCTGGACTGATATTTTTTCTCTTTTTTCTGCTTTGGGCCTGCCGGTATCGTATTCCCTGCTTCCCCGCCGCAATATGCCGGTTCCATGCCGCCTGCCTGGCACACAGGCATTTCACTGGCAGTACTTTGATTCTGTAATCCATATGGCGTATAAATATTTTCCTGCACCGTCTTCCATTCCGGGCTGCTTTCTTTTTCCCTCGCCTGCTCCCATTCTGGTTCTTTATAATAAAGCGATGCCGGTGTGTTTTCTGCTGCTTTCTGGCTGTTATGCACCTTCATTCTCATATCCGGTTCTTTCTGATTTTCGTGCATATATTTGCATTCTGGCTGCCCTTCATTTCTCCCTTCCTGTTCCCACTCTGGCTTTTTCTGATTTTCCTGTATATATTTCCATTCTGGCTGCCCCTCATTTCTCCCTTCCTGTTCCCACTCCGGCTTTTTCTGATTTTCCTGTACCTGCCTCCATTCCGGGCTATTTTGTTTTTCTCTCGCCTGCTCCCATTCTGGTTCTTTATGATAAAGCGATACCGGCCTGTTTTCTTCTGCTTTCTGGCTGTCAGGCTTCCCCTCTCCCATATCCGGGCCCGCATGCATTTTATGTATATTCTCATGCCTTCCCGGATTCTGCTGCATATCCCGGTAAATCTTGCAGTCAGAAGGCTGCTGCGCCAGCAGCTTTTCCTGATTCGCAAGCACCTGATGAAGGGATGTCTTTTGTTCGACAACCTTCTGGTAAACTCCATATGCCAGCTGCAGCGCCTGTTTATCGTTATGATTCAGGCATTTTAAAAGATATTCCATAAACGCCTGAAACTGCACGCAGATGTCTTCCTGATTCCCGGGCAGATAACAATAGGACATCTGCTCCGTATCATTTTCTGCAAATACATATTCCGGTTTCAGTACAATATCATGTTCTGACAGCATATAATTTTCTGCCTGCAGGCACGCCTGGTCAAACGAGGTTATAATTTTTTGCAGCATCAGGCAGTCCAGCGTTTTGTATTCTAACAGCTGCTCCAAAGAACGCCTTCCTGTGATATCATAACGAAACTGTGTGCCTGTGTCTTTTTTCACTTCCTTCATGCATAAAAAATAAGGTATTTTATTATAATGAAACATTTCAATACTGTCTTTTTCATGCCCGCAGTCTTTTTCCGGCATAAAAAGCAGGCTGCTTTTCTGAATCGTCCTGCTGTATTCTGTTTTAAACAAACGATATATCTCCTTTCGTGCAGTTCATTTTTTTATTTTGAAAGCAAAATCGTGTAACCGTTAAACATCATTAATCTTTCCTTTCGTGCAGTTCATTTTTTTTATTTTGAAAGCCCTGAATCCAGGTATTGCGATAAACAATTTCTACCGGGTCGAATTTTTCGAGTTCTTCCTGTATCTCACAGCAAATACGTGCCTCGCGGAACATATCATACCCTGTCTGGATAGTTCCGGTTATCACAAACAGGATAATCGGAATTAAAAATGCTGCTTCAATGGTAAAGCCTGCCCTGGCCTGTCCCTGCCTTATCCATGCCGGAAGCAGTACGCCGCCAGGGCCAGCAGTACGAAAATCAGAAACAGGATCCAGCTCCGGTTGTGTCTGAGCATCCTTCCTCACCCCGCTACAGATTGGCGAAGTTCAGGGCCACCGGGACCATAATCATCACCAGGATGGCCACAAAGAGCATCATAGTGGGGATCATCAGCTTGGAGTTGGCCGCCTCGCTGTCCCGTTTGGCGGTGTGGCGGCGCTCCTGCCAGGCCTCGTGGGACATATCCCGCAGGAGCATCCCGATCTCGGCGTTGCCCTTGGACTGGTTTTGTATAATGGCGGAGGCCAGCTTGGTGGTCTCCTTGGTGTTGCAGCGGTTGATGAAGCTGGTATAGGCCGCCGTGGGCTCCACCAGGTTGGACAGCTCACTGGCGGTCAGGCGCATCTCCTGATAGAGCTCGCCGC
>OFGB01001664.1_pt1 | contig 13158 bp, 10 predicted proteins | sample 1521491 | NCBI WGS metagenome assembly OFGB01 (sample SAMEA3504095, study PRJEB24116) | mouse gut metagenome | biome: mouse gut; feature: mouse-associated habitat; material: faeces | place: Denmark | collected 2011
GGATGTGTCTTCGATCGGAGCGATGCTGATACCTGTAATGGATGAAAACGGATATGATACGGATTTTTCGGCGGCGGTTACCATGTCCAGTTCCGTCCAGGGACTCCTGATACCGCCCAGCCATAATATGGTTATTTTTGCAATGGCAGCGGGCGGCGTATCGGTGGGGCAGCTCTTTATGGGAGGGCTTGCTCCCGGTGTATTTTTGGGGGCGGCGCTTATGGTATACTGCTATGTTGTCGCAAGAAAGAGAAATTATCCCGTGGGAGAGAAATTTTCACTGCGCAGGACATTGAAAGCGACAGCAAAAGGAATCTGGGGGCTGGGTACGGTTCTGGTAGTGGTCCTGGGTGTGGTATCCGGCGTGTTTACCGCCACGGAGTCGGCGGCGATTGCCTGTATTTACGCGATGTTTGTTACGTTTGTCATTTATCGGGAAATTCCTTTTCGGGAGATGGTCAACATTCTGAAAAACAGCTTAAAAACACTGGCTATGGTTATGGCGCTGATCGGGGTGTCCTCTGCCTTCGGATGGGTGGTGGCGTATCTGAGAATTCCTGCCAAACTGACGGATCTGATGCTGGGGATATCAGACAATCCGATTATTCTTCTGCTTCTGATTAATCTGTTGCTGCTGGTAATGGGGACGATGATGGATATGATCTGCAGCATTCTGATTATTACACCGATTCTTATGCCGGTGGTGGCGGCGATTGGCATGAGCCCGATTCAGCTTGGCGTAATTATGATACTGAATCTGGGAATCGGATTGATTACGCCTCCGGTGGGCGTCCTGCTTTTTGTGTGCAGCGCCATATCCAAAAGAAGTATAGAACAACTGACGAAGGGGATGCTGCCTTTCTATGCGGTGATGGTTGCCGTTCTGCTTATGATCACGTTTATTCCGGCGTTTTCAACGGCTTTGCCGAATCTGATTTATGGGCTTGGATGAGGGAATGCGGAAAGGATATGACTGCTTTATGATAAAAAATCGAGAGATACGAGAAACGGAACGGAAAATTTCATGTGACGTCCTGGTGGCGGGAGGCGGTATTGCGGGCGTGATGGCTGCTGCGGCTGCTTCAAAGAGCGGTGCGGAGACAATACTTGTGGAGGCGGCGCCCTTTCTGGGAGGCGTTGTGACGATGGGACCGCTGGAAGCGCTGATGACGCCGGAAGATGCCGAAAAGACGGTAATTGCGGGCATAGGACGGGAATTTCTTGAAATGCTGGAGGAGATGGACGAAAAAGCGGCGCCGACACCGGATACAACGGGATATTGTGCCTCCATTGTACCCTATGACGCGGAGCTTATGGAGTATACGCTGCATGTATTTCTGCATCGTTATCAGGTCAAGGTGCTGACACAGGCCATGCTGGAAGAGGTGAAAACAAAAAAGGGTATCATCACCGGCGCAGAAGTACTGACAAAGACAGGACGCCTGGAAATTATCTGCAAAGCACTGGTGGATGCCACCGGAAACGGGTACGCCGCGTATCTGGGAGGCAACGATATCATGTCCGGGGATAAAAGCGGAAAACATCAGCCGGTAACGGTACTCGGACGTGTGGGAAATGTAGATATTTCTATGCTGAAGACATATGTGAAGTCTCATTTGGAGGACTTTAAGACATTTGGAAAAGATATTGATTTGGATGCGGAATTTCTGCATTTATGGGGATTTAAGGGGGCGCTGAGAGAGGGATATGAAACAGGAAAGCTCAGCCTTTTGCGAAATGAGATCCATATGATGCAGACGACGCGGCCGGGGGAAGTTATTATAAATTATTCCCGTGTCAGCGCAGATCCCTGGAGAGAGGAGGAACTGTCAAAAGGGCAGTTTCTGTGTACCCGTCAGTTGCATGAACTGCTTGGCTGGTTCAGGGAAAAAATTCCGGCATTCCGGGACGCATACATAATCCGGAGCGGATATGTAGGAGTACGGGAGAGCGGAAGGATAAAGGGAAACTATATCATGACAAAAGAGGATATCCTGACTGCCAGAAGGGGAGATACCGATGTGGGTATGGGCGCCTTTCCCATAGATATTCACAGACAGGACAACGGCATGGAATGTGAAAGAATATTAACGGGATATCATATACCATGGGAATGCCTGATGGCAGAGTCCCTTCATAATTGTTTTGCAGCGGGACGGTGTGTCAGCTCCGACTTTGAGGCAAACGCCTCCCTGCGCATCTCCATGACCTGTATGTCCACCGGACATGCCGCCGGCGTGATGGCTGCGGTATATGCGGCGGATGGGAAGAATTTCCGCTATGAAAATGTGGCGCGGATTTTAAAGGAGCAGGGAGCAATACTTTAAAATTTATGTACCTGTTGTTTTAGGACGGCTTTTATCAGCTATGCAGGGAGGTTTCAATGTGGGGAGACGCGGATTAGTACTACCTTGCAGAAATTTCGGTGAACTCAGCACCCGCTCTTTGTGTCATTGCCGCGTTGTCATCAGTCAACGATGCCACCGCATCGCCTCCTTCTTCCGCCTTGCCCTGACACAAATATCGGGCACTGATTTTCACCGTTATTTCCGCAATGCAGTACTAGGAGGTCATCGCCGGCAATTTCACCTGTACTTCCGTACCGGTTCCCGGAGTGCTTTCATAGTGAAGTCCATAGGTCTCTCCATAAAGAAGCTGCAGCCGCAGATGCGTATTATAAATACCGATATTGCTGCCCTTGCCGTCTTCGTAAGTGCCGTCCAGGATACAGGGCAGTTTTTCGGGCGGGATGCCGACGCCGTCGTCGGAGACCACAAAGACGATATCATTTCCTTCGGTCCATGCCATAATGACAATAGTCCCTTCCTTGGACTCCTTTTCAAAAATACCGTGCTGGATGGAGTTTTCCACGATGGGCTGCAGCACCAGTTTGGGAATCTCAAAATCCAGAATCTCATCCGGCACATCGATCAGAAAAGAAATCTTGTCTTCATATCTCATATTTTGTAATTTTACATAGAGCTCCACATGCCGCAGTTCTTCCCGGATCGGCGTTGTGATATTTTTTTTGGAAAGGGTTAGCCTGTAGAACTTGGACAGAGTCTGTACCGCGAGGGAGACTTCTTTTTGCTTGCCGCTCTGTGCAAGCCAGTTGACCATATCCAGCATATTATAGAGGAAGTGAGGGTTGATCTGCGCCTGCAGCGCCTTCACTTCGGAAACTTTCAGCTTCTCGGCCGTCTCGGTCTGTTCTTCCATCAATTGGTTGATGCGCTCCACCATGGCGTTATAGTTGGTGACAAGCTGCCCGATCTCGTCTTTATCGGAGTTATCCTCAAACGGAACCAGGCTCTTTTCACGATTCTGATTGATCTTTTCCACCACAAGGGAGAGACGCTTCGCAAGGCTGCCGGATAAAAACAGCGCCGTTGCGCAGGCAAGAAAAACAAAGACCAGATACAGCTCGGCGGTGCTGACAAGTACCTGGCGTCCTTCTGAAAAAACGCTGCTTACGGGAATTACGGAAACCAGCCGCCAGTCTGTGTGGTCGATCTCACGATAGCCCATGTAAAGATTTTCATCAAGGATCGTTGTTGTGGCAAATTCTTCCGTACTGCCCACTGCCTCCGGGATCGCCTCATACCGTTTAAAATAGGTGCCGGCAAGGCTTTTGTCGGAGGAGGCGACAATGGAATTTCTGCTGTTGATCAGATAATATACGCTGTTTGTACCGGTAAGGTTTTTGTGCAGCATGTTTTCCAGATAGCTTTCGGAAAAGTAGATGACGACATAGCTGCATTCCCCATCGGGATTTGCCAGGTTTGTAAATTTTTGTATGAAAGCCAGTGAGCCCAGATCCCGGATTTCTTTGGTAGTCAGATAAAAAGAGGGACAAAGCAGCGAGACAATTTCCGGCTGCCCGGCAAAAATACCGTGCCAGTAACTTCCGGAGATTTCGTCAACGGAAGATATGACGCCGGAAAAAGAGGGAGAGTAAAATTGGATTTCTCTATCTGATGGAATATATATTTTTATGGCAGTAATAAACTCATGGTCAATCAGGGAATTGATATTGCTGAAAAATTCCAGTGCCTGCACAGAGCCCTGTTTATCGGAAAGATAGCCATAGACGTCCGGTGTGTAGGTGGCTTCCGAGAGGAAGGGATTGGAGGTGATGCTGTCCATGGAGAGATTGAGCTGACTGATCGTAGCCCCCAGAGTATCCGCCGTCTGGCTTACCAGCGCCTGTTCCGATTCGATCGTATTGTCGGTAATAATATGGGAAAGCCTTCCGTACAAAAACAGAAATACGATCAGCGTAGGGAAAAGGACAAGGATCAGATGGGTGATCATAAACTTGTTTTTAAATTTCATGTCGTGCAGGAAATAGTGCACGGCGGACTGCAGCTTTTTTTTCATGGCAAGGCTCCGTTATGAGAAGTTCAGTTCCTGTTCCCGGTATTCCGAGGGGGACATTCCCACCAGTTTTTTAAAAGTTTTTCCAAAATAGTTTCCGTCGCTGTAGCCTACCCGGGCGGAAATGTCGGTGATCTTGTATCTGGGATCGGTCAGCAGGTTTTTTGCCTTGTCTATCCGGAAATCCGTCAGATACTGGTTCAGCGTCTGCCCTGTCTCGTTTTTAAACAGGGTGCAGATATAGGAAGAAGAGAGAAAAACATGCTCGCTGATGTCTTTGATGGATAATGTCTCATCCTGATAATGGGCCGCGATAAATTCTTTGATCAGATAGACGGTGGAATTATTTTCACTCCGGTTCCGGATCTGAGAAAAGAAATCTTCGGTTTTTTCTTCCAGCAGACGGTGCAGCTCGTAGATGGATTCGCACTCGGAAATATATCCCCAGAGGCTGCCGCCGGGTTCGCTGCCCGCGGTGTTTTGAAGATGCAGCATTTCACAGGTTTCGCCTGTAGTAATAAACAGTTTATAATACAGATCTTTCACCTGATTGGGCAGGACGTTAACGGGAGGCATGATCTTTTGAAACAGTTCATTCAAAAGGAGTTTCGCCTGGTTTTTATCCTTTCGCAGGAGCGCTTCGGAAAGGCGGCTGTCCGCGTTTAACGTGCTGACGTCGAAAAAGGTATCGGAAGTGTCCCGGTGTTCATAGATCCGGTAGGTGTTGTCCGGATAAAAAAAGGAGTTCTGCAGTTCGATAACGGCAGAATTATAGGAATCATGAATATGGAGCGCCCCGCGCACATTTTTTCCAAATACGATATGATAGCGCAGGGAAAGGGTGGAGAGAGCCTGCGCCAGCAGGTTTCCGAAATTTTTTTTCTGGTTGTCGGTGTAATCTGAAAAGCCCCAGACATGGTAAAAGTACAAAAGCCCCTGCCTTGTAGAGTGAATCTCCCGAAGGCGCAACATATGCAGCACGTTTGCCACTGCCGGTTCCATAATAGCGGTCAGAGCCTCCTGATTATAGGTGTTATGATGGAACTGGATCAGAAACGTAAAAAAGAGGGTATCTTCATCTTTCGGAAAGTCAAGATCCGGTTCTTCGGAGAGAAAAACGGCGTGATCCGCTTTCGGCGCGTAGGCAAGCCGGGAGGCAAGGGCACTGCGGAAACGGGCGAGGGAAAGGGCCTTGGAGGAAGCGGCTTTCCGATCTGCTTCCACGGCGGCTTTCGCCTCCAGTACGGTTTCGGAGATCTCTTCGAGATCAATGGGTTTTTCCACATAACTTACGGCTTTCAGCTTGATGGCGGCTTTGAGATATTCTTTGTCGGAATAGCCGCTCATAAAGATAATGCTGAGCGCCGGATTGATATGCTGCAGTTTTTCAGCCATCTCAATACCGTTCATTCTGGGCATACGCACATCGCTGAGAATAATATCGGGCTGAAAAGCCAGCGCCGCCTCATACCCGTGGATACCGTCATCCGCCTGCACAACGGCGTCGATTCCCAGCGCTTTCCAGTCGATATTGTGCATCAGTCCGTCCCTTGTCAGTTTTTCGTCGTCTACAATTAAGAGTTTCATCTTTTTCTCCATTCCGAAGCGTTTTGCGCTGAGGCCGCGAGCAGAATATCAAATTCTGCTCTGCGATCAATGGAATTTGTGACGCTTCGGCACAAATTCTTGGTTGAATAAATTACTCATCAGAGAATTTATTCAACCTTTTCCTCATTTCCGCGCTGCTAATCGGAGGCCATATGCCGGCAGCCGGAGGCGGTTTGATCCGCAGCCTGCCAGGCATCGTGTTCGGAGTGTGGCATATTCGGCAGGGAAAGTTCCCATGCAGCGATTATACCATTTTGGACAAAAAAAGAAAATGATTTTACCCCAAATCTAAAAAAAGTACGATAGTCAGAAAATATTTTACGGTGCTATACTGAAATTAACTTAAGATAGTATCTCTGTTGAAGGACTGATATGGAACTAAGACAGTATCAGGCCGTGAGGTATCCGGAGAAGTTACAGACGAGAAGTCGGCTGGAAATCGCTTTGTGGTAATAGATACCGGAAGGACAGATACGGAATTAAAATAGGAGGAGAGAGAGTTGTCAGAGTATGTACTTGAACTGAAGGGTATTACGAAGATATTCCCTGGCGTGAAAGCATTGAACAATGTGCAGTTTCAACTCAAACCGGGTGAGGTCCATGCGCTGATGGGGGAAAACGGCGCGGGTAAATCGACCTTTATTAAAGTGATAACCGGTGTACATAAAGCCGAAGAGGGCGAGATGTATCTGGATGGTAAAAAGGTGGACTTTAAGGGACCGAGAGATGCGCAGCAGGCGGGTATTGCCGCAGTTTACCAGCATCCCACATCTTACCCGGACCTTACGGTGACGGAAAATATTTTTATGAACCATGAGATCAAAAAGCACGGCATGATCCAGTGGAAGCAGATGAATGAGGAAGCACAGGGGTATCTTGACGAACTGGACGCGGATTTTAAGGCTACGGCGGAGATGGGAGCCCTTTCCGTGGCGCAGCAGCAGATGGTTGAGATTGCAAAGGCAATTTCTACCCACGCAAAGATCATTATTCTGGATGAGCCGACGGCGGCGCTGACGGCAAACGAGTCCCAGAAATTGTATAAGATTGTTGATAAATTAAAAGAAAACGGTGTTTCGATTATCTTTATCTCACACAGATTTGAAGATATGTACCGCCTGGCAAGCCGGGTAACCGTATTTCGGGATTCCCAGTACATAGGCACTTACGATGTGAACGGCATTACAAACGCGGATCTGATCAAAGCCATGGTAGGCCGTGAGATCAAGGATCTGTTCCCGAAACCGGAAGTGAAACCCGGTGAGGAAATGCTTCGGGTTGAGAACTTCTCCCGTACCGGTTATTACAAGAACGTCAATTTCCATGTGCGCGCGGGTGAGATTGTGGGATTGACCGGTCTGGTCGGCGCAGGCCGTACGGAAGTGGTGGAGAGCATCTGTGGTATCACAAAACAAAATGAGGGCAGGGTATTTCTGGAAGGGAAGGAAATTGTTGTTAAGAATCCCACGGATGCCATGAAAAACGGCATTATCCTTCTGCCCGAGGACAGACAGAAGACGGGGCTGATCCTGAGTTGGGGACTTGGCAGGAACGTCACGCTGCCGATTGTGAAAAAGCTTTCCAATAACGGCTTTACTGACGAAAAGAAGGAACGGGAACTTTCCAAGAAATTCCTGGAGGATGTGGATACCAAGGCGGTGACGATTTTTGATCCGGCAAGTTCCTTATCCGGCGGCAACCAGCAGAAAGTCGTTGTAGCTAAGGCGCTGGCGCAGGATAATATGAAGGTCATTATTATGGACGAGCCCACAAAGGGTGTGGACGTAGGCGCTAAGGCTGAGATCTACGCGATTATGGGTGAACTGGCGCAGAAGGGCTTTGCGATCATTATGATCTCTTCCGAAATGCCTGAGATTTTGGGTATGTCAGACAGGATCTATGTGATGTGCAACGGCCGCGTTACCGGTGAATTAAACCGTGAGGAGGCAACTCAGGAGGCCATTCTGGAATTTGCCATGGAGAAGAGCGGTAAGAAAAAGAAAGAGGAGGTTGTGAAATAATGGAAAAGAAATCTTTGCTGAAAAGAATCACAGGCTCCCGTGAAGCCAGTCTGGTCATCGTTCTGATTGTTTTATGTATTGCCGTGACCATCAAGAGCCCGAATTTCATGTCGGCGCAGAATATACTGGAAATTTTGAAAAACAACTCGGTTATTATGATCATGGCGCTTGGCATGTTGTGTGTGCTGCTGATCGGCGGTATCGATATTTCGATCACTTCCACCCTTGCCTTTGCGGGAATGACCATTGGTATGATGTATAAATATGACAAGATCGAGAGCACTTTCCTCGGCTTTCTCATTGCCACGGCAATGGGCGCCGTGTGCGGGCTGCTGATCGGGGTGATCATCGCTTACGGAAAGGTGATGCCGATCATTGCCACGATGGGCTTTATGTATATCTACAGAGGATTTGCCTATCTGGTGGCGCAGGATCAGTGGGCGGGCGCGGACGCGCTGGGCAGCTTTAAGGACTTTACGCTGAGCAATTCTCTGAGCTTCGGACTGATCAACAATACGATCACCGTGACAATCATCTGCTATATCATCTTCTTTATCGTATTGAAGTGGACGAAGTTCGGCAGAAGCATCTATGCGGTAGGCTCCAACGCGGAGGCGGCGGAGATTTCCGGCATCAACGTTGCGGCGATCAAGACGGCGGTTTATACGATCATGGGTACGCTTTCCGGTTTATGCGGCGCACTGGCAACTTCCGTTTATGCGTCCGCACAGCCTAACATGCAGACATCCAAGGAGATGGATGTGATCGCGGCATGTGTGATCGGCGGCGTGAGCATGAACGGCGGCCGTGGTTCCGTGCTTGGGGCGCTGCTGGGCGCACTGGTATTATCGGTTATATCCAAGGCGCTTCCGCTTGTGGGCATAAACGCGATCGCACAAAATACGATCAAGGGCGTGATCATTGTGGCGGTTATCGTACTGAACGTACTGACGCAGCGCATGATGGACAGGGCGAACCTTGAAAACAGAGAGATGTAAGGAGGAGGAAAGTTATGGCAGGAAAATCAGGAAGAACAATAGCTGCAACTCCCGATAAGTCGCTGAAAAAAATGCTGCTTAGCTGGGAAGGCATGTTGCTGGTTCTGTTTATCGCAATCAATATTTTATGCAAATGCATTTCTCCGGTTTACACTCTGACGAATGTACTCCGTGAAATGCCAAAGTATTTGACAGAAATCTTTTTACTGTTCCCGATGGCGTATATTCTGCTGATGGGAGAGATTGATATTTCCGTAGGTTCCACGGTCTGCCTGGCGGCTACGACAGCTTGTCTTTCGAGTAATGCGGGCGTTCCGTTTGTCGGAGTTCTGGCGATAGGCTTGATTACCGGGACGGTTTGCGGTATGATAAACGGGCTTTTGGCAACTAAGTTCAGAGAATTACCGACTATGATCATCACCCTGGGCACCCAGATTGTGTTTCGCGGTATTGCGGAGATCGCGCTGGGAGACGGCGGTTCCATATCTCTGACAAACGCTGACGGATTCAGGATGATAGCCGGAAAGGTAGGGCCGGTTCCGTATATGTTCTTTATCGTAATCATCTGTGCGGTTATCTTTACGGTGATTGCGGAGAAACGGGTATTCGGACGGAACCTCTATGCGATAGGTTCCAACTCAAGAACGGCGTTTTACTCCGGTGTCAAGGTAAATCAGATGCTGCTTATTTCCTATACGGTATTGGGGCTTCTCGCAGGCGTGTCGGCGCTGTTTCTGACAAGCGCGACCTATGGTGCAAACACGACTACCGGAAAAGGATTTGAAATGGATGCGATCGCTATGGCTGTGTTTGGGGGCATCTCCACAGCCGGCGGTAAAGGTAAACTGGTGGGAGGTATTATCTCCGCATTTACAATTACCTGCCTTCGCGTAGGGCTTGGACAGATTAATATGAATCCTCAGGTTATCCTGATCATTCTGGGTGCGCTGTTGATTTGTGCGGTTCTTCTGCCGAATATTTCCCAGAGCATCTCAGACAAAAAGAGAAAGGCTTCGAGAGCCTGAATGATGTGGTATCTATCTTGGATCAAAGCTGGTTTGCGGTTATGTTCGGACTGTGCGGAGATTTGAGGTTGATATAAATAAACTATTAACAAATTTTTTAAGGGAGGACCTAAAAAATGAAGAAAAAAGTATTAAGTGCCATTCTCAGCGTAGCAATGGTAGCAACACTTCTTGTTGGCTGCGGTAATGCGGCAGAAGAAGCTCCGGCAGCAGCAACGGAAGAAGCAGCACCTGCAGAGGAAGCTCCGGCAGAAGAAACTGAAGCTCCGGCAGAGGAAGCCGAAGCACCCGCAGAGGAAGCTGCAGCAGGCGGCGGTACATACGCATTTGTATCCAAATCCGCAGGTAACCCGTTCAATGAAAGACAGGCAACAGGCTTTGAAGAAGCAGTTGCGGACCTTGGCGGTACGGCTATCATCCAGCATCCGGAAGCTCCGACGGCTGATGCACAGATCACGGTAATCCAGTCTCTGATTTCTCAGGGCGTTGACAGCATCTGTGTGGCTGCAAACGATGAGAACGCTCTGCAGGCAGCTCTGGAAGAAGCAGCAGGCGCAGGCATCAAAGTTTGTTCCGTTGACTCTACCGTAAACGTAGCAAGCCGTTTAACACACGTGAACCAGGCCGGTGTTACCGAGATCGGCCAGTGCCTGATGGATGCGGTTTATGACATCACAGGCGGCGAAGGCCAGTGGGCTATCCTTTCCGCAACATCTCAGGCTGCAAACCAGAACGCATGGATTGAATCCATGAAAGAGATCATGGCAGCAGACGAGAAGTACTCCAAACTGGAACTGGTAGAAGTTGCATACGGCGATGACGAGCCTCAGAAATCCACGGACCAGACACAGGCTCTCCTGCAGAACTATCCTGATCTGAAAGTGATCTGCGCACCTACAACAGTTGGTATCGCAGCAGCAGCTAAGGTATTACAGGATCAGGGCTCTTCCGTGAAGCTGACAGGCCTTGGCCTTCCTTCCGAGATGGCTGAGTACATCGGTGATGACGATGCTCACTCCTGCCCTTACATGTTCCTGTGGAACCCGATTGACCTTGGACGTCTTGGCGCATACACATCCGCAGCACTGGTAAACGGTGAGATCACAGGTGCGGAAGGCGACAAGTTCACGGCTGGTGATATGGGTGACTATGAAATCGTGAAAGCTGGCGACGGCGGCACAGAGATCATCCTTGGCGCTCCTTTCAAATTCGATCCTTCCAACATCGAAGAGTGGAAAGAAGTTTACTAAATCGAAACGATAAGAAAAAATTGCGGGACCGTAGAAATATGGTCCCGTATATTTTTTTGAGACGTAAAGACTCCTTGTTGTATGACAGGGAGTTTTTGGTTATAATAGAAAGAAAAAATTGGAATGATAGTGCGACGTTCCGAAACGGAGAGTATTATGAAAAAGAGATGGATAGCGGCTTTTATTGTTTTGAATATGGCTTTATTGCCGACAGGATGCGGTTCTGCGGAAAGCGGAGAGAGTATGGTCTCAGAAGCCCCGGAAAATGCTGCCGGAGAGGGCACGGAGGCAGAAGGTGCGGCGGAGGATAAGGAAGAAAAAGAGGACGCAAATGATTCGGTGCAGGATATAGAAATCGAAGATGTGCTGGGGGACATGACAATGGACTACAGCTCGGCGGGTGGTTGCTGCCATTATTTCCAAGTCATGGGATGTGGAGGGGGAGGAAGAGACTTATACATTCTCTCCCGACGGAAGCGGTGAGCATGGCGCGGCGGGGGAACAGGAAAAGTTTCAGTACACCTGCGGCTTTGATGAGGAAAATAATATTCTGGTTCAGATTACGGCAGGAGAGAGGGAAAAAGTTTACCTGCTCTCTTCCGATGAAACAGGATATCGATTATATATGGAGGATTTGGAGGGGAGTGAGGAGAAAAGGCTGCTGATCCCTGCCGGATGGAAGATATTGGATACGGATGACGAAAGAGTAGCGGAGATCCTCGGCGTATGGGAGGATGACGGCGGAAACAGGTACGAATTTACAAAAGAGAATGGTTTTTATATTCTGACTTCGGAAAACAGTGACGGGACTTTCAGCGTCGTGGAAAAAGAGCAGGAAGGGGTGCGGGAAATCCGTATTCAGGTGACGGGCGGCACTTTGCAGTATGAGTACAATTTAAAGGATGAGGGGAAAACACTGGAGCTTTACAGCAGAGGAGCGGAAAGTTTTTATTATTGGCACAGAGAGGAATAAAATCCCCTACCGGAATAAAATCCCTTCGCCGGGCATAAGATGTAACAAAGCGTGGCGGGGGGATTTTTTATATGACGAAAAACAAATCAAAGACTTGCGGGAAGCCTGAGATTTACGGCAAGTCCGGCGATTTGCTTCACGAGCGTGTCATTGCTGTGGCAGGCTATATTGTGGAAAATAATGCGACGGTAAGACAAACGGCAAAAGAGTTTGGGATCAGTAAGAGTACGGTGCATAAGGATGTAACCGACAGGCTCACCGCAATAAATCCGGCTCTGGCAAAGCAGGTGAGATCAGTACTGGATGTGAATAAATCGGAGCGTCATATCCGCGGAGGGCTGGCTACACGGGAGAAATACCTGCACCAGCACACAATAGTTTGATTCCGTAAAGGGAAAGAGATGAGATTGAAAACTATCGGAAAGAGAGCACTTTTCGGTAGTTTTTCTTTTTGTCAGGGAAAAGAGGGGAATCGGAAAAAATAAATAACCGGATATGGCAATATTGCATAAAAATATGATCCATATTATGTTGAAAACTCACAAAGATACTAACGAATTAATAAAAGGTATTGACTTTGCCGTCAGTATTTACTATAGTAGCGATATGAGTAGTTATTTTGCTCTTGCAGTAAATCGGTTTACTAATAATTTCATCGGATATTTTTAAAATCAATCGAAAAATTGATTTTATTTTTTCCATTATTGGTAAATCGGTTTACTAGAACGGTTCACAAGCAGTTTACCAAGACAGGAGGAAGCAGGATGAGCATAACAATATCCGATGTGGCAAAACGTGCCGGCGTATCGAAATCAACGGTTTCCAACTATCTCAACGAGAAGTACGGAAAGATGTCGGCGGAAACAAAAAAGGCGATTGAAAGCACGATCCGGGAGCTGGGGTATA
>OFGB01001665.1_pt1 | contig 13154 bp, 10 predicted proteins | sample 1521491 | NCBI WGS metagenome assembly OFGB01 (sample SAMEA3504095, study PRJEB24116) | mouse gut metagenome | biome: mouse gut; feature: mouse-associated habitat; material: faeces | place: Denmark | collected 2011
TGACCGACCCGGCCACCGCCACCACCTTCGCCCATCTGGACGCCACCACCGTGCTCAGCCGGAAGATCTCCGAGCAGGGTATCTATCCGGCGGTAGACCCGCTGGAGTCGTCCTCCCGGATTTTGGAGGCGGACATCGTGGGGGCGGAGCACTACCGGGTGGCCCGGAAGGTGCAGGAGATTTTGGAGAAATACCGGGAGCTTCAGGATATCATCGCCATCCTGGGCATGGACGAGCTGAGCGACGAGGACCGCAAGACCGTGGCCCGGGCCAGAAGGCTCCAGCGCTTCTTGGCCCAGCCCACCCACGTGGCGGAGAAATTCACCGGCATCCCCGGCGTGTACGTGCCGCTGAAGGATACGCTGGAGAGCTTTGCGGCCATTGTGGACGGCGAGCTGGACCAGTACCCGGAGGCGGCGTTCTACAACGTGGGCGCATGGCGCGACGTGGTGGAGAAAGCCAAAAAGCTGGAGGGCGGCGCGTGATGGATACCTTTCAGGTCCATATTCTGGCCGCGGACCGAACGCTGTACGAGGGGCCCTGCGTCAGCCTCACCATCCCGGCCAGCGACGGGGAGCGAGGCATCCTGGCCCATCACGCCGGCATGATGGCCGCCATTGTGCCCGGCACGCTGCGCTACCAGCCGCCGGGGGAGGCGGTCCGGCTGGCGGCGGTTTCCCCAGGTATGGTGAAGGTGGAGGCGGACGAGGTGCTGGTGCTGGTGGACTCCGCCGAGTGCCCGGAGGAGATTGACGAGGCTCGGGCCCGCCGGGAGGCGGACCAGGCCCGGGAGGCCATTTTGCAGAAGAAGAGCCGCCAGGAGTATCAGCTGGCCCAGGCGACCCTGGCCCGGGCGCTGAACCGCCTGCGGGTAAAGGGCGGGAGCGGTATGTGAGACATCCTCCCCTGTGGGAGGCTGGGCAAAAATTTTTTTCAATTGCTACTTTACAAATGGGACAAACCCTGCTATACTATACGGGTATCAGAGATGCGCCCGTAGTTCAATTGGATAGAGCGTCAGATTCCGGTTCTGAATGTTGGGGGTTCGAGTCCCTTCGGGCGTACCACAAACTTCCGCTAATTCATTGCGAATTAGCGGAAGTTTGTTTTATTTTTCGTGGAATCAAGGCAAAATCGTTTGAAATAAAAATATTTGACCCTTATGCTGACCCTTACCGGGCCAGTTTTTCAATGTAGCGTTCCATCCGCTCCGCGCTGTCCCGTTTCATGCCCTCTGTGACATGACCATAAACGTCCAGCGTAAAGGCAGCGGAATAGTGCCCCAGGTTTTCCTGTACGGTTTTGATGTCGTCGCCCGCCTGGATAGACAAAACCGCATAGCTGTGCCCTTATGGCATAATAAGGACAAATCGGAAAACCCTTGCGGCGCAAGGGTTACACCCCACAGGGACACAAAGTGAACTGGGGGGGTAGCAAGACGGTACAGGGTAAAAATCAACAGAGATAGTAGGATCAATGATCCTACTATCTCTGTTGATTTTTATCCCATTATCTGTCGCATGATACATCTCCCTGCTGATACACTGTTCGGATGATATCATCGATCTTCGCTTCCTCCAGCCCCACTTCCTTGATTGGAGCTATGTGTGAGATGTCCTCGATCAGCCTGGCGGCGGTGATCTCATCCTTCCGGAAACGGTAAACGGCCCGGGCCTCGTTCACTGAGACAAGCTCCGCATGGAGGTGCGGGATAGTGGCGGGCCGGTAGAAGTCGATGATGAGATGGCGGTAGGGCGCGATTTTGTCCACCAGCGTATCCAGGGAACCATCCTCAATGATCTTCCCCTCGTTGATGATGATTACCCGCTGGCACAGCTCCTGGATATCGCCCAGATCGTGGGTGGTCAGGATGATAGTCGTTTTGTTCCGCTGATTGACCTCCTTGATGAACTTCCGGACGGAGTATTTCGCCTCCACATCCAGGCCGATGGTGGGCTCGTCCAAAAACAATACGTCTGGGGAATGGAGCATGGCCGCCACCAAATCGCCCCTCATCCGCTGACCAAGAGAGAGCTGCCGCACCGGGGTGTCGATGAACCGGTCGATCTGGAAGATCTCGTTGAGTGCACCCAGGTTCTTTTTGTAGTCGCTATCCTCGATCTGATAGATTCGCTTCAGCAGCTCAAAAGTCTCGCCCAGCCGCAGGTCCCAGTTCAGCTGGCTGCGCTGGCCGAACACCACGCCCAGGTTGCGCACCACCCGTTTGCGGTCCCGCTGAGGTGATACACCGTCGATTAGGATCTCGCCGCTGGTAGGCCGCATGATGCCGGAAAGCATCTTCACTGTGGTGCTTTTTCCCGCGCCATTGGGGCCTATGTAGCCCACGACGTCCCCCTTTTCGATGGAAAAGGAGATGTCATCCACTGCCCGGACGTATTCCGCCTTCTGCACGAAGAGGTTTTTCACCGCGCCCCGCAGGCCGCTCTCTTTTTTGATTTTTTTATACTCCTTCACCAGATGGCTGACTTCAATGATGTCCATGGATGCGCCTCCCCGCCTCTTATCCATCACCGCTTTTGTATCCGCTGTTCCGCCTCGATCTGTTCCACAAGGATCTCTCGCCATGATCCGCTCGAAATCAATGCCGCGCGATTGTTCCGTCTCAATCCAGCTCAAGATCTGTCCCACCTTCTCCGGATCGGCCTGATCCCGTTTGAGGGCATGAAGGGGCCGCCACCAGAAAGGCCGCAGATACCGGTAGAGCAGTGGCGCGGCCTCTTTCTCCGCCTGTGTAAAATGATAGCTGTTTTTCATTAGCAAAAGATTATTCAGAAAGGACCGGAGGGCCTTTTCACTGTTCTCCTCCACATAATACATATTGTTTTCCCGTTTGTCCGGGCTGTCTTCGTCAATGTCAGCGCCGATGCGATTTTGTAGTTTTTCGCCGAACAGGATATGTCGAAAAATGGCGGGTAATGGTGTACAGCCTTTGCATAATCATACTTGCCGTTTTCGTCCGTCAAGCCTGAAACAAGCTGATAAATCAGGGCTTGACGGACTTCAAACCGGCAAGTCGGATAGTGGTTAAGGCTGTATAACACCTGTATGCTGTCCTGTTAAAAACGACACTCCATTCCGGCGAAAATCGACATTTTCAAATGGCGCTGACAGTCAAAATTGATCCACAGCTCCCGGAAGAATACGTTCAGCGCGGTATCTCTGCCGGTGAGGTTGAGATCCAGCACACCGGCGAAGCGCATATCACGGTCCAGCAGGATGTTGCCCGGGTTCAGATCAGCTTGAAACACGGAGACAGGGAGCCGGCCGTATATCCGCTCCAACGCACCGCGATTCGCAAGAAAGCGGGACCATATCCGCTGAAACCGCTCGGTATATCGGGGGAACCGCCCCTCTATGATCTCCTTGAATTCCAGGGCGCACTCCATGATCTCATCACAGGGGTCGGAGGGACAGAATCGTTCCAGAATACATAAGCCGGAGGGAAAGTCCCCAAAATCCAGCCGGGCCGAACCCACCTCGCAGAGAAACCGGAGGGCGTCGTCATGGTAAATATACCGTCCGTTTTGCAGGATCGCCCTTTCGCCAAGCTGCTCCGCCGTTTGGAGCCGCGCCAATTCTTCCGCGTACACGACGCAGGGCCTGCCCTCGTAGTCCACAGCCTCCGCAGCGTTCCCGTGTCTGCTGGCGATGATCTGAGGGCAGTGATAGCCCATCGCCTTGTAAGCCGCCGCGGTTTTCCGCCAGATCTCCACACGGTGGGGCGTTGTAAAATCATTGCACGCGATCTTGATCGCCAGCCCTCGATCTTCCCACCGCGCAAAGACTGTGCGGCGGAGATCATCCTCTCCCCGGCTGGTGTCCTTGCATTCCCATCTGCATGGCGGATTGTCGCGATAGAGCGAATAGATATCAGTAAGATTCATCGATCAGGTATGCCTCTTTTCTATTTGGTTTGCGCGCTCAGCTCCCGGCGCTCTCGTACTTCCCCATCCCGGCCCGGAACACCGCGCAGCTCCCTGCGAACAGGAGCAGCCCCACCGCCAGCGTGATGACCGCCAGCGGCACAGGGACGGCGGCAGCTCCCATCCCCAGCAAATCTTTCACGGGCCAGAAAGTGATCCACGCCAGGGGCAGGAGGAAGGTGAACAGCGCCTGCGCCCACTCCGGATAGATGGTGAGGGGATACATGGACACCCGCTCGAACAACTCTCCCACCATGTCCGTGAAATCGGCGGGGCTTTTCGTCCAGAAGGACATGGAGCCGCAGAACATCCACACCGCCCCACGGATCAGCGTCCCGCCCGCCAGGGTACACAGGATCAGCAGGATGTTCGTCAACGTCAGGGGCAGGCCCGCTTTCACGCAGCCGTAGATGAACACCATCAGGCCGGGGATGATGTCGGTGAAGCCGATGAGATTGAAGTCGTCGAACAGGAACTGGAAGATCAGACCCATGGGCCGCAGCAGGAACCGGTCAAACTCCCCGTCGATCATCCAATAGCCCAGACCCCAGGTCTGGATGAAGAGCACCACCGCCAGGCCGTGGCTCAGCACCGACATGCCGTATAAAAACGCCAGGCTTTCGTAGCCCCAACCGCCGATGCTGCCGAACTGGTCCACCACAAACTTGATGGTGGCAAAGCCCACCACCCATTGGATGCAGTTGGCCAGCACGTGGCCGGCCAGCATAAAGGGGTATTCCAGCCGGGATTGGATGGATTGCCTGATAGATATAGCGGCTACGGAGGCATAGTATCGAATTGTTTTCATAGCGCTCAACCTCCCTGAATCAGAACCGCCGCAGCCATCTTTTTTTGCAGAACGTCAAACAGCAGCCATAGTACCGCGCACCAGAACAGCTGAAGTCCTGTACGGAAAGCAATCTCCTCCATAGTGTACTGTCCGATGTAGATGCCCAGGGGGAGCTGGTAGATGTACATAAAGGGCAGCAGCTCCAGCACGTTCCGAAACCCAACAGGGAAAAACCAGAGGGGGAAGATGCTTCCCGACAGTAGCTTCATGATGAACCCCTTCACGTTGGCCAGCGGTCCCAGTTTCAATGTCTTGAAGGCGCACAACCCCAGCAGGGCCGCCAGGAGCCAGTTGATGAGATAGCCGACGGCAAAGCTGAGCAGGAAGAACAGGAAGTGGACCACCGACGCGGGTGCGGGAAAACCGAACATCACCGTGCCCACCAGAAGCAGGGGGACGGCCTTCTGGAGCAGGGCGGTCGCGCAGTCGCCCAGGTCCTCCGCCAGATAGATTCCGTAGATATTCATCGGCTTGAGCAGGTCCAGAGCCACGCTGCCCGACCGGACGCTCCGTGCGATCCGGTCCTGGACCCCCATCGTCAGCAGGTTCCCCATGATGACAGAAATGGTGGTGTAGGTGATCATATCCCGCTGACTCACACTGGAAACGGTTTCGGCCCCATCGTAGGCAGCGGTCCAAAAGCAGGACATGGCGTACATGATGAGACACTGGACCAGGATGGTGGAGATCACGTTGAAGCGATAGGCCAGTGCCGTCTGTACCCTGATCTTTGAGACAAATAGATAAGCATTCATTTTATGGAACCTCGCAGTTTCTGCCGTATCATTTCGGTGTTGCCAAGGCCGCATGATTCTGCTATAGTTCAAATCACGCAGAGGCTTACGGGAGGGAGATCTTATACCTCCGGCGGCGCGTGGAAAGGAGCGTAACGCTATGATCTGGAAATATAAGTACGGGCATCCATTCGAGACGGAGGCCGTAGTGGAACACGTAAAAGCGGCAGAGGGCAGTCCGCCCTTCGGAACGGTCAGCCTTGAGGATGGGTTCCGCTACCGGTACGAGCTTCCAAAGGACGCCGTGGTTTATGGGCTGGGGGAGGCGGTCCGAGGGATCAACAAGCGGGGCCACTGTTATGTGAGCCACGCCTCGGATGACCCACACCATCTGGAGGGCACCCGTTCCCTGTACGGCGCCCACAATTTCATCGTGGTGGCGGGGGAAAAGCCCTTCGGCCTGTTCGTGGACTACCCCGCCAAAGTCGTCTTCGACATCGGATATACGGCGGCGGATGTGCTGGAGATCGCCTGCCAAGAGGCGGACCTGTATCTGTATGTGATAGAGGGGGATACCCCCTATGACATCGTCAAGCAGTTCCGGAGGATCATCGGGAGGAGCTACATCCCACCCAAATTCGCCTTTGGCTTTGGCCAGAGCCGGTGGGGTTACAAGACTAAAGAGGATTTCCGGCAAGTGGCAAACGGCTATCAGAACAACCATATCCCCATCGACATGATCTATATGGACATCGACTATATGCAGGACTTCAAAGACTTCACCTGGAACGGGGAGAACTTCCCGGACTTCCCGGCGTTCGTCCGGGAGATGAAGACCCGGAACATCCGGCTGATCCCCATCATCGACGCAGGGGTCAAGGTGGAGAAGGGGTATCCGGTCTACGAAGAGGGTGTAGAAAACGGGTATTTCTGCAAACGGGCGGACGGTAGCGACTTTGTGGCGGCGGTCTGGCCGGGAGACACCCATTTCCCCGACGTCCTGAACCCCGAGGTGCGGCGCTGGTTCGGAAACTGCTACCGCACCCTGACAGACCAGGGGATCGAGGGCTTCTGGAACGACATGAACGAGCCCGCCATCTTCTACACGCCGGAGGGGGTCCAGGAGGCCGCCGCGCTGCTGCGGGAATACGACAGGGACGAGGCGGGAGAGGTGTCCATCTTCCAGGTCCGGGAGGCCCTGCAGGGGCTCCAGAATGACCAGAGGTATTATGGGAGCTTCTATCACCAAGTGGACGGGCAGATGGTACGCCACGACAAGGTGCATAACCTGTTCGGTTACAACATGACCCGGGCAGCGGCGGAGGGATTTGAGCAGATCGACCCGGATAAGCGGTTTTTGCTCTTCTCCCGCTCCTCCTACATTGGGATGCACCGCTACGGCGGTATCTGGACCGGGGACAACAAGTCCTGGTGGAGCCATATCCTGCTGAACCTGCAAATGATGCCCTCCTTGAACATGTGCGGCTTCCTGTACGCCGGAGCGGATCTGGGCGGCTTCGGCGACAACATTACCAGGGACCTCCTGCTGCGCTGGCTGGCGCTGGGGGTGTTCACCCCCCTGATGCGCAACCACTCGGCCATTGACACGCGGGATCAGGAGTGCTACCGATTTGAGCAGGTGGAGGACTTCCGCCATGTCATCGGGGTCCGCTACCGCCTGCTCCCCTACCTGTACAGCGAGTATATGAAGGCGGCCCTCTCCGGCGACCTGTACTTCAAGCCCCTGGCCTTTGAATATCCGGAGGACTCTTTCACCCCCCAGGTGGAGGATCAGCTGATGCTGGGCGGCGAGGTCATGATTGCGCCTGTTTACACCCAGAACGCGAAGGGGCGCTATGTCTATCTGCCCGAGGAAATGCTGTTCGTCAAATTCATGCCGGACGGGTCCATCCATGAGGAGAAGCTGTCCCCGGGACATCACTATGTGGAAATTGCCTTGAATGAAGTGCCCCTGTTTATCCGGGCCGGCAGGTGCATCCCCGTGGCGGAGGGGGCGGAAAGTGTAGCGGAACTCCGGACGGACAGCCTTGTGCTGCTGGGATATCCGGGGGCGGAGTATCTGCTGTATGACGACGACGGTATCCACAAGGACTATGAGGACCCGGCAAACAAAAAACTGCTGAGAAAGACATCGTAAGCGGGTAATACGGCATTGGAGAGGGACGAGCGGCGTCACGCCGCTTGTCCCTCTCCCCATTTCTGCCTCTGAGGCTTATGACTGCGCTGCGTAGTGGCAATGCTCCAAAAAGTCGGTCAGGATCTCCGTGCCGTCCTGGTCGAAGGTTTCCTGACAGGCGAACTCTACGGAAATGGCCCAGGCGCCAAAGGTGGTGAAGGCGGACACCCCCCGGCTGAAAGGACTCGTATCGGAGGCGAACGTGTAAGTCAGGACGGTGAACTCCTGGCCGTTGAACGCCTGTTTGATCGTGCCGGTGACGGTATAGTGCTCCCCGGCCAACTCAAGCAGCTCCTCCACGTTCTGCCGGGCCTCCTCCGGCGTACCGCAGGCCGTCAGCAGGAGCACCATCTGGGCGTCGTACCGCTCCGCCTCCTCTCCCGCCCCGTTCACATAGGGCTGGGCCTCCCCGATGGACCAGGCGGCATAGCACATATCCTTGGCCGCCTTGTCGTCCCGGAGGGTCAGGCCGTGGCCGGGCTCCTCCACCCCCAGCACCCCGAAGGTGATCCAGTCCTCGCTCCAGGGCGCGCCGTCCACCGCCGCGGCGGGCCGCTTCGCCTTGCAGCCCGCCAGATTCATCAGCATAGCAGATATCGTGATGAGAAGAAATGCTTTTTTCATCCTTACGCCTCCTCTCTGTTAGTGCCGCATAGTCCTGCCGTAAGCGCAGCTCACCGGCAAGCATGTGAATCAAAAACGGTCAGTCAACTTCGGATTTCTCCACGCTCCGCCCATCGGCCAGATACTCGATATATTGGATGACGGCGGAGAGTCGGGGACTGTTGGCGATTACGCCAAGATATACGGGCTCGGAAAAGCCGGCACTTTGAAACATGGGGAGCGCGGAAACATCCAGCCCATTCATGGCCTCCTCGGTCACCGCCTGGTATTGGCTGGCCTCATTGAGTGCATACTCGATGGCGTTGTCCTCCAGGACGACAGTGTTGGCGGTCAGGCTGGGCTCCAGAGCGCGGTACAGGGCCTCGTCCTGGGAGAGTAGGCTGTCCAGCTCCAGCAGGTAGCCGTTCCGGGAATAGATATCGTAGGCCTCCCGGTTCATCAGCACCACGTCCAGCTGCTTCGCCTCAATGGAGGCCATGAGCTTCAGCTTGGAGGCGTATCCATACTGGTGGTTCTCCGGAGAGGGGTCCTCCGATAGATAGAGTCCCTGGTACAGACATACCTCGGCCCGTTTGGGGTCCGTTCCCTCAGCGGAGATGAATCCCTCGTCCAGCCGAGACGCCAGCTCGTCCCCGGCGGAGACGTTGATGAGGGCGGAATAGACCAGCACCTCTTTTTTGGTGACCTCGTGATACACCATGGAGCACACGAACGCCAGCGCCACCAGCCCCACCGTGATGGGCAGCTTATAATACTCCCAGATATAGCCTATCTTATCCACTGGGCCCATCTTCTGAAAGGAGGCCTTCAGGTGGTCGCGCTCCTGACGGGAGAGGCTCATGGCTCCCCTCCGTCCTGGGCAGCCGGGACGCTGTCCTCCTCCTCCGGGTCATAAGAACAGGCCCGGAGCACATTGTTCATCAGATAGGCGCTGATGAGGGCGCACACCCCCTCGCCCAGGATGAACAGGGGGGTAAAAATGCTGACCACCGCGAAGAACATGGCGAAGTGGACGGCGAACACCAGGATGGTGCAGAACAGGTAGCGGGTGCCGATGAGAAAGGAATTTTTCAGCATGGCCCAGTTGGTGTTGGAGACGCTGGCCACCAAAGGGAACACGAACAGCAGGACGATGACATAGACCACCGCCGCGGCGATGATGAGGGCCAGGATCAGGGTCCACAGGACGGCGGGAGCGCCGGTGGAAGTTGCCCGGAGGCGGTACACCAGATAGCCGTCCGCCCCCAGGAACAGCCCGGCGGCCAGGAGGATCAGCCACAGAACGGTGGACTGGCGGAAATTCTCCCGGAAGGACTTGAAGAACATCCGGGCCAGGGAGTGGTCCTCGCCCCGGACGATCTTCAGGCTGGTGTAGTACAGCGCCGTGGTGGATGCCCCGACGGTGACGATGGGGATGCAGCAGACGAGCCAGAGCAGGTTCAGATAGCAGCCATAGCACAGCTTCAGCAGCAGCTGGCTGAACGCGCTGTCATAGGAAAGGAATTTCATTTTATTCGCCCCTTGACGATCAGCATTTGGTGGAATCCCGGCAGATCAGCTCTGTGGCGGTATAGACGGTCCGGTAGTCCAGGGAAGGCTCCTTCATCCTGGTCTGCAGCAGGTGGATGGCGGTGAAGGCCATGATCTGGGTGTGGATGTGGACGGTGGTCAGGGCCGGGGTCATGATCCGGGACTCCGGCGCGTCGTCAAAGCCGCACAGCAGGACATCCCCCGGCACCGACTTGCCCAGCTTGCGCAGGGACTGCATGGTATCCATGGCGATGAAATCGTTGGCGCAGAGGAACAGGTCCGGCAGCTCCGGCAGGACGGCCAGCGGAGCGTCCAGGTCGGGGCCGGTCACCTTGAGGCAGAACCGCTCGTCCACGGGGACGCCCGCCAGGGTCATGGCGGAGCGGAAGGCGGTATAGCGTTCGAAGAAGGACTGGCAGTGCTCGTAGTCGCCGATGAAGCCGATCCGCCGCTTCCCCCGCCGCAGCATCTCGTTGACCAGTTTGGTGATGCCAGTGGTGCTGTCCATATAGAGCTGGTCGGCAGGGAGGGAGTCGCCGGACCGCTTGTTGGGGCCGTCCACGAACAGCACAGGCAGGCCCAGGCCGCACACCATCTCGCTGTAGGCCCAGTCGAACACCTCGATGCACATGATGGCGCTGGCCTGATCGATGTCAAAGGCGGCGGGAAGGGTGTGCCGCTCCAAATTCTCGCTGTCCACCTTATACATATTGAGGGTATAGCCCAGCAGGGCCAGCTCCTGCTTGAAACGGTCCAACATGGGAACGGCGAAGTGGTTGGACTGCATGGAGAGGTTGGTGGTGAACAGGGCGATCTCACCGGAAGCCGCCGGGGGCTCTAAGGGGTCGGCGGAAACGGGGCGTGGGATGCCGCTCCCTGAGAGGGACGCCACATAGGAGAACTGCTTGTACCCCATTTCCACCGCTTTTTGGAGGATCTTTTCCCTTGTCGCGTCCGCCAGACCATCGGAATTGTTGATCGCCTTCGATACCGTGTTGCGAGAGATGCCCAGCGCGTCTGCGATATCTTGAATGGTGACCTTTTTCATTTGATCCCTCCTCATTTTGGTCGGTTATCCGTATCTTAACACAGAATAGTGCAAATGTCAAATACAAAATTGTGCAAATGAAAATTCATGCATACAAGAGGCAGAACACCTGGGAGAATATGCAAATGCAAAATTATTTTGTGTGAATGTAAAATTTTCGTTGACGATTCGTGTATAATATGTTAAAATCAGAATTACCAACTCCTAATTTATGCAAATACACCAATTTCACTCGACAAAACTGTGCAAATCCACAACGTGCGCAAGGAAGCAATCTCCCTGTCCGCTTCACCAAGGGAAAATTGTCCAAGCGCTGGAGCGTGTCCCTGTGGCGCAGACGAAATTAGTGCGATGCTCCGATTTGTCCATTGCGGGAAACTGGTGCATTTGCACACTGCGGGAGACGGAAATAAAGTTAGAAGGAGGAAGAAAATGAGTAAAACACCGACAAGCACCTTAGCGAGAGCCCAAAAAGGCGGGGACACCAAGCTGCACAACACCTTGGTGTATCTTCGTCAGCACTGGCAGCTGTATGCGTTCTTTATCATGCCTGCTTTCCTGCTGACGGTTATTTTCCGCTATATTCCCATGGGCGGCATCGCCATCGCATTCACGGACTACAATCCCCTCAAAGGCTTCTTAGGCAGCGAATGGGTCGCGTTCCAGCACTTTGAGCGCTTCCTCTCCTCCCCGGACTTCCTGGAGTACCTGGCCAACACCCTCAAGCTCAGCGTGTTCGGCCTGCTGTGGGGCTTCCCGGCCCCCATCCTCCTGGCTTTCCTGCTCAACCGCATCCTGAGCAAGAGCAGAAAGCAGAAGATCCAGCTGGTGCTGTACATGCCCAACTTCATCTCCGTCATCGTGCTGTGCGGTATCGTGCGCATCCTCCTGTCTCCCACCGGCATGGTGAACATGCTTCTGGGCACATCCTACAACTTCATGACCATGCCCCAGGCCTTCCGCACCATCTACATCGCCAGCGGCATCTGGCAGGGCGCCGGCTGGGGGTCCATCATCTACACCGCGGCCCTGTCCAACGCCAGCAAGGACCTGAAGGAGGCCGCCGTGCTGGACGGGGCCAACATCATCCAGCAGATCAAGGCGGTGGAGTGGCCCGCCATCAAGGACACGGTGCTGATCCAGTTCATCATGTCCGTGGGCAACATCATGAGCGTGGGCTTCGAGAAGGCCTACGCCCTCCAGACTGACCTGAACATGAGCGCCTCCGAGATCATCTCCACCTACGTGTACAAGAAGGGCCTCATCGACGGCGACTACGGCTTCTCCACCGCCGTGGGCCTGTTCAACACGGTCATCAACGTCATCCTCCTCATCTCCATGAACGCCATCGTCAAGAAGATGAACGAAGGCAAGGGCATCTGACGGGAAAGGAGAGGGAACAAAATGAGTCAAGTCAAGAAAAAGAGCGAGTTTGCCAAGCAGCCCACCGGCGACAAGATCATCCTCATCGTTGGCTACATCATCCTGGGCCTGTTCCTGGTGGCCATCATCTTCCCGGTGATCTACATCATCCTCTCGTCCTTCATCGACCCCATCACCCTCCAGAACAAGGGCCTTACCTTCGATTTCAGCAAGTGGACCCTGACGGCCTATGAGCGGGTCATGAGCAACGCCCAGATCTGGATCGGCTTCAAAAACGCCCTGATCTACTCCATCGCCTCCACCATCCTGTCCGGCGTGATCACCCTGCTGGCGGCCTATCCCATGTCCCGGGCTGACTTCCGGGGGAAGGGCTTCTTCAACGTGATTTTCGTCATCACCATGTTCTTCGGCGGCGGCCTGATCCCAACCTACCTGCTCATCAGCGACCTGAATCTGCTGAACAATCCCCTGGCCATCATGCTGCCCGGCGCGTTCAGCGTGTGGAACATGATCATTGCCCGCACCTACTATCAGGGCATCCCCCGGGACCTCCAGGAGGCGGCGGATATCGACGGCGCCACCGAGATGGCCTACTTCTTCAAAATTCTAATTCCCGTGTGCACCCCAATCATCGCCACCATCTCCATGTGGAACTTCGTGGGTATGTGGAACAGCTATTTTGACGCCATGATCTACCTGAAGGACCCCGCCAAGCAGCCCCTGCAGTTGGTTCTCCGGGCCATCCTGATCAACAGCCAGCCCGAGCCCGGCATGGTGTCCGACATGCAGAGCACCGCCGAGCGGGCCCAGCTGGCCGTGCTGCTGAAGTACGCCACCATCATCA
>OFGB01001676.1_pt1 | contig 13093 bp, 8 predicted proteins | sample 1521491 | NCBI WGS metagenome assembly OFGB01 (sample SAMEA3504095, study PRJEB24116) | mouse gut metagenome | biome: mouse gut; feature: mouse-associated habitat; material: faeces | place: Denmark | collected 2011
CCTGCGAAATGCAGGGCGACGGTTGTTTCAAGAGGGCATGGCTATGGGAAAAGGGATCTGCAGTATCAATAATTTGAAGAAAACCGTGCGTTATTTGAGAAAGAACGGCATCAGTCATGCTTATTATGCGGCCAGAGAACGGATCGAGGAGGAGAAAAAGGAGCATTATCATTATGTGGAGCCTTCCGGCACCGTGCTGGAGGCACAGCGCAGGGAATCGGCGGCCTGCCCATATCTGTTCAGCATTGTGGTGCCGGCTTATGAGACGAAAGAGGAATTCCTGCGGGAGATGATCGATTCCGTGCGCAGGCAGAGCTACACAAAATGGGAGCTTGTTATCGTGGATGCGGGCAGCAGCGACGCAGTGGAGCGGATCGTGAAGCAGATTCTTACGGAGACAGAAGAGAAGCGCATCAGATACAGGCATCTGCGGGACAATAAAGGGATCGCCGGGAACACGAATGAAGGAATCGGAATGGCCACAGGGGATTACATCGCTCTGCTGGATCACGATGATTTCCTGACGCCGGATGCCCTGTATCATATGGCGCAGGCAGTGCAGGATAAGAAGCGGCAGGGGACGGTGCCGGCACTGCTTTATTCAGACGAAGACAAATATGAAAACAGCGGGCGTTATTATACGGATCTGCATAGAAAATGCGAATTTAATCTGGATTTGATCTTATCCAATAACTATATATGCCACTTTACGGCAGTGGAAGCAAATCTGATGAAAAGCCTGTATTTACGCGGAAAATACGACGGCGCCCAGGATTATGACCTGGTGCTGCGGGTGGTGGATTCCCTGTGGAAACGTGTACCGGTATCGGCGCTGGAAAATTTTGTAGTGCATATACCGAAGGTGCTCTATCACTGGCGCGTTCATAAGGAATCCACGGCAGGGAATACGGCCAGCAAGACTTATGCCTACGAGGCAGGGAAAGCGGCGCTGGCGGATTTCTGTGCCGGCCGGGGCTGGGATGTGGAAGTGGCGCACAGCCTGCATCTGGGCTTCTATGAGATCAGTTATCAGCCGTCGTTGATGAAGATCAGACCGGAGGTGGGGATCGTGGGCGGCAGGTTGTTAGACAGGCAGCGCCGGATCTGTGGAGGCGCCTACCGGGAAGACGGGGCCTGTATGTATGAAGGGCTGCACAAAGAATACAGCGGCGGCAGGACACACCGCGCGGTGCTAAAGCAGGATGTGTCTGCGGTGGATATCCGCTGTATGCAGGTTGGCTTTGCACTGCGGCCGGTGTTTGAGGAGATCACGGGACTGCCCTATCGGGAGAAGACCATCCGCTGTAAGAGTCGAAGCGGCGAAGCAGAGCAGCAGATTGTGGATGTTTCGGGGCTTTGCTGTGACGAGGCCGGGTATCGCAAGCTGAGTAGGGAGCTTGGCAGGGCAGCCCGGCAGATGGGATATCTGGTTTTGTGGGATCCTGCGATAACATGCGAAATGAATAAATGCTAAATCAGGATTAGATTATAGAAGGAAATGATAAGCGGATGCGGAATGGAAGCCGAAAACAGTGAATCGTGCTGATATTGCGGGATTGAGGGCCAATGAAAGAAAATACAAAGAAAATAAGATCGACTGTTATTATCCCAAATTATAACGGGATTAAATATATAGAGAACTGTCTGCGTTCTCTGGCGGGAGAGCGGGCACACGTCATCGTGGTGGACAATGGCTCGACGGACGGCAGCAGAGAGCTGGTGCGGGAGAAATTTCCGGAGACCGGGCTTCTGTGCCTGGACAGAAATTACGGTTTCTGTAAAGCTGTAAACTGTGGTATCGACAGGAGCAGAACAACGTATGTTATCCTGCTGAACAACGATACCGAGGTAGAGACCGGCTTTGTGGCGGCGCTGGAGCGGGCGATGGATGAGGACAGTCGTGTCTTCTCCGGGGCGGCGCAGATGCGGAATCTCCGACAGCCGGAGCTGATCGACGATGCGGGGGATTATTACTGTGCTCTCGGCTGGGCCTTTGCCAGAGGTAAGGACAGGCCGGCGGCCGGATATATGAAAGGATGCCGGATCTTTGCATCCTGCGGGGGCGCGGCGATCTTTCGCAGAAGTGTGCTGGAGCGGCTTGGCGGTCTGGACGAGAATCATTTTGCCTATCTGGAGGATATCGACCTGGGGTATCGCGCCAGGATTCACGGATATGTGAATATCTATGTTCCGCAGGCGGTCGTCTATCACGCAGGCAGCGGGGCTTCCGGCTCCCGATACAATAAATTTAAAGTGGATTTAACGTCGAAAAACAGTGTATATCTGATCTATAAAAATATGCCGTTATTGCAGATTCTCCTGAATCTGCCCCTGCTGTGTGCCGGGTTTGCAGTCAAAACACTGTTCTTTCTGCGCAAGGGACTCGGCGCGGATTATGTGCGGGGGTTAGGCAGAGGATTCAGGCTGTGTGTTTCTGCGGAAGGGAAGCGGCACAGGGTTCCTTTTCAGCGAAAGAATCTCCGTCATTATATCGTGATCCAGCTGGAATTGTGGCGTAACATTTGTTATAGATTTCTGTAACGGATTTCTCGGCGCTTTCATATAACAGCTTGTGCTTTTTGCTGAAATAATGTAATATTAAATCTATATATTCTGTGAGATTTTACTGTACAAAATGTCAGCTTTTTGCAGACCATGCAGTGCGGTAAAGAAAACTATATTCAGAAATGCAGGACATAATGGAACATGATCAAAGATAACCAGAAATACTTTAACAGACTGCACTTAGTGTTGGACGCTGTGGTGGTAGCGGCGTCCTATATGCTGGCCTGGTATTTGAAGTTTGCCAGTCCTTTTTCCAACAGCGACCCCAGTGTGGGGGCACTTTCCATGGGCACCTATTTTGAGATGCTGATCGTGATCGTGCCCGGCTGTCTGATGCTCTATTATGCCTTTAACCTGTATACGGCGAAGCGTGCGACAGTCCATAAGTACGAGATCCTCAATATCTTTCAGGCCAACACTGTGGGCCTGATCATCCTGATGGCCGGCTGGTATATGGTTTCCCAGATTCATTTTTCCCGGTTGATGATGGGCTATTTCTATGTGCTCAACATCATATTCACGACCCTGGGCCGGTCTCTGATCCGCATTCTGCTGCAGTATTTCCGTGAAAAAGGCTATAATCTCAAATATATCCTGCTGGTGGGGTATTCCCGTGCGGCGGAAGAATATATCAACCGCATCAACGGCAACCCGCAGTGGGGATATGTGGTGAGAGGGATTCTGGACGACAGTGTGCCGAGCGGCACTCTTTACAAGGGGGTCAAGGTGCTGGGCCGGATCGGGAATCTGTCCTATATCCTGCCCCAGAGCAAGCTTGATGAGATCGCGATAACCCTTTCCCTGAAAGATTATGATCATCTGGAGCAAATCGTGGACATGTGCGAGAAATCGGGTGTTCACACGAAGTTTATCCCGGATTACAACAGTCTGTTCCCGAGCAGGCCCTACACGGAAGATCTGATGGGGCTGCCCGTGATCAATATACGTCATGTACCTTTGTCCAATACGCTCAACTGGATCGCCAAGCGGATCGTGGATGTGATCACGGCGCTGGCGGGGCTTGTGGTTTCTTCGCCGGTCATGCTGGCGGCGGCCATAGCGGTAGGCTGTACTTCGAGAGGCCCTGTTATTTTCAAGCAGGAGCGGATCGGCCTGCACAATAAGCCTTTTCGGATGTATAAATTCAGGACGATGGAAGTGCAGAAGCCTTCCAGGGAGGCCCAGGGGTGGACGACGAAGGACGATCCCCGTGTGACCAGAGTAGGCAGATTCCTGCGGCGGACAAGCATTGATGAACTGCCGCAGCTGTTCAATATCCTGATGGGCGACATGAGCGTGGTTGGGCCAAGGCCTGAGCGTCCGCAGTTTGTTGACAAGTTTAAAGAAGAGATCCCGCGGTATATGGTGAAGCATCAGGTGAGGCCGGGCCTTACCGGCTGGGCGCAGATCAACGGCTACCGGGGCGACACCTCCATCAAAAGGCGCATCGAGTACGATATTTTCTATATCGAGAACTGGACCATGTCCTTTGATATTAAGATCATGTTTTTAACGATCTTTAAAGGCTTTATAAATAAAAACGCTTATTAGTGAAATACTAATCCGAAAGATAAATTCTTAAGATTTTCGGAAAAATAAGTTATTTTATTGCAAATTCAGGAAGATGCCGTATAATATTAGACGTGCTTACGCTATGGCTTGCTTTTTGTTGTAGTTTGTGAGAGAATATTTGCTGGAAGTTTTTTGTAGAACGGTAATATGAGCATGCAAAAGGAAAAATCGATCGTGTTAAGGAGTACATTGTATGGCTAAATACAGAGATGAAGATTATGAATATGAAGAGGAGCGGGTAGCGCCGAAGAAGAAGAAATCTTCCGGGTCCGGATCCGGTTCGGGCAGCAGGAGCGGTAAGAAAAGCGGCAGCAAGAAGTCCTCGGGGAGTTCTTCCTCATCCGCCCGTAAGGGATCTGGTAAGAAATCTTCCGGCAAGAAGAGCAGCAAGAAGGCACAGGCTAAGAAACAGCGCAGAAGGATCATTATTTTTATTGTAGAGATCATCATCCTGATCATCGCGGTATTCGTCCTGTACAGCGTTATGTCGGGGACGAAGAGCGGTAAGCTCGATCTGAATGAAGATGATATCATCATTAATGAGCAGGTCGTGGAGGCACAGGAGACGACGATGAAGGGCTTCAGGAACATCGCGTTGTTCGGTGTGGATTCCACCACGGGTGCATTGACGAAGAATACGCGAAGCGATACGGTCATGATCGCTTCCATCAATCAGGATACGGGAGAATGCAAACTGGTATCCGTATATCGTGATACGTATCTGAATCTGAGCAACGACTCTTACAACAAGTGTAATGCGGCGTATGCGAAGGGCGGTCCCGAGATGGCAATCAGTATGCTCAATCTCAACCTTGACCTGAATATTACGGATTTCGTTACCGTCGGCTTTGCCGGTCTGACAGATACGGTCGATGCCCTGGGCGGTGTCAGCATTGAAGTGGACGATGTAGAGATCAGCCATTTGAACAACTACCAGCTGTGTATCGCCGAGGATCTGAAACGTACCTATACGCCGGTCAAATCCGCAGGAAGGCAGATGCTGGACGGCCTGCAGGCTACGGGTTACTGCCGTATTCGTTATACGGCCGGTGACGATTTCAGGCGTGCAGAAAGACAGCGTGAAGTGCTCAGCGCGATAGCGGACCAGGCCAAGAAGGCATCTCTGCCGCAGCTGACAGAGACAGCGAACGCCGTGTTCAATGAGGTATATACTTCACTGGATCTGACGGAGATCATTAATCTTTTGGGGAATGTCAACACCTATTATATTTCAGAGACGTCAGGATTCCCGCAGGAGTCGAACCGTGTGAATGCGAGGATCGGTTCCAAGGGTGACTGTGTCATTCCGCTCAGCCTGGAGGACAATGTCAAGTGGCTGCATCAGTTCCTGTTTGATGACAGCAGCTATGAGCCTTCCGATGACGTGAAGAGATGCAGTGAACAGATTTATAACGAGACGAACGGATATATCAAGAAATAAGCAGAGCAAAGGGGCCGGTCTTATACAGAGCGGCCTCTTTTGGCGCAGAAAGCGGAAATAAAACAGGTAGGGCAACGGAGGAGAACAGTGTGGAAAAGGCAGATATCATCATCCCTGTCTACAAGCCGGACGGCAAATTCCTGACATTGATCGAGAAGCTGGGGAAGCAGAGCGTTTTGCCGAACCGGATCATCATCATGAATACAGAACAGAAATATTATGACCGTCTGATCTACGGGACGTCTTTTCAGAAAGAGCACCGGGATATGGTCGTAAAACATTTATCAAGACGGGAATTTGATCACGGCAGGACAAGAAACCGCGGTGTGCAGTATTCGGATACGGACTTTTTTATCATGATGACGCAGGATGCCGTTCCGGCCGACGAGTATCTGGTGGAAAGACTATTGGAGCAGCTGGGCAAAGAGAATGTGGCGGTGGCCTATGCCAGACAGCTGGCGGCCGAGGACAGCAGCGAGATTGAGAAATATACGCGGAATTTCAATTATCCGGAGCAGTCGAAGATCAAGACGAAGGCGGACCTTGAGACACTGGGCATCAAGACGTTCTTCTGCTCCAATGTGTGCGCCGCGTATAACAGGAAAATATTCGATGCATTAGGCGGTTTTGTAAAACATACAATATTTAACGAAGATATGATCTATGCCGCCAGGGCAGTGGAAGCCGGTTACGGGATCGCGTATACGGCGGAGGCCAGGGTGGTCCACTCTCATGATTATTCGAACAGGAAGCAGTTCCAGCGGAATTTTGACCTGGGGGTTTCCCAGGCGCAGCATCCGGAGGTCTTCGCGGCTTATCCTTCGGAATCGGAGGGAATCCGTCTTGTACGACAGTTGATCAGACACCTGCGCGAGAGCGGTCACAGGAGTCAGATCCCGCATGTGATGATGCAGAGCGGAGCCAGGTACATAGGGTATCAGCTTGGCCGGCATTATCGTGCGCTGCCGGATAAAATGGTGGTCAGGATGTCAAATAACAGGGAGTACTGGGGTTAAGGAAGGTGTGTGTAGCAGTTTCCGGGACAGGAGGATTTAGAGTATGTGTGGAATTGTGGGCTATATCGGAACGAAACAGGCGGCGCCGATCATTCTGGACGGGCTGTCCAGGCTGGAGTACCGCGGATATGATTCGGCGGGGATGGCGATCTACGACGGGGAGAAGATTAATATCACCAAGTCCGTGGGCAGATTGAAGATTCTGGAGAACCTGACCCATGACGGGGAGACGATGCAGGGGATCTGCGGGATCGGGCACACGAGATGGGCCACCCACGGCGTGCCCAGTAATGTGAACGCGCATCCGCATTTTAACACGGAAGGAACGATCACGGTGGTGCATAACGGCATCATCGAGAATTATATCCAGCTCAGGCAGATGCTGACGGAAAAGGGCTACCAGTTTGTCTCCGAGACGGATACGGAAGTGCTGGCGCACCTGCTGGACTATTATGATAAAGGCAATCCGATGGAGACGATCATGAAGGTGCTGCACCGCGTGGAGGGCTCCTATGCGCTGGGCATCCTGTTTGCGGACTGCCCGGATCAGATCTTTGCGGCGAGGAAGGATTCGCCGCTGGTGGTGGGACAGAACAAGGACGGATGCTTTATCGCGTCCGATGTGCCGGCGATCTTAAAATACACGCGGAAAATATATTACGTGGACAATCAGGAAATTGTGCGGCTGCGCGCGGATCACATGCATTTCTATACGGTGGACGAGGAGGAGATCCACAAGGAACCCGTGACCATCGACTGGGATGCCAACGCGGCGGAGAAGGCCGGCTATGAGCATTTTATGTTAAAAGAGATGTATGAGCAGCCAAAAACTGTAACGGACACCCTTTTGCCCAGGATCAAGGATCATGATATCGTGATCGAAGAGCTGAACATGACCGATGAAGAGCTTAAGAGCATCCGCAAGATTCATATCGTGGCCTGCGGGTCGGCCTACCATGCGGGCATGACGGGCAAGTATGTGATCGAGGGGCTGGCCCGCATTCCGGTGGAGGTGGATCTGGCGTCCGAGTTCCGCTACCGCAATCCGATCCTGGAAGAGGGCGGTGGTGATCAGCCAGTCCGGTGAGACGGCGGATACGCTGGCAGCGCTGCGGGAAGCCAGGGCGCGCGGGTTCAAGGTACTGGGCATCGTCAATGTAGTGGGCAGCTCCATCTCCAGAGAGGCGGACAATGTGATGTATACCTGGGCCGGGCCGGAGATCGCGGTGGCTACCACCAAGGCCTACAGTGCCCAGCTGGTGGCGCTTTATCTGCTGGCCATGAAGCTGGGCCGGGTGCGGGGGCAGATCCGGGATCAGGAATTTGCGTCCATGCTCGGAGACCTGCGGTGTCTGCCGGATCAGATCGAACTTTTGTTGAATAACAAACTGAAGATACAGAAATTTGCCAACCGGTACATAGGCGCCAAGGATGTGTTCTTTATCGGGCGGGGGATCGATCATGCGATCTCGTTGGAAGGTTCCCTGAAACTGAAGGAAATCTCCTATATTCATTCCGAGGCTTATGCGGCCGGTGAATTGAAGCACGGCACGATCTCCCTGATCGAGGAGGGCACGCTGGTGGCGGCGGTGTCCACACAGCCGGAGCTGTACGCGAAGACCATCAGCAACATGGTGGAAGTAAAAGCCAGAGGTGCCTTCGTGCTGGCAGTTACCTGCGAGGAGAACAAGGAGATCGAGAAGGCGGCGGACTATGTGATCTACATTCCGGAGACCAATCCTTTCTTCGCCAATTCGCTGGCGATCATACCGCTGCAGCTGTTCGGGTATTATGTGGCCGTCGGCAAAGGGTGTGATGTGGATAAGCCCAGGAATCTGGCGAAATCGGTGACAGTTGAGTAAAACACAATTTTTATAAAATTTTGTCACAGTTTGAACACAATTAGCAGATATACTGTCCTTACAGTGAACGACATAACAAAGAAAAAAACGGTGCAGGCAGGACAAATGCGGATCAGGTGACAGGCAGTGCCGGCCGAAAGGAGTATATGGCAAAGAAAGGGGCAGGAATTATGTTCGAGAATCATTTTAGTGACAAAAACACAAGCGCACAGGATACGATGCAGGGACAGAGCCAGAGTGCAGGGCAGAGCCAGAGCGCAGGCACACAGACCCAGACGGTGCACGGACAGAGCGCAGGCACACAGAGTCAAACGGTGCACGGCCAGAACACAGGCACACAGAACCAGACAGTATACAGCCAGGGGGCGCAGAATCCAAACAGTGCATCCCGGTATCAGAACGGCTACGGCGGTTACGGCGGGAGCTACTCCCAGAACACGGGGCAGAATCTTTACGGGACGAATCAGTCGGGATATTACCAGAGCGCAGGCGGTGCAAACGGCACGAATGGAAATTATCAGTATGGCAATACGTATCCGCACTATGCGGGTGTGGAGCAGGGAAAGCACAAAGATAAGAAAAAGAAAGAAAAGAAGCCGAACAGTTTCTTAAAGAAGGCGGCGGTCTGTCTTTCCCTGGGGCTTATCTTCGGTATCTTTGCGGGGGCCGGGATATTCGCGGTACAGGCCGTGACAGGAGCAGTGATCGGTAATAAGACAGTGACGGTCACGGAGAGTGACCGGATCATTCTGGAAGACGAAGGTGAGAGCAATACAGCCGGAACCCAGACGGACGATACGGCAAAAGCCGGGGAAGAGACGGCGCAGAGCGGTATTCGTGAAACGGACAATATCAGCACGATCGTTGCCGATGTGTCACAGGTGGTAAAAGAGGTTATGCCGGCCATCGTGTCCATCAACAATCATTATACCGAGAAAATGTCATACTTCGGGCAGACGATGACGAGCGAAGCGGATGCCAGCGGCTCCGGCATCATAGTCGGGCAGAACGATACGGAGCTTCTGATCGTGTCCAACTATCACGTGATCGCGGATTCGGATGAGCTGACGGTACAGTTTGTGGAAGGCAGCGAGGCCAAGGCTTCGATTAAGGGAACAGACCCGGATATGGATCTGGCGGTGATCGCGGTTCCGATCGGCGATGTCAGCGGCAGTACGCTGCAGGAGATCGCGGTAGCTACACTGGGCAACTCCGATACGCTGACGGTAGGTGAGCCGGCGATCGCCATTGGTAACTCTCTTGGATACGGACAGTCGGTAACGACCGGCGTGATCAGTGCACTGAACAGAAGTATTCAACTTTCGGACGGCACGGACGGTACTTTTATACAGACTGATGCGGCGATCAATCCGGGTAACTCCGGCGGTGCGCTTTTGAACATGAAGGGCGAAGTGGTGGGCATCAATTCCAATAAGATCGGCGGCAGCGCCGGGGAAGGCATGGGATACGCGATCCCTATCTCGGCGGCAAGCCCGATCATCGCAGAGCTGATGCTGAAGGAGACGAAGAATAAAGTGGCCGAGGAGGAAAGAGGCTATCTGGGTATTTCCGGTATCAGCGTCACCCAGGAAGTATCGGAGGCATACGGTATGCCGGAAGGCGTCTATATCTCTCAGGTGTATGAGAATACGGCGGCAGCGGCAGCGGGGCTGCGCAAGGGTGATATCATCGTGGAGTTTGACGGAGACAAGATCTCGTCCATGGATACCCTGCAGAAGGCGCTGGAATTCTATGCCAAAGGCGATGTAGTGGACGTCACTGTCATGTCACCCGGCATAGGCGGCTATGAGAGCAGGACGGTAGAACTGACGCTGGGCAATAAAGCGCAGTAAGGACAGCATAACAAAAGTGCAGGACAGAGAAAGACGGCCGGGCGGCTGTCCTCCTCTGCTCTGTGCTTTTTTGTCTGTACTTTAGAAATTGTTTACTTGTGAGGAAGGGGGTTTTATACTATGATAGAAGCAGGTGCCGGTTTTTCAGATGTTTGGTAATACTATAAAACGGAGATCGGTATGCATGGTAAAGACACTGTTGGAATGAGAATGGGGACAGATGCAAGATAGATGGGAGCGGATATGAGAGACGACAGATTTGACGGAATGGATGAGCACAAAGATTCACGGTCGTGGGATTTCCGGGAGCTTGAGGACGGCGAAGCGCTGCGGGAGAGCCTGCGCCGGCAGAGGAGTGAACGGAAGGAAGAAAGCACACAGAATAAGCAGGACGGGCAGGAAAGACAATCTGCACCTGCACAGGCCGAAAGCGACGCGGGAAAAGAAACGGCGGCAGCAGAGCAGGACACGCAAAAGAATGCGCAGGATCCGGACCAGACGGAGGAGAAAGAAGAGCTTGCGGTGAGCAGTTATGCAGAAGACGAAGCGGAAGTGGAGAAGAATAAAGAGGAGGATCCGGGCAGGGAGTATGAGGATGTCTGCTTTATCTGCCGCCGGCCGGAGAGCAGGACGGGTAAGATGTTCCGGCTGCCGAATCATATCTGCGTCTGTGACGACTGTATGCACAAGACCATGGATACGGTCAGCCAGTTTGACTATCAGGGGATGCTGAATCATCCTTCCATGGCCGACTTCAACAACGGCAAAGGCTTTCCGAAGATCAGTTTCGTCAATCTGGCGGATCTGCAGGGAGACGGCGGCATCCCCAATAAGCAGAAACTCAAAAAAAAGAAAAAGGACGCCAAACCGGAGATTGATATCCGGAACATCATGCCGCCTCATAAGATCAAGGCCAAGCTGGATGAGTATGTGGTGGGACAGGAGTATGCCAAGAAGGTCATGTCCGTGGCGGTCTACAATCACTATAAGCGCGTTGCCACGGGCATGATGGAAGAGATCGAGATCGAGAAATCCAACATGCTGATGATCGGGCCTACAGGGTGCGGCAAGACGTACCTTGTAAAAACACTGGCCAGGCTTCTGGATGTGCCGCTGGCCATCACGGATGCCACCTCTTTGACGGAGGCGGGCTATATCGGTGACGATATCGAGAGTGTGGTCTCCAAACTTCTGGCGGCGGCCGAGAATGATGTGGAGCGGGCAGAGCATGGCATTATCTTCATAGACGAGATCGATAAGATCGCCAAGAAGAAAAATACCAACTCCCGGGACGTCAGCGGGGAATCCGTGCAGCAGGGGATGCTGAAACTGCTGGAAGGCGCCGAGGTGGAGGTGCCGGTGGGTGCCAATTCCAAGAATGCCATGGTGCCGCTTGCCACGGTCAATACGAAGAACATCCTGTTTATCTGCGGCGGCGCTTTTCCGGATCTGGAAGAGATTATCAAGCAGCGATTGAACAAGAAGACTTCCATCGGTTACGGGGCGGAGCTTCGGGACAAATACGATAAAGAGAAGAATATCCTGAGCAGGGTCACGGTGGAGGATATCAAGAAATTCGGCATGATTCCCGAGTTTATCGGGCGCCTGCCGGTGATCTTTACCCTGGAAGGACTGGGGAAGGAGATGCTGGTCAAGATCCTGAATGAGCCGAGGAATGCGATCCTGAAGCAGTATCAGAAGCTGCTGGAGCTGGACGAGGTAAAGCTGGAATTTGAGCAGGGAGCGCTGGAGGCGATCGCGGATAAGGCCATGGAGAAGGATACCGGCGCCCGGGCGCTGCGTGCGATCATCGAGGAATTCATGCTGGATATCATGTATGAAGTGCCGAAGGATGACAACATCGGCCGGGTGATCATCACCAGAGAATATATCGAAGGAACCGGCGGACCGATCATTGATATCCGCAGCAGTTCGGCGGAACATCCTGACAGACTGCTGGTCACGGGACAAATGCCGCAGGCATAGTATAAGGCATAGCATAACAGGAAAGTTGATAAGCGTTTTAGAAGATGACTTGCAGGGAAAAGATCTTATCAAACGACTATGCCGACCTGATTACGGATTATGTGGTGGCGGAGGAGCTGTCGGGTACGTCCCCGATCGACTTCTGCTTTCACGGTATCGACGACGGTTACGGTGTGGCGAATGTCAGGCGCAGCATGTTTCCGCCGATGTCTATCGGTTATTACGGCTATTCGGCGATTCCGGTACTGTACGGACTGATGCAGACGGGGGAGGTTGTTTTTGATCCGGAGAATCTGGCGCAGACAGGCAGCATCCGGGTGCAGAATCCGCCGCTGTCTCTGCAGGGGGCCGGTGTGGTGCTGGGATTTATCGACACGGGTATCCGCTACGAACTGGACGTGTTCCGCAGGGAAGACGGCAGCAGCCGTATCATGGCGCTGTGGGATCAGACGATTCAGGACGGGGAGCCGCCGGAAGGCTTTCTGTACGGTACAGAGTATACCAGAGCACAGATCGACCGGGCGCTGCAGACGGAAGAACCGGCGCTTCTCGTACCCTCTACCGATACCAACGGACATGGCACACAGATGGCTTCCGTGGCGGCGGGCAGTATTCTGGACCAGGGGCTGGCTTTTCGCGGGGCAGCGCCCCAGGCGGATATTGCAGTGGTCAAGTTAAAACCTGCCAAGCAGTATCTGCGGGACTATTATCTGGTGGCCGACGGGGTGCCGGCTTATCAGGAGAATGATGTGATGGAGGCGGTCAGGTATCTGGAGCGGATGGCGATCGCACTGCACA
>OFGB01001685.1_pt1 | contig 13043 bp, 9 predicted proteins | sample 1521491 | NCBI WGS metagenome assembly OFGB01 (sample SAMEA3504095, study PRJEB24116) | mouse gut metagenome | biome: mouse gut; feature: mouse-associated habitat; material: faeces | place: Denmark | collected 2011
ATGGTAAGTTTGTTACGATGCAAGCATCGGGGAATTGTACCCTCCCGTGATTAAAATTTTATATTTTATAGCATTTTGTTTGTCCATTATTTGACATCTTTTTTATAGTAAATGCATATACCCTTTTGATAACAAAAGAGTATATGCAACCAATATTTCCTTACCTCTTGTTAAGTAACATGTTTTATTATCAAACAACTCTCTTATGCTTCCTCAATTACAGCAACTCCCCATTCCATAAGAAGAACTTCTTCATTTTTTTTGTAAATCTTATTAGAAATCAAATCTCTCCCTTGACAGCCAATACATACTGGTACATTCTGATTAGAATAATTTAGAAGGAACTGCAATCGCTTCCCTTCTTGGCTAATTCCGTTCCGGATAATAATTGGCCAACATTGAGACTGTACTTCAATTCCTGCATCTTTTGCCGCCGCCAGAAGATATTCTTTTAGTTTCTCATCCGACAGCATGGTTCCTAAATACCATGCCGTCCCTTTTTCATAATGGTTTTTCGTGACGGCAGCATATTTCCCCCAATAACCATGTGTATAGTTTTCCACCGGAATTGCTGACGTTGGGTTCAAAAGCTCCATCCAATATTTCGCTTCTACACCACCTACAGTTACATTGACAGGACGCGTATACTGATTATAAGTCATTCCAAATACATCCGTCAAATCATGAGGAAGTCGATCATGATAAATCTTAACATGTTTATCCGCGACAAAACTTCGGAACGTGGCAAACACTGTGCCACCCCGTGCAACAAACTCTCTAATCCGCCCCGCCATACTACCATGCATAGAATAAAGCTCTGGGAAAATAATCATGTCATAATCCGACCAATCCCATTCTTGGGCAAAAATCACATCACATTCTAGGTTCAATTCATACAAAGCATCATATACCCAGTGCACTACATCATTATATTGCAAAGCTTTATGGGTCGGAAACCACTTCAGTGCATTAACTGTATTGGTACTAACAACCAGTGCAATTCTATTCTTTTTTTTCAACCCATTAATTTTGTCAGATAGTCTGCGCATCTCTTTTCCTATCAAGCATATCTCATCATAAACTGGATTAGGTTCAAAATCATGACCAAGAATTCCTTTCCAATAAGATTCAATTCCGTTATGGAGCGAATGCCAATTCCAATACATCACGCCACATGCTCCCGATGCCAAATGACTGAATGCCATCAATCGCAATTGTCCCGGATAAGGCAGCCAGTCTGCAAATGCTTGAGCCTGGCTCTCTAATACCAAGTAATTCTCCTTTCTCAATGATCTCATCAAGTCGCCACCAAAAGCAATTTCTCTTCCGGTTAACTTATCCTGAACAAAACAATAGATATCTGTTCCAATCAAAGTCATGGCTTTTGCTGAATGCCAATGACAGATATCCGGCTGAACTCCCCAAGAATATCCATCCTGCTGTCCGGGTGCCCCGAAACTCTTCCACTCATAATCAAAATTTTGTGTGATAAATTGATCTGGACGCAAATACTCTTTCACAATATTAGATTGCCACATCAGGAAATCTTCTGCCATATATCGCTGGAATTTAGCAAAAGCACAGGCATAGCTTCCATTAATAGTTCCTGCAGGATTTGGCAAATCTTCGAACCTTGTAACAGAATTACTCCAATAATTGAGTCCGAAAGCTTCGTTGACCTCTTCAATTGTCTTAAATTTTGTCTGTAACCAGCGCTGGAATAAAATTGTCACCTTATCGCCCGCTGTTCCATAATGTTTTGTCTCATTATCAATCTGAAAACCTATCACATTCTTTCGATTTACTGTATGTGATACTATCGCACGAATCATCCTCTCAGCATAAAACCGGTAAGTGGGGTTCGTAATATCCATATTCTGACGTGCTCCATACTTCGCTTTTCCATCTTTCGTCGTCACCAATACATCTGGATCCAACTGCACTAACCAGTGGGGTACCGCATAAGTAGGAGTTCCTACAATCACATAGAGCCCATGATGTTCCGCCGAATCAATTACCCTGTCGATATGTGAAAAATCATAACTGCCAGGAAACGGTTCCTCTACACTCCACGTAGATTCTCCAATTCGTATCGTATTGAATCCAGCTTCCACCATCATCTTCATATCTTCTTCTAATCTTTCACAAGGCATATATTCTTCATAATAAGCTGCACCAAAAATAAACTTATCCTGGTATCTCATCGACATACCTCCATCTAAAAATTAATTCTTTCATTTATCACCAGACAATTAAATTTTGCCAACGACTTTGTATACTCTTACTTCATACTCGTTCAAGGTATTTTTTCCTTTTACATTCTTTCCCGAATTAATATCCAACATTTCTTGTTTAAGATAAATTTCTTGTTTCTGTGATGAATAATTCAATATAAAGAAATAAGTTTCCTCATTCTTCTTCCTAACGCATAATTCGCATTCCAATGGAATTTCCATATATTTTTCATAGGGTTCCATAATACCCACATAGCTAAGCAACATCTTTACCGTATCTCTGGTAAATGTTCCACCAAAATGAAGTACCTTCCCATTTCCCACTACATGTTCCACGAGTGCTGGCTTTCCTCCATAATAATTTGAAGCATACCGTGCCAATACTTTCGCATTTTCGTTGTCAATCTTTAAAATATCATTAAATATCCCTGTATCAACCCTTAAACCATTCCATTCCATACATACCGGCATATCTATAGCCCCTACAAAAGTTGATTCTTCTACTGTTGTGCCAGTCAAATCTGCCATCACTCCCGGTATCGGCTTCATCACACATCTTCCATGTTTTTCTTTCAAGCCAGTACGAGCACCGATAATCAGGCATCCGCCTTCCTCCACATATGTTTTTAAAAGTACCGATCTTCTCTCTGTCAAGATCAATCCATGTGGGTAGATCAAAACCGGATATTTTTTCAGTTCTTCATACTCAGTATTATCAGACAACAACACATAATCCATTGGCGTATGATTTAACTGGGCTGCCACAAATATCTCTTGCTTACTTATTTTTTCTATCCGTCTGTGCCATACATCCACATCTGCATCCCACAAATTATCATAATCTTCCAAAATTCCAAAACTTGCCTGATATTCAGCACCTGCGAGATCCCGTATTAACTGTACCTGATTATAAAGTGTACTAATTTCCTTAAGCTTTCGGTTATCTCTATTATCATAATCCAAAATTCCATGCCAATATATTTCTGTTCCAACTGTACATGTACGCCAGCGGAAGAAACTAATATAATCTGCTCCATGCGCAATACTTTGCATAGCCCAAAGTGTCATCTGCCCCGGCTTAGGTGCCGGTGCTTCTATACGAGTATTCCAACCATTTGCTCCAGATTGTTGCTCCATAATTCCAAAATGCGGACAAATTGAACGTACTCTAGACAGCGAATTACTCCATTTTCTATCATTCAAATCCCGGCTATGCAGCGGATCCTCAATAAGACAATATGCAAAATTGGGATAAGAATCATATGTATATACATCTAGGGCTTCATCTAACATCTTATGGTTATCAATATGATTAAACATTCCATTTGTTGTAATAAAATCTCCTGGTTTCTTATATTTTCTGATGATATCACTCTGCATCTTACAAAAAGCAATTGTGCTATCCGATATAAATCTAATATACTCCAACGTCAAATGGGGATTCGAAGAATCCTGAACCGTTGTACGCGGCACATAGATTTCATCCCATGCCGTATATTCCTGATTCCAGAATACCATCCCTAACTCTTGATTCAAATTTTCAAGCGTTTTGTATTTTTTCTTCAAATACTCACGAAACGCAACAACATCGCTTTCCGAATAAAACACATCCACTTCACAATTGAGTTCATTATCAATCTGCCAGCCAATAACATTCGGATGAGCTGCATAATGACTTGCAAATTTTTCCACAATTCGTTTACTGAATTTCTGATATACTAATGAATTATAATTGTAATGCCTACGCATGCCATGACGATATTTCACTCCATCCATACGACAGTTAAGCACTTCCGGATATTTTTCAGTCAACCATGCTGGCGGCGTAGCCGTAGGTGTACCGAAAATCACTTTCATATCCGTCCTCCGAACCGTTTCCATAAATTCATCAAAAAAATCGTAAACAAATTCCCCTTCCCTTGGTTCTACCTTACTCCATGCGAATTCTCCAATCCGAATTGTCTCAATACCGATTGCTTTCATTCGCTCTAAATCCTCTCTCCACAAACTCCGATCCCAATGTTCTGGATAATAACAAGTGCCTAATGATATAGTCTTCCATTGAAAATTTTGTTGCTTTCTCATATATCTTTCTCACTTTCCTTTTACTATATTTGTCTAAGAGGGATAGAAAACCTTATCTTTGTTCCTACATCCTTCTTACTTTCTATAATCAAACGGCTATCTTCACCATAGCATAAAATCAAACGCTTATACACATTAATCAATCCAATTGCATTTCCCGCCCTATCCTGACTACATCTCTGTCTCAATGTATGAACTTCTGTTTCTGTCATTCCTACCCCATCATCTTCTATCATAAAATGCATTCTGTCCTGAATCAGTTTAATCTGTATTCCTAATCTACCCACTCCCACTTTAGGTTCCAGACCATGGATAATTGCATTTTCAATCAACGGTTGTAAGATAAAATTAGGTACCAGATATTCATAGGCTTTCTCTTCAATATCATAATTTACCAATATCTTGTCCTCAAAGCGCTCACTCTGAATCATAAGATAATCCTTAACGACCACCATCTCTTCTCTCAACGTAATAAAGTGATCATTTTTAATAATTGCCCGCAATAATTCCGCCAATGCAATTGTCATTTCGGAAATTTCCTGCTTTCCCTCTGCAATAGCCATCCAGCTAATCGTATCCAGTACATTATACAAAAAATGAGGATTAATCTGCATCTGAAGATATTCAAGTCTTGCCTGTTTCTCTGACAACTCCATTTTGTATACCTTTTCAATCATTTCTTCTATATTTTCAGCCATTTTGTTATATTCTGTACCGATCCATCCTATCTCATCATTAGAAGTAATCTGCACACGTGGGTATTTGCCATCTTTTGCAAGCTGCTTCATGCTCTCAACTAATATCCGTGTTGGTTTTGCAATATGCGAAGTCGCTAGCCACACTAACAGTACACCTGCTCCTAGTGTCATTATAAGAATTATAATGATAATCTGAAGTATCCAGTACATAGTTTTATTAAATTCTTTCACAGACGCTAACTGCACTAGTGTCCACCCATTTTCCATCCGATTTCCTACATAATAATAGCATCTTGTACCACTAAGAACATCATACGAGATATCTTCTTTATCTCTTAATTTATCTGGTGTGTTCTCCAAATATTTCCTAGTATATTTTTCATCTGACGCTGCCATTATATATCCGCCATCATCTACCAGATAGGATACTCCTACATATTCCACAAAATTATCTGTCAAAATATTCGTTAGATACTCCTTTTCATATACAATGTTAATATATCCAATTGGCTGCATTGTTTCTAAATCTAAGATTGCTCTTGCCGCACAAATGCGATTTTTCGTTTTCAATGTAGTCCAAAGAAGCGAACCGTTACCTGCATAAATTTCTTCTTTCACGAACCCAAACTGAGTTCCACCAATCTCATGCTTTTTTACAGAAAACTCACATTCATTATCCGTAATTACACTGACTGAAACCACATATGAAGATGAAAGTGCATCCACCGCAATTTCCTTTTCTATCCTCTTCTGATACTCTAACAATTCATAATAATTCATCTGCTTTTTATTGACTTCATTTACTGCATTTTGAATTACTTGACTAGTAAGAATTTTCAAACTAAAATCCTCTGTTTTCTTTATATTATTTTCCAGACTATTGGTCGTTTGATAATCTACATCTTTTAAATATGAACGTAGAACAGATTTATATTCACGCCAAAAAAACATGAAAAGCAACGCTGCTATGATTATTCCAGTAAACATAACCAGCACTACAAATATTTTCATCATCTTTCCACGGATACTAGTTTTTTTCTCCATAATACTTCCTCTTTTGCGTATCATATAGAATCTTTATCCGAGGTCTCTATCAGTTCTAGAATGCTCCGGATACTATATCTTTTCTCAGAATCCTGCTGTTTCCGAAATTCTGCCGGTTTGCACCCAAACACTTTTTTGAATACCTGACTGAAATATTTATAGTCGCTAAAACCAATTTTATCAGCAATATAACTATTCTTATGCTGTTTCCCAGATAAAAGTCTCACTGCTGCAGCCAATCGAATACTGAGCAAAATCTCACTGAAAGAATAACCTGTCTCTTTTTTTATCATTCGTGACAAATACGCTGTTGAAAAATAATATTGATCTGCCAGTATACTCAATGTTATAGCCTCATCAAAATGCTGTGACAGATACATCAATATTTCCATAATCTGTTCGTTAATTCCATGAAAATTCCAACGAATCTGTTCAGTAAAATCTGGAGAGGCAAACGCAACTTCGTAATCCCTAACCACTTTTTCCTTATATCGTTTCCGCTCCAGATTCTCCATCACATGTTTCACAGTTTCCAAGATATCTTTGGGTCGCAAAGGTTTCAACATATAATCATAGACATTATGTTTCATAGCTGTTCGAGCATATTCAAAATCTGAGAATCCTGACAGCAGTATCACAGCAGTATCCAATGTACGTTCCTGTACATAAGCAGCCAGTTCCAGACCAGTTAATCCCGGCATCTTGATATCACAAATTAAAATATCAAATGATTCCTGATCCAAAAGCTTTTTTGTCTCTACTCCATTCACCGCTAAAGATACTTCTGTGATTCCAATAGAATCCCAGTCAAGCGATGCCATACCAACTCTTATCTTCTGTTCATCATCTGCTATCAGTAATTTCATCTTGATCCTCGTTTTATCCTTTCACCGCACCTGATACCATACCTTCCATAATGTTTTTATGTAAGCCCATATATACAAGAATACTCGGTATGATTGTAAGAATAACAGCTGCTATTTCAACCACATAATTTGTAGTATACTGCCCTTGGAATTCCGTCAGCCCTACTGGGAGCGTCATTTTGGTCGAATCCGTCAGGAAGATCTGAGGAAGAAGCAGATCATTCCATATATTAATAAAAGTAACTACCGCTACCGTTACAATCGACGATTTTGAAATCGGCATAATAATCTTAAAGAAAATTTGATAGATTGTACATCCATCCATTACCGCTGCTTCCTCTAACTCTTTTGGTATCGAACCCATAAATCCTGTCAAAATAAATATTGTCATAGGGAACGATATTGCAATATGCGGGATAATAACCGCCAAATGTGTATTTAAAAGCCCCATCTTGTTAAACATAGAAAACAACGGGACCACCATTGCATATACTGGAATCATCATTCCTAGCATAAATACACTCATTGTAATCTTTGACAGTTTCCATTCCATCCTACTAATTGCATAAGAAACCATACATCCCAAAAGTACAGATACTGCCACTGCCGATACAGCTATGATGACAGAATTCATAAAGTATTGCAAAATATGTCCTTCTGTAATTGCTTGCACATAGTTTGCTAAACTAAAACTCTCAGGCAATCCCCATGGATTAGAATAAAGTTCCGAATTCGTCTTAAAAGAACTCAGGAACAGCCATACCAAAGGATACAGACACAAGATTGAAAATGCAATAAGTACAATGTATTTCAATGTTAAAATTCCTTTATCTTTCGCTGATGATCTCATGACTGCACCTCTCTTTCCCGAAATACAAAGTTTGATAAAAATACAGAACAAACACAAAGTAACAACAGAACCACACCGATTGAGGCAGAATATCCGTATTTTAAAGTTCGGAAACCTTGATAGAACATGTAGGTAGACATCAATTCCGTAGCATGATTTGGCCCACCTCCGGTCATAACTGCTATCAAATCATAATATTTCAATGAACCAGTAATAATAAGCACTGCATCAATCTTCAAAATAGGTTTTATCATTGGAAATGTAATTGCTTTAAACTGTACCCATTTGCTAGCTCCATCGATTTCTGCTGCTTCATAAATATCTCCTGAAATATTACGCATAGCAGCCAATTGTATAATCATATGGTATCCAACAAACTGCCACATAACCACAATAATAATACAAAACAATGCTAACTTCTTGTCCGAAAGCCATACATGTTGCAAACTTTCCATTCCTATGATCTCAAAAAACTTGTTCAGCAATCCAAACTCTGAATTATACACAAATGTCCAAGTTAATCCAACAGCAACTCCACAGATAACACTTGGAAGAAAAAATACCGTTTGAAAGAAATGACTTCCTCTAATTTTTTGAAACAAGATATTTCCCAAAAATAGTGCAATTGGCAAATGCGCAATTAGCGAGCCGATTACCATCAATATATTATTTTTCAAGGCTAACTTAAAAGTAGAATCACGAAAAAGATTAATATAATTCTTAATCCCTACAAACTGACTTGGACTCATTAAGTCTGTTTGCAAGAAACTGACATAAATGTTATATCCAATTGGTATCAATGCAAAAACAGCATAGATAATAAATGCCGGAAGTACAAATATAGCAATCGCCTTTTTATCTCCTAATACTCTTTTCATAGATTTTCTCCTTTTGAAAATTAACGATTTGCATTGTCATCCGCAAACTGTTGTAACTCATCAAATGCATCCTGTGCATCCTCGCCTCCGAGAACTGCCACACAAGTATTATTGTACTCCACTCCTTCTCCTGCACCAAATTGTCTGTCCCACCATGGCTGTAATCCAACCTGTGCATTCGAAGCTTCTATAACTGCTGCCTGTAGTTCTGAAAGCTGAGAATCATCAATTTCAAAATTATTTGCTGGAATTCTACCATAATTATAAAGTAATGCTCCCTCATTCTCTGCCTGTGTCCAATATTTCAAAAATGCTACAGCTGCATCTTTATTTTTGCAATTTTCTGACACTGCAAAACTTGTATCAATAGACCCCACAGAAACGTTATTATACTGCGGATCAAATGCAGGCATCGAAAATACACCAATAGAATCTCCTATATCGGATACCATAAGATTCCCTACTTCCCATGCACCCATAAACCACATAGCTGCTTTACCACTAGTAAAAATCTCCCTTGCTTCTTCTGGACTGGTTCCAATATATCCATTATTAAAATATTCTTTATCAGCCATCTTTTTTACTTCTTCTGCAGCTTTGACATTAGTCTCATTATTCCACTTCTCACTTCCATCGCAAATGGACTGGAACAAATCATCTCCTGCCATTCCTGCTGCAATTTGCTGTACAAACTGTGCCGGAATCCATGCATCGCTTCCGCATAGAGCCATCGGCGTGATTCCGTTAGATTTGAGCGTGTCGCAAGCTGCCAGAAATTCATCATATGTAGTCGGAATCTCTAAATTATTATCTTCAAAAATAGTTTTGTTATAGAACATAACACAAAGGGACTTCTGTGTTGGAATCGCATATGTTTTATCATCGTAACTTACCAAATCTAATGTTCCATCTGCAAATGAATTCTTCCATTCAGCATCTTCATCCAGATAAGGTGTCAGATCTGCTGTTTTTCCTCCCGCAACAAATGGTTCCAGATAAGATAACTCCCAAGTAAAAAAGATATCTGGTACTGCATTAGAAGCCATAAGCGTGGTTAATTTGGTCTTATACTGCTCATTTTCATAGAAATCAATCTTCACTGTTACTCCATACTCATTATCAGCAGAAAAATCTTCGGCTATCTTTTCGTACCCTGCTACATACTCATCTGCTTCTGTTCCCACACACATGACCGTAATGGTATCCTCAGACGCTCCTCCAGATGAATTACTGCTAGAACCACCACACCCCGTTACAAGACCACAAACCATCACTCCTGTCAATAACATTGATACAACTTTTTTCTTCATTTTCTTTCCTCCCGTCTATATAATTTGTAGTGTTATAATTCTAACATCTATTATTTCGAACAAAAAGAGGGTCATTCTACCAAAAAAGTTGAATATTTTGACCATATTTTTAAAAACAATACTGGAATCTTTAGACATATTATCTCAAATTATTCTTTTTTTTTCTCCATTAATGTAATAGTATCTAATTTTTATATCTCAAAAACGTATTATAGCTATTATCATCTCTATGCTCTCCTTTGCCTCTAAAAAGAAGGGGCGATCTCTCGACCCTTCGTACCTTAAACGCTACTACATTTTGACTATTTTCTACGTCTCGCTATATCGCACGCGCAATTTCATTTCCTTCCCAAATCGCATTATAGATATTCGCACAGCCCTTTCCGTCTCCAATCTCATATATTTCTATTCCATCACCATACAGTTCACTTGCAATTGTGGGCAACGGACGGAATCCGAGAGCAAGGATTACGGAATCAGCCGATATTGTTTCAGAAGTACCATCGGATTTCAAAACAATCGCTCCTTGATTGTTGATCTCTATAAGCTTTGTATTTAGCATAACAGGAACATTCTCTGCCTCAAAGGTATCTCTCATATATTCGTAATTAGCCCTTGGAGCAGGTGTTCCACCCTGCATAATATCATTTAATGCTTCTACAAGAGTGACCGTTTTACCGTTACGAATGCAATCAAGAGCCATTTCACAACCTACCAAACCACCACCTACAATTACAACATTCTGACCAACCTGCTTCTTTCCCTGAAGAACATCAGTGCACATAACTGCTTTTTCATGCTCATATCCTTTGATAAATGATGGAATAATCGGGTTTGATCCCACACTGAGAATAACAACATCTGCACCAATTTTTTTAATCTGTTCCGTTGTCATTTCAGAATTGAGAACTACCTTGACTCCATTATCTTCAAGTTCTCCTTTATACCATTCATTAAGTTCTTTCACCTCGATTTTGAAATCATGAGCTCCAGCTAGTAATAATGCTCCGCCAAGCTGAGCTGCTTTTTCATATAGCGTTACCTCATGTCCGCGACAGGCCGCTGTACGCGCGGCTTCCATTCCTGCGACACCTCCTCCAATAACAACAACTTTCTTAGAATGTGTGGCAAGTTCAGGTTTGCTTCCGTGGAAAAACTCAGGATTAACCGCACAATATGCATTTCCTCCATTAGCAAGAAGATTATGAATACAACCATAATTACAGCCAATACAAGGTCTTATCTTATCCGATTTTCCCATTATGATTTTCTGAGGTATTTTAGGATCAGCAAGTGAAGCTCTTCCCAAAGCTATTCCGTCATATTTTCCATTCCTGATATCTTCCTCTGCAGACGCAAAGTCATTCATTCTGCCTCCAACCAAAACCGGAACAGATACTGCTTCTTTAACTCTTGCAGCCATACCCGTCGCCCAGTTTCTCTTGACATACATTGGAGCTGTGGCATAATAGAATCCCTCATAACTTCCACAATCTACACTAAGAGCATCAAATCCATAACTCTCCAAGAGTTTTGCAATTTCTACTGCTTCATCAATATCTCTTCCTACTTCTCCACTTCCATCTATGCTGCCTTTATTGAAATCCTTCATATACGATTTCATTGAAAGACGCATTACACATGGAAAATTTTTACCGCATTGCTTCTTGGCCTCTTCTACAAGTTCTTTGGCAAAACGAAGACGGTTTTCTAAACTCCCACCATATTCATCCGTCCTTCTATTAGTGAACGACATTCCAAATTCATCCAGTAAATATCCCCAATGCATCGCATGGATCTCAACACCATCAAATCCAGCAGCCTGAAGCTTCTTTATGACTTGCCCAAAAAGTTCTATTTTTCTATGTATCTGTTCTACTGTTAGTGCCTGAGATGTTTTACTTTCTGTTCCAAATACGGGCAATTCGCTTGGGGTTTTCATAAATTCATAGTTACGGCCTGCACCAACTGTGATCTGCGGCATGATCTTAGCTCCATAAAAATGTATCCTTCGTACAAGATCCTGTGCAGATTTATGCATCTGCCCGGACTCATCAAACAAAGGGTTTGGAGCCAACAAATTAGGGGCATCAATTTCATAATCGCAGGAATAAGCTCCAGTAAAAATAAGCCCAAATCCCCCCTTTGCTCTATCGACAAAGTATTCAATCCCTCTCGCAGTAAATTCACCTTTTTCATTCTTATCGAATCCTACTCCCATAGGAGCCACTGCAAAACGATTTTTAATCGTTAAACTACCAAGTGTATACGGTTTTGATAGATATTCAAACTTCTCAGTCATTGTTTTGTTTTCTCCTCTCCTCTGTTACTGTCTGGATATGCATCGTTCCTAACAGTAACGCTCACTTTTTAGTGACACTGTGTCTCTATACCAAATATATCATTATAGTGACGTAGTGTCAATATACAATTTGAGATGGCATATAAAAAATCCGTCTTTCGACGGATTTCCTAATCACAGCCCTCAAGCTCAACTACCAGCTCTGCTAGTTGAGCTTGTTTCAATCAATTCTATCATCTATGCAACAAAGCTCTGATTCCATTACAACACAATTCATATACCGTATAATAGTGGAATTCTATGCCCGCTTCCTCCATAGCTTGAAACGATCGCTCATTAATTACTGAATATGGATAGATTCCAAATATTAAAGGAAAAAATGCATAGACAAACTGTTCTTTCTGCTCATCAGACATATCAGTAATAAATTTATCTAATATATCACGAATCAATTTCATCGGTTTTCCCATTGAAATCTTAAATTCCACGACACGTTCATATCGGCTCTTAGCTTCAAGTTCAAATACATTCATGGCCATCAATCGAAGCAACTGCAATCGGTCATCCAACGTTTTTGCAATCTGAACCACAAATTCCTCTTCACTCAACACCTTATTATCATTCAATATATGAGTCAAGGCTTCACTCCATCTTTCATGTTCAAGTTTCAATAAATCAAGAAAAATTTCTTCCTTTGTCTGATAATACTTATACAAAGCAGTTCTAGTAAGTATTGTCGCATGCGAAATATCAAGCAATGTTATTTCATTAAACCC
>OFGB01001686.1_pt1 | contig 13040 bp, 14 predicted proteins | sample 1521491 | NCBI WGS metagenome assembly OFGB01 (sample SAMEA3504095, study PRJEB24116) | mouse gut metagenome | biome: mouse gut; feature: mouse-associated habitat; material: faeces | place: Denmark | collected 2011
CCCCCTACCCGGAGGAGATGAACCGGAAGATGGTGGGGGCCATCGCCGACCTCCATTTCTGCCCCACCCCGGCCAATCGTGACAACCTGGCCCGGGAAAACATCACAAAGGGCATCTTCCTCACAGGCAACACCGTCATTGACGCACTCCAGACAACAGTTGTAAAGGATTTTTCCTTTGCGGAGGACGCACTGAATAATTTGGATTATGTCAACCGAAAAGTGGTACTCGTCACCTGCCACCGCCGGGAGAACTACGGCCAGCCCATGGCCAACATCATGACCGCCCTGCGCCGGACCGCTGACGCCTTCCCCGAGGCGGAGCTGGTCTATCCCGTCCACCTCTCCCCTGTCGTCCAGGAAGCGGCCCGCAAGTATCTGGGCCACCACTCCCGCATCCACCTCACCGCCCCCCTGGACGTGCGGGAGATGCACAATCTCATGGCCCGGTGCCATCTGGTGATGACCGACTCCGGCGGGCTCCAGGAGGAGGCCCCCGCCCTGGGCAAGCCGGTGCTTGTCCTGCGGAAGGAGACGGAGCGGCCCGAAGCGGTGGCTGCGGGCACGGTGCGCCTGGCCGGCGTGGAGGAGGAGCCCATCTTTCAGATGGCCGCTCAGCTGCTCTCCAGCCGGGAGGAGTATCAAAAAATGGCCCACGCCGCCAACCCATACGGAGACGGCCGGGCCTGTCCCCGCATTGCCGATGCCATCGCCTGGCACTTCGGCCTGCGTGAAACGCCCCCAGAAGCGTTCGGAGCCTGACCCGCGCGTTTTCAACAGTGCCGCACAGAACAAGGAGGTGAGGGTTTCTGGAGCAAAAAAACCGGGTTTTTATTGCCTTTGCCATTGTGGCCCTGATCGTGGGTGCCATGTTCACCAGCTTTGGGCTGAACTTTTTCGCCCTGAACACCCCTCAGGTGGTCCTCCCCACCTCCAGCGCCGGGCTTGGGAACGGCTCAGCGTCCACCGGCCCGGACCAGTCCTATCTGCGGGTGGAGGTCACCCCTCAGACGGTGGCCGGGGTGGTGGCCACCCTGGCCCGGCCCGAGAGCTACTACCGGGAACTGACGGTGGAGACCTTCTGGCCGGAGGGCTCCTCCTTCTCCCAGGTCCAGACCTGGCAGGACGGCGGCTGGTCCCATGTCAGGCAGACCATACCCTCCGGCGTGGTCCGCCACGACCTGACTGGCGAGGGCGTTCTGTACTACTGGTATGACGGCTTCCAGAGCTATGGGCAGACTCCGGCGGATGAGCGCTCCTCCGATTTGGCCCAGCACATCCCCACCTATGAGACGGTGTTGGCCCTGGACCCGGACGAGATCCTCTCCGCCGGCTACGAGAGCCGCGGGGAGTTGTCCTGCATTCTGGTGGAGGTCCAGCATGGCCGTGCCCGCCAACGCTTCTGGATCAGTGTGGACAACGGCCTTCTCGTTTCCGCCGAGTCGGAGGAGGACGGCGAGATCGTCTACCGCATGACCGCCTACGCCCCGGTCCAGTCCCCCTGCCCCAGCGACGCATCCTTCGCGCTGCCCGACGGCGAGGTTTTGCACCGGGTGGGGGAATAAAGGCCGGTATTCCAAAGCGGAAATACCGGAGGTTTTACGATTCACCCAGCCCCATGAGCAGGACGGCCCCCAGGGCGATTACCAGGTCCAGGTCGTCCCCCTCCACCAGCAGATACAGGATGATGAGCAGCAGCAGAATGTCGCCAGCGTCCAGGCTGTCCAGGCGGAGGGTTTTCAGCAGCCCGGACAGGCCGCCCCCCTCCCCTCCCTTGAAGAGGGCGGCCAGCCCCTCCTTCCCGGACAAAAAGTCGGGAAAGCGTATGGACGGGCCTTTTCCCGTCTCCTTGGGCCGCTCCGGGGGGCGCTCCTCCTGGATGCGGGTATAGGACGCGTCCTCTGGGATATAACGGTTATACACACTCCCCCTCCTTCCCACCCAGGGTCCCCAGGACCACCCGGACCACCTTGGTGATTCGGACGATTTGAAGGGCCCGGTCCAGGCGGGCGCGCCGCTCCTCCCGCAGGAAGGGGCGCAGGGCGTTGAGCAGGGCGGCGCTCCGGTCCTCGGTGCCCTGGATCTGGCGGAGGACCTCCATCCCCGTCTGGATCATGCTCGGGTCCACCTGCCCCAAAAGCTCGGACAGGTCCGGGAGGGGGGCTTCCGGCGCCTGGTATGTATCCTGGGGCTCCTCCAGGGCCGGAGCTTCGGGCTGGTCCCCGGACAGGGAGCGGGCCAGCGCCATGATCTGATTCATGGCCTCCTGGTTGCCCAGGATGTTGTTCAGTTGTTCCTCAAACCCCGCCACGGGAATCCCCCCTTGTCTCTCGGTCCTCTATTTTCGGCCGCGCACTATTTCAGCCCCGCCTGCCTGGCCTGGCTGCCGATGCGGTCCATCAGCTCCGCCCCCTCCTTGCTGTGCATCAGCTGATCCATAATACTCATCAGCTGGCTGGGGTCCCCAGCCGCCGCCGCCTGGGCGGCCTGCTGTACTCCGCCGCTCTGCCGCTGGAGCAGATCCCGCAGCTTTTGCGCGTCGCTGGACTGTGCCAGCCGCGTGATGGCCTCCCGATTTTTCATCATTTCCGCCATGCCGCTCTGGCCGGCCCCTTTTGACTCCATGTCCATCACTCCCTATTGGATTTACTCCAGTATATGCGCTGAAAGGGCAAGGTGACACTCTTTGAAAATATTGGTTTTTTCCGACTCCCACCGCTCGCTGTCCGGCATGTACGCCGCCATCGACCGCCACAGCCCCCATCAGGCCATCCACCTGGGCGACTTGATGGACGACGCCGAGGAGGTGGCCCAGCACTACCCCAAGCTCCCTTTCTGCATGGTTCCCGGCAACTGCGACGGCTGGACCACCGCCCCGGTAAAAAAGCAGATCGTGCTGGAGGGCAAGTCCATCCTCCTCTCCCACGGCCACCGCTGGGGGGTGAAGAGCGGCTATGCCGCCGCCCTCGCCGACGCCAGGGCCGTGGGGGCGGACATCCTTCTCTTTGGACACACCCACCGGGCGGTGTGCGAACAGCAGGAGGACGGCCTTTGGATGATGAACCCCGGGGCCAGCCGGTCCAGCTACGGGCTGATCCAGATCGAGGACGGGTCCATCTCCTGCACACTGCACCAGTCTTGAGTTTTCCGCCGCAAAAGAGGTGATCTGCCACGAAAAAACTCCTCTATATTCTGTTCCACCGCTCCGTGCTTGTCACGCTGTCTCTGGTGGCCCAAATCGCCGTCCTCGCCATCATGGTAGTCTCCTTCTCCGCCACTGAGGTCTTCTACTGGTGCTGTATCGCCCTGAGCGTTATGGCCGCCGTGGCTATTGTAGGCAGCCGGATGGAGCCAGGTTATAAAATCGCCTGGCTCCTGCTGGTTCTGCCCTTCCCCATCTTCGGAGGGGTCTTCTACCTGCTGGTGGGGGGCGGCTACATCTCAAAGCGCACCCTGAAACGAATGCGGGGGATGCTGGAAAAGTCCGCCGCCGCCCTGAAGGAGGACTTCAAGGCCGACGACCTCCTCCCTCTGGGGGGCGACGCCGCCGGCCAGGCCAACTATCTGGAACGCCGGGCCGCATGCCCCGCGTACACCAATACCGAGACGGAGTATTTCTCTCTGGGCGACCTGGCCTTCCCCCGGATTCTGGAGGAGCTGGAAAAGGCGGAGAAGTACATCTTTATCGAGTATTTCATCCTGGAGCCCGGGGTCTTTTGGGACAGCATTCTGGCCATTTTAGAGCGGAAGGCGGCCCAGGGGGTGGAAGTCCGGGTGCTGTACGACGACTTCGGCTGTATGTTCACCCTGCCCCGGGACTACGACCAGATTCTGATTCAAAAGGGCATCCAGTGCCGGGTGTTCAACCGGCTTATGCCGGTAATGTCCCTGCGGCTGAACAACCGGGACCACCGAAAGCTGCTGATTATCGACGGCAAGACCGGCTTTACCGGGGGCATCAACCTGGCGGACGAGTATATCAACGTGAGGGAGCGGTTCGGCCACTGGAAGGACAGCGCCATTCTGCTGGAGGGGGACGCGGTCTGGTCTATGACCGTCATGTTCCTCACCATGTGGGACAACATCGCCGACTGGGATGAGGACTTTGAGCGCTTCCGGCCCCCCGCCGCCCCGGTGCGCCCCTGGACGGGCTACATCCAGCCCTACACCGACACCCCTCTGGACCGGGAAGCGGTGGGCCAGGCGGTCTATCTGAACATGATCGCCAAGGCCAAGAACTATATCTATATCACCACCCCCTACCTGATCATTGACGTCGCCACCAACACCGCCCTGTGCAACGCCGCCAAGTCCGGGGTGGACGTGCGGATCATCACCCCCCACATCCCGGATAAGCGGTATGTCTTTGAGGTCACCCGGGCCCATTACCCTCCCCTGCTGGAGGCTGGGGTGAAAATTTACGAGTACACCCCCGGCTTCATCCACGCCAAGAACTTCGTTGTAGACGACCGCTTTGCCGCCGTGGGCACCGTCAACCTGGACTACCGCAGCCTGTTCCTCCACTTTGAGAATGGCGTATGGATGTGCGAGGCCCCCTGCATCCAGGACATCCGCAAGGACTTCGAAGCCACCTTGAAGGTTTCCCAGCCCTGCTCCCTGCGGCAGTTCAAGCACTTGAACATCCTCCTCCAGCTCTACCGCAGCATTTTGCGGGTCTTCGCGCCGCTGATGTAGCGGGGATTGGACAGGAACACGCTCCCAAAATCCCCCATCGGTTGGAATCTGCTGGCTATCATTAAGCGAAAGGGTCCGCCCATTGGGCGGACCCCTCTTTTACCGGCAGCAGCAGCTGTTGGCGCTGCTGGTGGTGGTGATGGTGTTGGGCGGGAAGAACTCGTCCACGGGGAACTGGACCTGGCGGAACAGGTCGCAGGGGTCCTCCTGGCAGTGGTCCTCGCCGCAGCTGCAATCCTTGGTGGGGATGCAGTAGTCGTAAGCGGGGATGAGCAGCTGGGTGTCCCGCTCCATGCGGATGATGGAGAACTGGCCCAGGGTGATAAACATCCGGTGCTGATCTCCACCAAACACCAACTCGTCGCCGAAGCAGGAAACCACCGCCATGGGAATGTCCACACAGCCGCAGTCGCAGGGGCGGCACTCGCAGACGTCCACCAGCTTCAGGTTCAGGATCAGCGGGTCCACCGCTTCCACCACCGCGGTGGGCAGGTTGGACTGGGGGACGCACTGGACCTGGCACTCGTTGTTCTCCGAGGTGAAGCTCTTGGAGCCGCTCTCGCTTCCAAAGAGGACAGCCCGCTTGCTGAATACCGCCAGGCCGCAGACCTGCACCGGGCGGGCGGCGCCCACAAAGGCGTCGGCGGTAATCCGGTAGAAGTACCGAACGTCAACGGTATAAAAGCCCCGGTTGAAGGTGACCGGTTCCACATCAATGTACGCGTACAGCAGCTCGGCGGACCCGGCCTTGACGGACTGCGCCCGGTCGATCACCTCCTGGGAACAGCGGGTGGGGTAAACTCTGAGATCCTCCACGCAGTCTTTATCACGGCATGAGTCAAAGATCTTTCTTGTGTGTATGCACACGGCCTCCCGGATACTGCGGTCCTCGCAGACGGGGCCGGGCACGACCTTTTCTGGCATAGAATTCCCTCCTAGATTTGGATGGTCATGGGCGGCTGAGCGCCCATTAGGGGTTTTGCTTACAACACATCTTATGTAACAGCCGGGTTTTGGTGCGGGGCGGACGGTTTTTCTCTTGCCCTTTTTCCTCTTTGGCGCTATAATATAGTCAACCCATCAGACAGGAAGGAGCTCCGCTATGCCCCCTATTGGATTTATTCAGGACGATTTGGATTTGAAGCTGCTGGTCCTCTACATCATGGACCGGGCCGCCAGTCCGATCACCTTTTTGCAGCTGTTTGATCTGGCCCTGTGCGACGCCGGCGTGGACTATTTCTCCCTTACCCAGGCGGTGGACCATATGGCGTCCACCGGCCAGCTGGACAAGGAGGATGGCCGCTACGTCATTACAGAGAAAGGAAGGCGCAACAGCCGAATCTGCGAGAGCAGCCTCCCCCCTTCCGTCCGGCGGCACTGTGACGAAAATTTGGTCAAGGTGAACGACGCCCTGCGGCGGGAAAACCAGGTCCGCGCCCAGGTCATGGAGCGGGAGGACGGCGCCTTTAACCTGTGCCTTACGTTAGAGGACAATACCGCCCCCCTCCTCCACCTGGCCCTGCTGGTCCCCAACCGGGAGCAGGCGGAAGCCTGGGCCAAAACCTTCCAGGCGGACCCCTCCGCCCTCTACCTGAACATCATCCAGCTGCTGGACCGGCCTAAGGAGGTGCAGAATGAGGCGTAACGACCGCGCGCAGGACCGGGCGTTTTCTTTGTCCCTGATCGACCGCTGCACCCATGGGGTGATGGCCGTCTCTACCGGGGAGCCCGCCCCCTACTGCCTGCCCCTGTCCTTTGTCCGCATTGACGAGGACCTCTATTTCCACTGTGCCCGGGAGGGCCGCAAGCTGGAGCTGCTGCGCCGATTCCCCCAGGTGTGCGTCACCTTTGTGGGGGGCGACCAGCCCGCCTTTGTCCCTCCGGCGATGTATACCACCTATTTCCAGTCCGCCATCGCCACCGGTACGGCCAGCGAGGTGGAGGCCCCTTCGGAGAAAGCCGCCGCCCTGCGGGCTCTGTGCCAGAAGCTGACTCCAGGCCACATGGAGGGCTTTGAAGCCGCGATGGAAAAAAGCCTGTCCGCCACCGCCGTGTGGAAGGTCCGCATGGAAACTCTTTCCAGCAAAGCGAAATTGTAAAAAACACCTCCGGTGTCAGAGTACACCGGAGGGATTTTTTCAGATCGCACAGGAGAGCATATCGTATCGATCCATCATAGACACCACGTCTATGGCCGCATAGAAAACCTCCTAAACACATTCCGGGGTATCCGCAAAAATCTCCCGCTTTCACAGTATCGACCCGCTAGGCTCAGCGGGACATCGGCCCGGTTTTGCCCATATAGTCCGCCGTATCCACCGGCAGATTCCGCCCCCGCAGGCCATGGGCCACCAGGCGGCTGATTACGCCGTAAATCATGGCGAAGACGGGCACGCCCAGCACCATGCCGGCAAACCCGAACAGTCCGCCGAACAGGAGGATGGAGAACAGCACCCAGAAGGAGGCCAGCCCGGTGGAGTCCCCCAGGATCTTGGGCCCCAGAATGTTGCCGTCGAACTGCTGGAGGGCCAGGATAAAGATGGCGAAGTAGACCGCTTGAAGAGGATTGACCAGGAAAATCAGCAGTCCGCAGGGAATGGCTCCGATGAAGGGGCCAAAGAAGGGGATGATGTTGGTCACGCCCACCACGACGGCAATCAGGGCCGGATAAGGGAACTTGAAAATGTTGCAGCACACCAGGCAGATTATTCCAATAATCAGAGAATCCAGCAGCTTCCCGTTGATAAAGCCGCTCATGATCCGGTAGGCGTTCCGGGCTTCCCCGATAATCAGGTCGGCCACATCAGTACGAAATAAGCTGTAGACGATCTTCTTGCTCTGGGCGGCGAAGATGTCCTTCCGCACCAGAAGGTACACAGACACGATAATGGCGATGAGAAGGTCCTTCACCAGCACCAGAAGGCCCACCACCATCCCGGACACCCCGGCCATCACGCCGGTCAGGTTGGGGACGACATCTTTGCGCACCCACTCCAGCGTGGTGGTGGCCGACTCCAGATTGGGCAGGATGTCGGAGTTCAGCCACTGCTCCAAGGAGGTGGCGGCGGAGTCATAGACGGACATGACCGAGGCCTGAATGTCCGGATTATCCTCGAAAAAGTCCTGAAGCCAGCCCTGGACCACCTCCATATAGTCGGGGACAGCCTGAATCAGCCCCACAACACTCTGCCACACCTGGGGGATTACCATAGCCAGTAAGAGGTAGATCAGGAAAAAAGCCAGCATCAGGCTGAACACAATGGCCATAAAGTTGAGGAACGCATGGCTGTGCCGCTCCTCCATCCGCTTATCCGGGGTGATGGCCAGGAGGAACCGGAGGATATTCCGGTGGACGGGCAGCAGAAGGAAGGCGATTACGGCCCCCATAAAGATGGGGCGCAGAATGGCGCTGAGTGTGCTGAAAAAGCGGGCCACCGCCGAGAAATGAAACAGCATAAAAAAGAGGAACAGCGACGCCGCCACCACCGCGAAAGCGGTCAGCCCTGCGGCAAAGTATGAATGGTTGTTATTCCTTTTCATAATCGACCCCCGCCCCTTAAACTTTCAGCTCAGTATCGCCCCGGTCCAGCGCCCCGGCGTACTTTTTCAGCACAGGGGCAATTGCATCGGACAAAAACTCCTCCACCTGCTCTGGACAGCGGCCGATGTAGGCGGCCGGGTCCAGATGGGCGGACAGCTCCGTCCGGGTCATGCCGAAGGCCGGGTCGTCGGCCATCAGGTCGATGAGGTTGTTGGCCTGGCCCAGCTCCTTCACATGATAGCCCGCCTTCTGGGACAGCACCCGGATGCGCTCGTGGAGGGCCTGCCGGTCCCCTCCCCGCTTGACGGCGTCCATCATGATATTTTCGCTGGCCATAAAGGGCAGCTCCTCCAGCACGTGCTTCTCGATGACCTTGGGGTGGACCACCAGCCCAGCGGCCACGTTGGCCCAGATGTTCAGAATGGCGTCCACCGCCAGGAAGGCCTCCGGGATGGACAGCCGCTTGTTGGCCGAGTCGTCCAGGGTGCGCTCGAACCACTGGGTGGCGGTGGTCATAGCGGGGTTGCCCACGTCCACCATCACGTACCGGGCCAGGGCGCAGATACGCTCACACCGCATGGGGTTGCGCTTGTAGGGCATGGCCGAGGAGCCAATCTGGCTGGTTTCAAAAGGTTCCTCCACCTCCTTCAGGTGGCAGAGCAGGCGCAGGTCAGTGGCGAATTTGCTGGCCGACTGGGCCACCCCGGCCAGGGTGGACGCCACATTATAGTCCAGCTTGCGGGAGTAGGTCTGCCCGCTTACGGGGACAACAGCTGTAAAGCCCATCTCCTTGGCAATCTTCTCCTCCAGCAGCCGCACCTTCCCATGGTCCCCTTCGAACAGCTCCAGGAAGGAGGCCTGGGTGCCGGTGGTGCCCTTGGACCCCAGCAGGGCCAGGGTGGAAACACGGTGCTCGATCTCCTCCAGGTCCATCAACAGCTCGTTCATCCACAGGGTGGCCCGCTTGCCCACGGTGACCAGCTGGGCGGCCTGAAAGTGGGTGAATCCAAGGGTGGGCAAGGATTTATACTTGTCAGCAAACCCGGCCAGATGGGCCAGCACCCGGACCACCTTGTCCCGGACCAGCTCCAGCCCCTCCCGCATGAGGATCACGTCGGTGTTGTCCCCCACATAGCAGCTGGTGGCCCCCAGGTGGATAATGGGCATGGCCTTGGGGCACAGCTCGCCGTAGGTGTGGACGTGGGCCATCACATCATGGCGCAGCTTCCTCTCCCACTGGGCGGCTTTGTTGTAATCAATGTCGTCCACATGTCTTTCCAGCTCGTCTACCTGCTCCTGTGTAACGGGCAGGCCCAGCTCCATCTCCGCCCTGGCCAGCGCCACCCACAGGCGCCTCCAGGTGGAAAATTTCTTGTCCTGGGAAAAGATATACTGCATCTCATCGCTGGCGTAGCGGGAGGACAGGGGGCTCTCATAGCGGTTCGTGGACATCTTATCGACCTCTTTTTCTGTCTAAATCAACAGGGGCGGCCTATGGCCGCCCGTCAGGTTTAGGCGGTGTACCGCGGGCGGATGATATCCGCCCCTACAGGGACGTACCCCCGCGGGGCTAAGCTTCCCTTGCGAAAGGGAGGGGGACCGCCCTCTCAGTCAGCCTTTCGGCTGACAGCTCCCCCAAAGGGGGAGCTTGGGGAGCGTTTCCGGAAAGCCCCTACCCCCCCCTTTGGGGGAGGTGGCGCGGCGAAGCCGTGACGGAGAGGGCCCTCCGGGGGTCACAACACAAAAAAATTGGAGGTAACACGATGAATCGCACAAACAACTATGCACTTTGCCAATGGGGGGAAACCGACCGGGTGCAGCGCACCGATTTCAACGAGGACAATGTGAAGCTTGACACGGCGGTCAAGGCGGTGGAAAGGCGAGTGGACGGTCTGGACGGAAGCAAGGCCAGTGCGTCCGCGCTGAACGCCCTGGCCGGCCGGGTGGCGGCCCTGGAACAGCCGCGCTTTTACGTCGGGACCTACACCGGTGATGGGAATGAGTCCCGCACCATTCAACTGCCCTGGGCGCCGACGTTCATGATTCTGTTTTCCACCCACAAAAGCGACGAAGCCGTCATTTTCCTGACTCCGGACCACCGGGCGTATGTCATCAATGACAGAGTGGATACCGAATCGCAGTACCTCCCGGAAATCATTGGCTCCAGCCTTGTCTTTTCTAACAACTGGGCCAATACCAGCAACAGCGATGCCTGGTACATTATGTTCCGTTGAGTAAAAGCACCCCGGGCTGTTGACCCGGGGCGCTTCTTTGGAGTTTTCAGAAAAGATATTACTTGGTGATAGTGAAGGTCCCGCTCTCTTTCACGTTCGTACTGGTAATGGTCCAGCTGTACTCTCCGGCCTCAAGGGCCTTTTTCTGCATGGGTCCATAACCCGCATTACCAACGTTCTTGCCAGTGACCTGGACATAGAAGATACCGGTGGTCTTCGGGGCATCTCCAGCCGTTACGGACTCGCGGTAGACCTCCTCGCCCTTGGCGCTGCGGATCACCAGAGTGATTTCCTCTTTTGCTTTGTGACCACGGAATAAGAAGAACAGGTTATCTTCGGGCTCGCCGCCAATACTATCACCCTGGTTGATCAGGGCATTGATAGTTTTTTCGTTAGTGAAGATATAGGCTTTGCCAGCTGCAAGTCCATCTGCGATTGTGTCCCGACCTGTACCCTCTGCGTACTCGGTTTTGTCGATCTGGACGCCTTCAACCTTGACAGACCCGGTCTGGTCTACGTCCTCTTCCTCATCCGCGCTGCCGTCATTCTCCTTGTAGAAGATGGTGACGATCTGGCCGTCGTTGATGACGAAGTGGCCGTTGTCACCCTCAGCGATAGCGCTCTCAGAGGAGGATGTGATCTCGTCGCTGTAGAGGAACACCTGGACATCGTTGGAAACGCGGTAGCTATTGCCGTCGATGGTCAGGTTGCCGTTGGTCAGCTTCTTGGTCACTTCACCGGTGAAGTAGTAGTTGTCATCAGTGCCGGTCTTGCTGTACTCCTTGGACTTCTCGAAGTTGATGATCTCCTCGTCCTCGTTGGCGTAGATCACGGACTTCAGCAGGACCTTGGTCTCATTCTTGATGGACTTGTCCAGCTTCACAGTGACGATCTCACCGTTGACAACGGCGGGGCACTCCCAGTAGTCGTCGCCGTCCTTGGCGGTGATTTTACCACTGCACTCCTTAGCCAGCAGGAAGACGATATCGTCGGAGCTGCCGGTGGTGTTGAGCACGTAGACAACGTTAGCCACGCTGCCGCTCTTGCAGTAGTAGGCATAGGCGGCGTTGGCGTCGCCGGTGGCGAACGAGCCGTTCAGGTCGGACACGGAGTCGTAGCCCACATAGGCCTTGTAGTTGTCGTCGCCGTCGTCGGTCAGGAAGATGGTCTTGCTGTCGGCGTAGATAATCTTCCCACCCAGGGTCATCTTGGCCTTGCCGGCTTCGATGGTGATGTCCTGACCATTCTCCAGGGCAGTCTTTTTGGCCTCGGCGCTACCGTTCTTCATAACGGTCAGCTTGTAGACATCCTTGGAGTTCACGCTGTACTCCACGATGCGGTTGTTGAGTATCTTCCCCAGCTCATCCGCTTTTTCTCCAACATCCGCATAATCGTCGTACTTCAGCTCGGCCTCAACAACAGTGCCGTCGGTAAGCAGCAGCTTGGCGTAGGGGGTTCCCTTGGTGAAGAGCTTGCCGCCGTCCTCGTCGATGTCAATGACATAGGCGTAATCGGTTACGCCCTCGTTCAGAGCGACCTTGATTACGTAGTCGTTGGAATCCAGGTACAGGTCGACCTTGTTCTCCTTCTTGACGTCGTTCTTATCAGTATCAGTAACCACGTCAACGGCGGGGTTCTTGGTCCACTGAGCGGTAAACTTATAGGTCTCGCCGTCGGCCACGAACTCAGAGACAGGGGAGCCCACGGTCTTGGTGACCTCAACGTTCTCCACGATCTCGGCCAGGTACATGCTCTTGATCTTGCCGTCGGCCTTGGTGTAAACGACCACGTCGTCCACGTCGAAGCCCTCGGTCTCAAACTTCACACCGCCCACTGTAACGGTGCGGGCGTCGTCGTCCTTGGCCTCGGTAACCTTGGTCACCTCGCCCACATAGGAGTTGATAACGGAAATGGTGACATTGCCGTCGTCGTCCTTGTAAGCGTCGACCACAACACCGTTGCCGCCGATCTTGTCGGTGCCGGTCTTGGTGATGGAGAAATCGGGAACGGCCTTGCCGTCAACCATGACGGAGGCTTTGGTGGACTTTTTCAGACCCAGGTCCTTGTACAGGTCCTCAGACTTGACAGCCTTGATGTAGGAGGCGTCAGCGCTGTCGGCATACTTGCCGATCTCCTCGGTCTTGTAGCTCCAGATGGTGGCAGGACGGCCGAAGTCGTCAGTGCCAGGCACCAGGCGCAGGTCCTTCTCGTACAGGTTCTCACACAGCTGGAGCTTCTCGTCGCTCACGTCCTTCTTGTAAGCGCCGTTGCTCTGGGTGTAGTCGAACTTGTTGGTGGTCCGCTCGGTGTAGGTAACCTTGCCGGGGATGGTGACAACGCCCTCAACGACGATGTCCTTCTCCACGTCAGAGGTGACCATGGTGGCCTGGAGGGCGTTCAGGCTCAGCTGAGCCACCTGGTTGCGGTTCAGGGGAGCGGTGGCGCTGGAGCCCACGTCGGCGAACAGACGCAGCTCGTTGGCCTTGGCGACCACGGGCTGGGCCCAGTTGGTGCCGGTGCTCTCCAGCTTCTCATAGCCCAGCACGCGCAGGACCATAGCGGCGGCCTCCT
>OFGB01001689.1_pt1 | contig 13029 bp, 13 predicted proteins | sample 1521491 | NCBI WGS metagenome assembly OFGB01 (sample SAMEA3504095, study PRJEB24116) | mouse gut metagenome | biome: mouse gut; feature: mouse-associated habitat; material: faeces | place: Denmark | collected 2011
CTCCGGCTGCTGCCGGAGGCGGTCTCTGTAAGCATCAGGATCGGGCCCGGTTCTTCCGCTGGGCCGCGAAGATATTCTGGGTGATTTTCCCCTCGTCCTCCTCGGTCAGCTCCAGGAACTGGCACCCGTATTCGTAGTTGGACTCGCCCCGCTCGATCACCCGCAGCACCTGACAGAACATGGCGGACGCGGGCCGGTCCTCCAGCAGCTTCACCTTCAGCAGGAATTTGTCCCCCTTGTGGTGTACGTACTCCGAGCCGATGCAGGCCCCGCCCACGCTGATGTTGAGCAGCTTGCAGGGCTTCTCCCCGATGTTCAGGCCGCTGAAGGTGGTGACGGTGGCGTCCAGGTTGGTGTCCAGACGGAAGAAGGCCCGGTCGTTGCCGATTCGTGCCACGGTCAGCTCCTCCACCTGCCAGGTGTGGTGGGGCATGGGGCTGATGCGGCCCTCCATATAGACCGCCTTCCTGTCGTGGTCGCTGTAGCCGCGGATCCGGACGTGGATGCTCTCCCCCTCCTGGAACTTGTCGGACTCCGAGTACTGGTGCAGCTCCGCCTTGTCGTCGTGGAGGCCCAGCAGCTTGGCCACGAAGAGCAGGCGGCCCTCCATGGTGGTCACCTCCACCCGCATGCCGGAATAGATCTCAAGCTCCTCCTGCGCCTCCCCGGCCTGGGGCGCCGGCGCCTCCTTGGCCTTGCGGCCGAACAGATGAAAAATCCCCACGGTTATGCCTCCCGCTCTGCTATGAATTGGCCGTTTTTTCCCACATCTGGCGCATCTTCTCGTCCGCCCAGACCACCTGATTCCGGCCGTGCTTCTTCGCGTCGTAGAGCATGGTGTCCGCAACCTTGAGATAGGTGGTGTAGGCGCTCTCCGCCGGAGGCACCACGGTGACGCCGCCGACGCTGACCGTGACGTACTGGGACACCGACGGGTCATGGGGGATGCGGAGGTCCTCCACCGCCTGCCGGATCTTCTGCAAATGGGAGAAGGCCTTCTCGGAGCTGTCGCCGATGAGGAAGGCCACGAATTCCTCGCCGCCATAGCGGGCGAAGAAATCCGTGCTGCGCTGGAGGAAGGCGGCGGCGGTTTTGGCCGTGGCGGCGATGACCCGGTCCCCGGCGGGGTGCCCGAAGGTGTCGTTGAACTTCTTGAAGTTGTCAATGTCGAACATGCAGATGGAGAAGGGCACCTGCAGCCGGGCGGCCTCGCTCCACTTCACCGCGCTGTAAAGATCGTGCTGCCGCCGGTTCGCCACCCCTGTGAGCTGATCGGTCTTGGACTGGTACTCGATCTGCCGCCGGTAGTTGTACAGCTTGATATGGGTGTTCACCCGCGCCTTGACGATCAGAGGGCTGAAGGGCTTGGTGATGTAGTCCACCGCGCCCAGGATCAGACCCCGCTGCTCGCTCTCAATGTTGGAGAGGCTGGTAATCAGAATCACCGGGACGCTCTGGGTGATGATCTCCTCCTGCAATTTTTTCAGCAGCGTGAAGCCGTCCATGCCCGGCATCACCACGTCCAGCAGAATGAGAGAAAAGCTCTCCTCGCTGGCCAGGCGCAGCCCGTCCTCCGCCGTCTGGGCGACGGTGACATCATAATCGTCGCTGAGGATGGATTTTAATTGGGCGGCCTGCACAACGCTGTCGTCCACTACCAATATTTTCTCCATATGTATATCACACTCCTCACGGGGACGGACCGGGCGGTCTCCCCCCAATTTCTAATGAGAATAAATGTTTATTCACACCGCGCTAAACAAGGCTGCGCCGCCTTTTGGCACCCGGTCTCCGGCCTCAGATAGCCGCTCAGACCGGTGGCCAGCAGCTGGAAGACCGTCTCCTCCGTCTCCTGGTCAGCACGCAGCACACCCTCCGCCACGTATTTGGCATACAGGACGGTGGTGGTGAGCACATGGAGCCACAGCAGATCCTGATTGATCTGCCGGATGCCGGGAAACACCTGCTGGAAGGCCTGAACCATGCACACGAAGGAGCCGAAATAGGAAATGTCCCGGGTCCTGTCGTATTCGGGGAAGAGGGCGCTGTCCCGAAACCGGTGATAGAAGACGGTCTCGTCCGGATGGGCCACCCAGAACCGGAAGTAGGGCAGCCACAGGCTCCTCACCGCCCCCACAGGGTCTGCAACAATGGCATGAGGATCAAAGGCCAGCTGATCGAAAATCGCCGCCGCCTGCCGGTCCACATAGGTGAAGCACTCCTCCAGCAGCTTCTCCTTGCTCTCGAAGTAGCGGTACAGCGCCCCGGGGGAGACCCCCGCCAGAGAACTGACATTCTGGATGCGCGCACCCTCCAGGCCGTGCTGCCGCACGGCCCTGATCGCTGCGGAAATAATGCGTGTCCTTGTGTCGTCCAGCTTGACCACTCCCTTAGAAGTTCATGGAATGAGAACCTGTACGTAGCTTCTTATTATATACCACTCTGTCCCTGTTGGCAATACCCTATTTGACGCATCCCGGCTTTTTGTTGAATACTTATTCTCGTTGGGGCGGAACGGACCCGGCCCGGCGCAACGAGAATCCCCGGATGGCCGCCTGGGCGCGGTTCTCCGGGGATCCCTTCTGTTCAGCCGCGGCGCCGCGGCTCAGATATCCTGTCCCTCCGTCCGGAAGGACAGGGCGCTGCCGTCGCTGTCGATGCGCACACGCTGGCCGTCGGAGAGCTGGCCCCGGATGAGCATGGCCGCCAGCTCCGTCTCGACAAATTTTTGCAGGTACCGCTTCACCGGCCGGGCCCCGTAGGCGGGGGAGTAGCTGGACCGGGCGATGAAGGCCCGGGCCCCGTCCGTCAGCTCCAGGCGGATGTCCCGGTCCGCCAGCCGCTGGACCAGGGAGGCCATGGAGATGTCGATGATCCCGGCAATCTGGCTCTCCGTCAGGGGGGAGAAGACCACAATGTCGTCCACCCGGTTGATGAACTCCGGACGGAAGTACTTGTTCAGCTCCCCCCGGACCTGGTCCTTCACCTCCGGGGCCACGGACCCATCGGAGCGGATGCTCTCCGTGAGATAGGCGGAGCCGATGTTGCTGGTCATGATGACGATGGTGTTTTTGAAGTCCACGGTCCGGCCCTGGTTGTCCGTGAGGCGGCCGTCGTCCAGCAGCTGGAGCAGGATGTTGAACACATCCGGGTGGGCCTTTTCAATCTCGTCAAAGAGGAGCACGCTGTAGGGCCTGCGCCGCACGGCCTCGGTGAGCTGGCCCCCCTCGTCGTAGCCCACGTAGCCCGGAGGCGCGCCCACCAGGCGGGATACGGCGTGCTTCTCCATATACTCCGACATGTCGATGCGGACCATGTTCCGCTCGTCGTCAAAGAGGGCCTGGGCCAGGGCCTTGGCCAGCTCCGTCTTGCCCACGCCGGTGGGTCCCAGGAAGATGAAGGAGCCGATGGGCCGGTTCTCCTCCTTCAGTCCCGCCCGGCCCCGGAGGATGGCCTCGCTGACGGCGGTGACCGCCTCGTCCTGGCCGATGACCCGGCGGTGGAGGATCTCCGGCAGGCGCAGCAGCTTCTCCTTCTCGCTCTCCACCAGCTTGCTCACCGGAATGCCGGTCCACTTGCTGACCACGGCGGCGATCTCCTCCTCCGTCACCTCCTCCTTGAGCAGGCGCTCCTCCTTGCCCTGGTCCACCCGCTGCCGCTCCTCCTCCAGCTGCTTCTCCAGCCGGGGGAGGGTGTCGTACTTGAGCCGGGCCATCCGCTCCAGGTCATAGCTCCGCTCCGCCTCCTCCATCTGATGGCGGGTGTCCTCAATCTCCTGCTTGATCCGCTTCACCCCGGCAATGGACTGCTTCTCCGTCTCCCACTGGGCGCGCATGGCGTCGTTTCTGCCCCGCAGCTCCGCCAGCTCCCCCTCGATGTGGGCCAGCCGGTTTTTGGAGCCCGGGTCCTCCTCCTTGCCCAGGGCCTGCTTCTCGATCTCCAGCTGCATGATCTTGCGGCTGATCTCGTCCAGCTCCCCGGGCAGGCTGTCGATCTCCATGCGGATCTTGCTGGCCGCCTCGTCCATCAGGTCAATGGCCTTGTCCGGCAGGAAGCGGTCCGTGATATAGCGGTCCGACAGGGTGGCGCAGGCGATGAGGGCGCTGTCGGTGATGCGCACGCCGTGGTGGATCTCAAAGCGCTCCTTCAGACCCCGGAGGATGGACACCGTGTCCTCCACCGTGGGCTGGCCGATGAGCACCTTCTGGAACCGCCGCTCCAGGGCCGCGTCCTTCTCAATATATTTGCGGTACTCGTCCAGGGTGGTGGCCCCGATGCAGTGGAGCTCCCCCCGGGCCAGCTTGGGCTTGAGGAGGTTGCCCGCGTCCATGCTGCCCTCGGTGCGGCCCGCGCCCACGATGTTGTGGAGCTCGTCGATGAACAGCAGGATCCGCCCCTCGCTCTTCTCCACCTCGCTGAGCACCGCCTTCAGCCGCTCCTCAAACTCCCCCCGGTACTTGGCGCCGGCGATGAGGGCCCCCATGTCCAGGGCGAAGATGGTCTTGTCCTTGAGCCCCTCGGGCACGTCGCCGTTGAGGATCCGCTGGGCCAGCCCCTCCACCACCGCGGTCTTGCCCACGCCGGGCTCGCCGATGAGCACGGGGTTGTTCTTGGTCTTGCGGCTGAGGATCTGGATGGTGTGGCGGATCTCCCCGTCCCGGCCGATCACCGGATCCAGCTTCCCCTGCCGGGCCATCTCCACCAGATCCCGGCCGTACTTCGCCAGGGCCTCGTAGCTCTCCTCCGGGTTCTGGCTGGTGACCCGCTGGCTGCCCCGGATCCTGGTGAGGGCCTGGAGGATCTTCTCATAGTCGATCCCGTACTGGCGGAAGATCCGGGCGCTGGGGGTGCTGGTCTCCTGGGCCAGGGCCAGATACAGGTGCTCCACGGACACGTATTCGTCCTTGAACTGTCCGGCGATCCGCTCCGCCGAATGGAGCAGCTGGGAGAAGCTGCGGCTGGCGTAGAGCTGCCCGGCTCCGCTGCCGGACACCTTGGGCAGCCGGTCAATCTCCCCCTGGACCTCCCTGGCCAGGGTCTCCACGTCCAGGCCCATGTAGGTCAGCAGCCGGGGCACCAGCCCCTCCTGCTGGCGCAGCAGGGCCAGGTGGAGGTGCTCCCCCTCCAGCTGCTGCTGGCCGTTCTCAATGGCGATGGACTGGCAGTCCGCCACCGCCGCCTGGGCGTTCTGGGTGTACTTGTCGAAATTCATGTGCAATGCCTCCTTTGGGCTTAGAACCTGTATTCACAACCGTTGCACGCCGTCTGGCCGGTCTTTTTCCCGCCATGCTGCGTCGATTTCCCTTGCAATCCGTCAGGATTGCTGCGGAAAATCTCCTTGTCTGACGAGAAAAATCCTCGTCCATCCAGCATCCCCCGGTTATGAATACAGGTTCTTAGTATGGCCCGGCCGGCGGGTCATACCTCGTGTTTTTTCTTTTCGACAGTGATTGTACACCCGGGGCGGGGAAATGTAAAGAGGGAAATTAGCACTCTAATGACAAGAGTGCTAATTTTCTGTGAACGGACTGTAAACACTGGGCGGAGCGCCCCTGGGCCGCCCCGCCGCCAGGACCAGACAGGCCGCCAGCAGCTCCAGAACCGTCAGAATAACGTAGGGCAGGGGATCGCCGCCGTTGTCCGCCGGCTGAATGGCAAACACATGGACGAACAGGTTCCAGGAGCAGTGGTAGGACATGGCGGAGAGCAGATTGCCGCCGGAGCGGTCCAGAAAATAGCCGTACAGGCAGCTCTCCGCCACGCAGCCTAAGAAAAACCAGACCAGGGGGACCCGCATCCCGTCAAAGAGAACGTAGTGGTAGTGCCACAGGCCCCAGATCAGGCCCACCGCCAGGGGCGCAAGCGCGGGCCGCCCCATGGAGGAGCGCAGCAAAGGGTGCAGATACCCCCCCAGCCCCCCCGCCGCCAGCGCCCACAGGATCACCAGCCCCTGGGCCGGGGTCACGCCGCGCACCGCGAACGCCTCCCCGGTCAGGGCGCAGGAGAGGCCCCGCGCCGCCGCCATAGCCGCCAGGGCGGCGGCAAAGGGGATCAGGCAGGCCGCCAGAGCGCCCCGGGCCCGGAGCTGCCGGGCGAGGAAGGGGACCAGCTCCCCGCCGCGGGCCGCGGCAGCCAGGGCCGCCAGAGAGGGCCCCGCCGCCTGCAGGCCGTAGAGGAGGAGGCGCAGGGTCCCGTCCTCCGCCCGGGTCCGGAGGACCGCGAAGAGGAGGGGGAGGGAAAAGGCGAGGGCGAGAAAGAGGACGGGTGATGGAAGGGCTCTCTTTTCCATGGGATACTCCTTTGGGTCACACCCCCAGCAGCAGGGAGGCCATGCCGAAGTAGGCCAGCAGGGAGACGGCGTCCACCAGGGTGGTGATGAAGGGGCTGGCCATGACAGCGGGGTCCAGGCCCAGCCGCTTGGCCAGGATGGGCAGGCAGCAGCCTACCAGCTTGGCCGCCAGCACCGTCACCGCCAGGGTCAGGCTCACCGTCGCCGCCACGGCCGGGGACACGGCGGTCAGGAGCGTCAGGCGCAGCAGGTTCACCGCCGCCAGGGACGCTCCGCACAGCAGCCCCACCCGCAGCTCCTTCCACAGCACCCGCAGCCAGTCGCCAAAGCGGATCTGGCCCAGGCTCAGTCCCCGGATCACCGTGACAGAGGACTGGCTGCCGCAGGTGCCGCCGGTGTCCATGAGCATGGGGATGAAGGCGGTGAGGGCCACCTGGGCGGCCAGGGCGGCCTCAAAGTGCTGGATAATGGCCCCGGTGAAGGCCGCCGACAGCATCAGAAGCAGCAGCCAGGGGATGCGGCTGGCGAAAATGCGCCACACAGGCGTGTCCAGATAGGGCCGCTCCGAGGGGGTGATGGCGGCCATCATCTCCATGTCCTCCGTGGCCTCCTCCTGCAAAACGCCCATGGCCTCGTCGGCGGTGACCACCCCCACCAGGCGGTTGTCTTTGTCCACCACTGGCAGCTCCAGCAGGTCAAACGCCTCCATCAGCTGGGCGGCCAGCTCCTGATCGTCCTCCGGCTGGATGGTGGCAAAGGGCCGGGTCATGGCCGCCTCCACCCGCACCCCGCCCCGGGTGAGGAGCATGTCCCGCAGCCCCAGCACGCCCAGCAGGGTGTAGTCCTCCGCCACCACGTAGCAGCTGTTCATGGAGGGGTGGGGCAGCCCCACCTGCCGCAGCCGCTCAATGGCCTCGTTGATCCGGGCCAGGGGCGGCAGCACCACCGGCCGGTCCCACATAATGGCCCCCACCGTGTCCCGGGCCGGCTCCGTGGGGGCGGAATAGGTTTTGCTGTTCACAAAATAGGTCTTGCTGTTCATCATCGCTGATCTCCTCCTTGCTTCTCGGGGCGGAGCCCCGTCCTGGCAGGGAGGCCGGACACATCAGACCGCGCCGGGACAGACGCCCGCCCGGCCGGCGCTTGTTCTGTTGTCTGGCCCGCCGCCTGCGTCCATCCTCTTCGCCTCCTTCCCTGTTGTCCTGCAAGCAAAAAGCCGCGCACCCGAACGAAAACGGGTGCGCGGCAGTACCGCGATGCGCTCCGCCTCCGTTTGAGCTTTAGCTCCCCAGGGCGGTGAAATCGCGTTAGGTCATGCCTTGCTTCGACAAGACCTGTTCAAACCAGCGCGGGATGTCTCCATCCCTTTGCGGCAGCGATCCATATCCCGGGGGTAGCCTTACCTACCGGCTGCTTGTACGTTCAGTATACCCCATAGGCCGGGGGATGTCAACCACTTTTGCCGCCTTTTTCTCTACAGCTGCCGCAGGGCGGCCTCCAGGGCGGTCTTCTGGGTGGTGCCCTCGTCCTTCATCTTGATGACCCGGGCGGGACAGCCGGCCACCACCGCCCCGGCGGGCACGTCCTCGATGACCACCGCCCCGGCGGCCACCACCGCGTTCTCGCCCACGTGAACGCCCTCGATGACCACGGCGTTGGCCCCCACCAGCACGTTGTCCTCCACAATCACCGGCGTGGCGCTGGCGGGCTCGATGACCCCGGCCAGCACGGCCCCCGCGCCGATGTGGCAGCTTCTGCCCACCGTGGCCCGTCCCCCCAGGATGGCCCCCATGTCGATCATGGTGCCCGGGCCGATGACCGCGCCGATGTTGATGACCGCGCCCATCATGATGACCGCGTTGTCCCCGATCTCCACCTGCTCCCGGATGATGGCGCCGGGCTCGATCCTGGCGTTGATCCCCTTCATGTCCAGCAAAGGGATGGCGCTGTTGCGCCGGTCATTCTCCACCACCATGTCCGCGATGCGCTCCGCGTTGGCGGCCAGGAGGGGGCCCAGCTCCCGCCAGTCCCCGAACACCACCCTGCTGCGGCCCTCGCCGAAAACCTGGGCAGAGCCGTAGTCGATGGGCTCCCTCTCGTTAATGTATACCTTCACCGGCGTCTTCTTCTCCGCCGCGCCGATGTAGGCGATAATCTCCTGGGCGTTCATCATGCCTTTGTCCCTCCAAATAAGATATCCTCCAGGGCGTAGCGGCCCTTGGGCATATGGATCAGCCGCCGGGCGGCGTGAAGCGCGCCGTTGACGAAGATCTGCCGGGAGGAGGCCCGGTGGGTGATCTCCAGCACCTCGTCCGGGCCGAAGAAGCTCACCGTGTGGGTCCCCGCCTCGGTGCCGCCCCGGAGGGCGTGTACGCCGATCTCCCGCTTGTCCCGGGGACCGGAAACGCCGTGGCGGCCGTAGACCGGGGTGCGCTCGGGGCGGGGGTCCACCGCCTCCAGCAGGAGCTTGGCGGTGCCGCTGGGGGCGTCCGCCTTCTGGTTGTGGTGGGTCTCCACGATCTCCACGTCAAAGTCCGAGAGCACCCCGGCCACCTCCGCCAGGGCCCGGCGGAACACCGCCACGCCCAGGGAGTAGTTGGCGGAGTGGATCACCGGCGCGGCGCGGCCCAGGTCCGTAAAGATCTCCAGCTCCGCCCCGCTCAGGCCCGTCACGCCGGAGAGGAGGGGGGTGCCGGTCTGGCGCACGTACCGGGCCACCGCCGGCAGGGCCGCCGGGGCGGAGAAGTCGATGACCACGTCCGCCACCCGGCCGATGGTCTCCAGATCCCCCAGGTTGCCCACATCCACAATGCCGCCCAGCTGGTCCCCCTGGGCCAGGGCGGTGCGCTCCATGAGATGGCCCATGCGGCCATGTCCGATCAGCAGAATTTTCATTGGACCAGTCCCGCCTCCCTCAGAAGTCCCCGCAGCCGCTCCTGTCCGGCCCCGCTCATCTCGCACAGGGGCAGGCGGAAGGGGCCCGCATCCATGCCCATCAGGTTCAGGGCGGTCTTGACAGGGATGGGGTTCACCTCCAGGAAGAGGCCGTTCATCAGCGCCAGATACCGCTTGGCCGCGGCCAGGGCCTGGTCCTGCCGGCCCTCCAGGTAGTCCATCACCATGTCGTGGCACTGGCGGGGCATGATGTTGGCCCACACGGAGATCACGCCGCTGCCGCCGATGGACAGCAGGGGAATGGTGATGTCGTCGTTGCCGCACCAGAGGGCGAAATCCGGGGAGATGCAGTGGGCGATTTTCATGGCGTAGGACATGTCCCCGCTGGCCTCCTTGATGCCGCAGATGTTGGGGTGCCTGGCGAGCCGCTCCACGTTCTCCACGGAGATGGCGCAGCCGGTGCGGCCGGGGACGTTGTAGAGGATGCAGGGGATGTTCACCGCGTCGGCCACGGCGGTGAAGTGGCGGCAGATGCCCTCGCCGTTGCCCTTGTTGTAGTAGGGGGTGATGAGCAGCAATCCGTCGGCGCCCAGCTCCTGGGCCCGCAGGCTCTTCTCCAGCATGGTCTGGGTGGCGTTGGAGCCGGTGCCGGCGATGACAGGGACCCGGCCCGCGGCGGCGGCGATCACGGTTTGCAGCACCGCGTCGTCCTCCTCGTGGGTCATGGTGGAGCTCTCGCCGGTGGTGCCCAGGGCCAGAATGGCGTCGGTGCCGTTCTCAATGTGCCACTCCGTCAGCTCCCGCAGCTTTTCAAAGTTCACGGAGCCGTCCGGGTGGAAGGGGGTCACCAGGGCCACAATGGAGCCCTTGAGATTGCGGATGTCCATAAAGATTTCCTCCTGTTGTTATATCTTATTGATTGGCGCCGGGGTCCACGGCCAGGGGGCCGAAGGTGAGGATATCCACCCGGGTCCCCTGCCGGTCCGTCAGCCAGGACCGGGTGTACATGATGTTGGCCGCCAACTGCCCGTCCAGCTCGCACACCAGATCCAGCTCCGGGACAAAGTCCGGGTGGCCGCGCAGGACGTGGGCGATATAGTGCTCCTGACAGCCGGGGACGTACAGGGTTCAGAAGGCCCGGCGGTGGAGCTCCTCCACAGCCCTGTAGTCGCCGGTCCGCTCCGGCCTGATGATCAGATGGTCCATGGTTCATTCCTCCTGAGAAAAACAGAAAAAGCCGGCGGACGCTCCCACCGGCTTTGACAAGCAGATCTTGCAAGTGCAGGCAGATAGCGCAACTGGGAAGCCGAGGGGCTCCGCAGACAGTGGCGGAGATGTTCTCCCCGTCCCCACCCAGCCTCCGCGCCCGGAGGATGGATTCGGCGGATTTGCCCCCGCTGCGGTCTCCGCCTGCCGGCTAGCGCAGCTTCATCGCGTCCGCGACCTCTATCGTGTGTGTTTACCATATCATATTTTTCAGCCTTTGGCAAGGGAAAGTTCCGGAAAAACACGGAAATCCATTTGAGGAAGAGGCGGCTCCTGCCGGGGCGTTTCGCCAAAAGGATTTCCGGACATAAAAAACGGGCGGCAGCCTCCGCTGCCGTCCATCCCGCTTACAGGCTGATGCTGCCGTTCTCGCTGTCGTTGATCACGTAGTACGCCTTGCCCTCCTCGGGCTTGAGGTAGACTGCCAGCTTCTTCACAGCGGAGGCCTTGTGGCCCTCCGCCACAAAGGCGGCAACGGCGCGCTCCTTGCAGTCGGTGACGTTCCACTCCACACCGCCGGCCTGGAGGTAGATCTCCTCCGTCTTCGCGGCCTTCAGAGCGGCTTTCTTCGGGGCAGCCTTCGCGGCCACAGTCTCCTTCACCGCCTCTACCACAGAGGGGGCGCTGGTCTTGGCCGGGGCATTCTTGCTGAGTCGAGCCATATTCTCGTTCTCCATTCTTCATATAGTGCATCATCAAGCGGTACCTTCCGGAGACGATTGCTTGATAGTACCTATAGTACACCTCATTCCCCCTGTTTTCAAGAGGTTTTTCTACAAATTAAAGAGCGGGAGCGCCGCAGATGGTTGCTAACCTGACCAAAAACCGGCCCCCGGCGGTCTTTTACCCCGCCGCGGCGGCCGCTCAGCCGTCACCTCCGCAGAGGTCCGCCAATATCCTGGAGTAGATCTCCTCCGCGTGGGCCCGGAACCGCTTTTGCAGCTCCAGGGCCATGTCCTGGCGGGTGACCAGCAGCTGGAGATTCATCAGATCGTCCAGCTCGTCGCTGAGGGACAGCGTGACCGTGTAGCCGCCCTCCTCGCGGGGCTGGATCTGGGAGCGCACCAGGGCCTTCCGCCGGAGCTGCTCGTTGCAGCTGACCAGACTCTGCTCCGCCTGCATCCGCACGGAGTAGGGCAGGCTGCTCTCGCAGATGGCGCTGTTGCGCCGGCCCTTCTCGGTGATGACGTAGAGCCCGTCCTGGTCCACCCGCAGGTGCTCCGTGCGCACCAGGTCCGCCAGACACTCGGAGAAGCCGAAGTAGTCCACGCCGCCATCGCACATGCTCAGCTCCTGGAGGACCTCGAAGGGCGCCGGACCCATCATCCGGGACGCGATATAGAGAATGAGGAACTTGATCTCCAGCTTGTCGCTGATAAAGCCAAAGTCGTTCATGGACACCTCCTCTTGGAACCTGTATTCACAGCCGCCAAGACCCGTCCAGCGGCTGTGAATACAGGTTCTTGATCTGCCTGTTCCCTATTATACCTGTCCGGCGCCGATTTGTATACCCCGAATTTTCACATCCCGGCGGGGGGCGCATAGACTGGAATGAAGGCGGACGCCTTCCAAACTTACCGAACGAACCAGAGTTACTTTTTAGGAGGTTCCATTATGCCTGAACGCATCGTACCCGGCCCGGTTTCCGGCTTGAAGGAAAACTGCGAGGCCGTTTGTATCCATACCAAGAAAATTTATGACAGCTGCCGTGATAAGGACTGCATCGAGGATCTCCGCTTCTATCCCACCGCGGCCGGTCAGGATATCCTCAACCGGGCCCAGTCTGTCAAGGGCGGCAAGGCGGAGCTGCTGTATACTTACATCAACGTGGAGCCTGTGGTCTTCAACCGGGGGTTCTATACGGTGGATATGCGCTTTTTCTACCGCGTCACCCTCAACGCCTACTGCTCCTGCCCCCGTCCGGTAGAGGTGGAGGGCCTGTGCGTGTTCGACAAGCGGGTCATCCTCTTCGGCAGCGAGGGCAACGCCAAGATCTTCTCCTCCAAGCTGCGCATTGACGGCCTGGACCGCCAGATGCTGGAGCAGAGCAACATGCCTGTGGCGGTGGTGGAGGCAGTCGATCCCATCGTGCTGGACGCGAAGCTGGTGGAGTGCTGCGAGCACCGCTGCTGCGACTGCGACATCTGTGAGATCCCCAGCTGCGTGTGCCAGTGCTTCTGCTGCGAGCTGACCATGGGCGACGACTACCGCCGCGCCTTTGTCACCCTGGGCCAGTTCTCCATCATCCGTCTGGAGCGGGACAGCCAGCTGCTCATGCCTGTGTACGACTACTGCCTGCCCCACAAGGACTGCTCCTGCGCCGGCTGCGGCTGCACCGCCACCGAGGACCCCTGCGAGCTGTTCCAGAACATCAGCTTCCCTGTGGATGAGTTCTTCCCGCCCCACGGCCTGTCCGGCGTGTGCGGCTGCGAGTGCTCCAAGCCCTCCTGCGGCCCCTGCGACTGCGAGTGCGGGAAGCCCTGCGCCTGTGAGTGCGAGTGCAAGCCCTCCTGCGCTCCCTGCGCCCCCTGCGGCTCCTGTGACTGCGACTGCGGCCGGCCCCAGCCCCACGGCGGCTG
>OFGB01001697.1_pt1 | contig 12957 bp, 12 predicted proteins | sample 1521491 | NCBI WGS metagenome assembly OFGB01 (sample SAMEA3504095, study PRJEB24116) | mouse gut metagenome | biome: mouse gut; feature: mouse-associated habitat; material: faeces | place: Denmark | collected 2011
GCCGCCGCTGGGCAGTCCCAAAGTGCTGGGCATCGTAGATGCACCAAGCGAGATCAACGCCTCGGCCTCGCGCCATTCCGGCGTTGGCCCATCGTCCAGATTGAGGCATTGGAACTTCGGCGCCTGTGAACGCCGCAAGCACGGCTTGATAGTCACGCCGTCCATTGGATGACAGAGCGCCGGGGACGTTCTCGAAAATTGCGAATTGTGGGTATCTTCCATGTGTCGCCTCCTGCATTTCACGAATAATTCTGATGGCCTCCATAAAGAGGCCGCTGCGCTCATCGGCCAGCCCCAAACGGCGGCCAGCCAGACTTAATCCCTGGCAGGGACTTCCAAAGGTGAGAATATCCACGGGCGGGATTTTGCCGCCGTGAAGCCGGGTAATGTCCCCCAGGTGAGCCATGTCCGGGAAGTGCCGCTTGGTAACGGCTGCGCACTCCGGGACGATCTCGCTGGCCCACAGGGGGCGGATTCCATAAAAAGAGGCGGCATAGGGAAAGCCCCCTATGCCGTCAAACAAAGAACCTAATGTAAGCTGTTTTTTCTCAGACAATGTTTATTATCGCCTCCTACATTGTTTTTGCTATTGCGCTGGCATTCTGCCGAAGGAATAAAAGTGCTGTGTCCAGTAGTTCGTATTGATATTTGCGTAAGAAATAGGGTCGCCGCAGTGAATCATCTGCCCGTTGCCTACATAGATGCCCACATGGGTCACGCCGTTGGGATTCGGCGCGTCATAGGTGTGCCAGAAAAACACCAGATCACCGGGCTGAACATTCGCCGCGGACACGGGCGTACAGATGTTATAAAGCCCCTGCGCTCCCAGCCGCCCCACGCTCCAGCCGCTGTGATTGACGACCCAGCTCACAAAGCCGGAGCAGTCAAACGAGGTGGAGGGGGAACTGCCGCCCCAAACGTAGGGATAACCGAGGTACTTCTGCGCTTCGGTCAGCATAGCGGCGTAGGTTTCGTCCGTTACCGGCTCCCCGGGATAGGCGGGTATTTCCACGCCGCCCGGTGCGCCGGGGATTGCGCTGCCCGTACCGTCGTCGCCGGTGTCCACAAAATAGTAGGGATTCAGATACTCGCCGTTCAGCATGACCTCCAGATGGAGGTGCGGCCCCGTGCTGTTGCCGGTACTGCCTACGGCGGCAATCACGTCCCCGCGCTTGACCTCCTGCCCAGCAGTCACGGAGAGGCTGGAACAGTGGGCGTATCGGGATTGATACCCATTATCGTCCTCGATCACCACGCACAGGCCGTAGCTGCCAGCGTCCCCGGCAGAAATCACTTTCCTGTCATGGATGGCCTTGATCGGCGTTCCCTGAGCCACAGCAATGTCCACGCCCCGGTGCAGATTTTTCCCGCCGTCAATGGGATGCACCCGGTAGCCGTAGCCGCTGGACACATAGCCCAGCCATGGGAAGTCAAAGGGATTTCCGTATGCCTGCCGGTTGCCGAAGGTCTGCATATACACGCCGTAGCGGTCTGTCTGGCCGCCGGGGGTCAGGTTTGCGGCCACCACTTGGGAGAGCGGGCGCACGGTCAGGGTCGTTTGCAGGACTGTCCACTCATACGGTTCCTCGTTTTCGTCATAGCGGATTTCGGTGATCGGCGTTCTGGTGAGGGTGTACTGCTGTCCAAACAGCCGTTCAATCTCCGGCTTTACCTGTTCAAAGGTAAAGGCGTCATAGGCGGCGGAGAGGTAGCCCATCAGCACATAGGGGTTATGGCTGATCTCCCCGATGTTGTAGCGGTATTCGTCGTAGCCGGGATGATTGGTTTCGGTATCGTTAATGTCGATCTGCAAATCCGTTTCCAACTCGGTGTAATAGAGATCAGAGTTGCAAATATCCTGCTCATTCGCCAGATAGGTAGCAGAAATATAGGTGGATTGGAGGCCGGAGAGCATAGCCGTACAAGAGGAAAGGCCCGTGGAAAACAGCATAATAACCAACGCCAGCAGCGCGATAAAAACCAGCGCCGTTCTGTGCGCCGATACCGTCTGCGCCACGGCCCGGACGATCTTACCGGTGGTGGTCAGGACATTTTGCGTCTGCTGGGCGGTCTTTTGGGCCTCCCGCGCCGCCTGTGCGTATTTCCGCTTGATTTTCTGCTTCTGATACCACTTGGACAATGCGTTTTTCCGCTGTAACTCAGGGTGATCCCGAAGGGCAGTCTGCCACGCAAGACGGGTCTGCTCTGTTTGCAGGCGGCTCTGCGCCTGACGTACAGCCCGGTAGGGCTTGGAGTGCAGACGGTTTTTATTCCAGCGCAGAAAACGGCCCGTGCCGCGCTCCGCCATAAACTCGACCTTGTGCGCCGCCTCCACGCCGGTGTTATCCCGTTCCGCTTCCCGCAGTTTTTGGTGGGCTTTCAGCACCGCCGCCGTCTGCGCCGTCCGTACCACCGCACCGCCAACCTGCTTGGGGAGGGCGGGTTTTGCGTTTTCTGGAACCGGCTCCTTCTCAAACCGTAAGTAGCGGCGTACCTTGCCGCTTGCACTGTCATACTGCTTCTCCAGATGTGCGCGGCGTTTGGCGGGTATCTTCTCTTGGGCCTTTTCCAGCTTCCGGCCCGCCTGTTCAACGCGCCGTTCTGCCTTTTCATACCGTTTCTGCTGGCGGCGAGGCAATTCGCTGCCAGCTTCCGGCGTGGATGCGTCCTCAAAATGAAGCCGCTCCCGCGGGGGCGGCTCCGCCTTTGTGTCCGGGGGTTTGCTGTGTTCGTCTGAACCGCTGGCATCTTCAAGCCGCGCTTGGCCTGTTTTATCCACCGGGAGCGAAGGACGCCCCTGGCATTTCTCTGGTGTTCCGCCAGTGGGAGCGGGGGCGTCCTCGGCCTCAAAGCGCAACCGTCCCCGCTGCCGTGGTTCCTGACTGTTGGCGGGTCCCGGCGAAAGACCGCCGGTATGCCGCTGACCTTCCCGCCGCCGCTTGGGTATTGGGTGGTCAGAGGTCGGCGGGGCAGGGCCGCTCCGTGTATCCCGGATAACAGGAGTCTCGTTTGATTCCGTGGCGCCTTCCTCCGTATGGGGTCCCAGCGGTTTCTCCAAGCCCTCCGCAGGTTCTACGCCCCCCGCAGGGGGCGCGGTCTGGCCCATATCCGGTTTTAACGACTGCAATTCAGACCTGATAGAGCGTTTCTTGGACCGTTTGGAAGTCTGCCGTCCCAACTGCTGGTCTGGCTTGCGCTCCGGGCCAAAGGATATATCCGCCGTCCGCTGGCTGACCCGGCGTTCCTCGCCGGTGGCCTTGTTCTGCTCCACCAGCCCATCCCGGCCCAGCTTCTGGACTTTTTTATCCCGCGCCCGAAACTCCCGCCCTCTCATAGAGCGGCCTCCTGTTTCTTCACCTGATCCGGGGCGGGGGCGGATTTAGCGGCAATCTCAGCCTGATTTTTCTGGAGCGCCTGACGGATAGAGGGCTTTTTCTCCAAACGCTTACCCGGTTTCTGCGCTGCCCGTTCCTCTTGGCGGCCCCGCGCCATATCCGCAGACTGTTCCAAATCCTCCACCACGCCAATGGCGGCGAGAGTGTTGTTATTGATGTTGGACAGCAGCTTTTGAATCCCGCGCATAGGTGCAAGAAGGGTGGACTGAAAACGGCCCTCTTGCCCACCGTCCACTGTCTGCGTCTCCTTGCCAGTTATGGCGCGTCCGGCGTTCTTCAAATGGCCGCCTACGCTCCGCAGCTCTTGGCCTACATTCTCCACCTTTTCAATGGCATCTTTGACGCCGGAAAGTGAGCTTTGCAGACCCTCTTGCAGATGCTCCAGCCCCTTCTTTACGCCCATAGCCACAATCGCACCGTCCAGCGCCGACACTCCGGCGTCCTTGAAGCGGTCTGCCGCATCCTGCGCACACTCCATGACCTTGTTGCGGAAAGCCAAAAGCCGATCCCGCGCCTGTTCTACCTTTGTCTCCAGCGCCTCCACCATTTTGCTCAGGAGGGGCTTGGAGGGGGCCTGCCGTTCCGATACCCGCGCCAGTTCGGCTTTCACACTCTGTAATTCTTGCAGAACGGCGTCAAACTGGCGCTCCATGCCGTCCAGATACCAGGCCATAAGGGACAAGTCCTGTCCTTGGGCGGACCTGCCGTTCTCGTTCAGCAGTTTCAGAAATTCTTGGAACGCCGGGGATTTTTCCATATCCATATCTTCTGTTCACCTCCTGTCAGTCCTGACCCGCCAAATCTTCCAGGCGGGTGGTCATAATGCGGTAGAGTTCGGTGTCCTTGGGGAAGTGGTCCACGAAGGGAATAATCACATTCCCATAAAACAAAAGCCCCTCACCGGCATTGCTGTTCGTCACATACGAAAGCTGGTGAGGGGAGATATTGAGCTGTTTGGCAAGGATTTGCCTGTCGCCGCCCGCCTGATTGAGCAGATAGAGGAAATCGCTGTTTTCAAAGATATTTTCAATCTCGCGGGAGGCCAGCAGGTCCTTCACGTTCTGCGTGATGCCGGTGGGGATGCCGCCCCATTTGCGGAACCGCTTCCAAATCTCCACCGTATAGGCGGCGGTCTGTTCCTCACGGAGAAGCAGGTGCATTTCATCAATGTAGAGCCGGGTGGACTTACGGGCCTCCCGGTTCTCGCTGACCCGGCCCCATACCTGATCCTGTACCACCTGCATCCCGAACTTTTTCAACTGCTTTCCCAGCTTCTTAATGGTATAGCAGACGATACGGCTCTTGATCTCTACATTGGTGCGGTGGTTAAAGACGTTCAGACTGCCGGAAACATAGATTTCCAGCGCCGTGGCCAGACGTTGGGCCTCTGGCTCCGTCTGTTCCCGCAGGAGCTTGTAGAGGTCGCCCAGCACGGGCATCTTGTCCGGGCGGGGGTCTTGCAGATAATCCCGGTAAACCATGTGAACACATCGGTCCACGATGGTTTTCTCCACCGGCTCCAGCCCCGCCTTGCCGCCCACGATCAGCTCCATGAGGGAGAGGATGAAGTCGCTTTTCAGTGTCAGGGGATTGTCGTCCTCGGAGTAATTGAGGGTCAGGTCCATGGGATTGATGAACTGGTCAGAGGTGGGGGAAATGTCGATCACCTGACCGCCCAGCCGCCGCACCAGGGGCGCATACTCGTCCTCTGGGTCTATGACCGCAATATCATCCTGAGTAATCAGAAAAGCGTTGGTGATCTCCCGCTTGGCGCTGAAGGACTTGCCGCTGCCGGGGGTTCCGAGGATTAGCCCGTTGGGATTTTTAAGACGCTTGCGGTCCGCCATAATCAGGTTGTTGCTCAGAGCGTTCAGCCCATAGTACAAAGCCTCGCCGTCCATGAAAATCTCCTGGCTGGTAAAGGGCACGAAAATCGCCGTGCTGGATGTGGTGAGGCCCCGCTGAATGTTGATCTGGTTCACTCCCAGGGGAAGGGAAGAAAGGAAGCCCTGCTCCTGCTGGTAGTCCAGCCGCCGCAGGGCGCAGTTATACTTCTGCGCCACGCCGCTGGCTTGGAACACGTTATTTTCAAGCCGCTGGGTGGTGTCCGCCGTGTTTAGCACCAGCATCGTCACCAGGAACATCCGCTCGTTGCGGCTCTGCAAGTCCTCCAGTAGCGTCTTGGCCTCGTTGCCGAAGGTAACAAGGTCGCTGGGGATTACGTCCATGTCATACCCGGCGCGGACCGCCTTTTTCTGCTCTTGGATTTTCATGGCGTCCAGATCGGTGATCTTCCGCTTGATGTTCTTAATGGCGGCGCTCTGGTCGATGGACTGGATATGGAGGGTGACAACAAGACTGCTTTCCAGGTCCAGAAAGTCGGCCAGCATCCGGTCCGTCAGTTCCGGGGCCAGAATTTGCAGGAAGGACATGGCCCCATAGGTCTTGCCGATCTGGAACCGCTGTTTATGGGAGAAGGTAAAGCTGTCCGGGGCGATGAAATCTTTGGAGGTAAGGCCGGTCTTATAGGTGGCGTCCCAGGAGAACCGGAGTTTTTGACCGCCTGCCGGGTGGAACATCTGGTGCAGAATCACCAGCCGCTCATAGCCGTCCAGCGAGCGGGCCTTTACCCCCAGCGCCTTGAAATTCGCCAGAATATCGGCCTCAATGCGCTCCAGCCGGGGCTTCGCCGCTTTCAAGCTGTCCGCCTCGATGCCAAAGGTGATGTACTTGGTCTTGGTCAGGCCGTTGTTGCCCTTGGCAAGCTGGTTTTTCAGCATATCCGAATATTCCTCCCGGATGCTGTTAAAGGCGTCGGCCTGATCCGCGATATGGATAGAGCGCGTCCGTTCCTCCATATCCGCCCGCTGATTGAGGAAAGAGAGCTGGACACGGATGGAGGAATCAAAATAATTGAGAAAATCGCAGTAATTCTCAAAAATCTGGTTCTTGTCCTCGTTCTGTGCCAGTTGATAGTTGATGTCGTAGAACTGGATTTGCTTGGTGAAGTAGTGGGCGTTGACCACACAGATACCGTCCCGGCGCATCTCCTGATAGGGAATGGTCTGCTGGGCAGTGCGGGGGATTCTGCCGTCCTTCTTCGCCTTGGTGATGGAAGCGACCAGCCGCCGCTTATCTGCGCCGCTGAGTTTTGCGTCCGGGGTGAGCCGGATGGCGCTTCGCGCCTCCGCTTTCTCGGCGGCGAGTCGCTTTTTTCCGGCTTCCAGACGCTTTGCCTGTTTTGCCTGCTGCTGATTTTTCAAGCCTCATGGCCTCCTTTTCCTGCTGATTCTGCCGCTCCAGCGCGGCGTAGATATTTTCCGTCTGATAGGGTCTGCCCTTGGGATAGATGAACTGCGCCCGGATCATATGGCCCAGCACCTTCTCGAAGGGTTGGCCGTCCTTTTCGTAGATACCGAAAAGAAAGAAGGGCAGCATCAGTCCGATCATCAGCAAAGCCGCTGTGTCGTTACCAATACTGCCCCGTGTGAGAAGATAGGCGGGGATGCCAACCAGACCGCCCGCGCCGAAGCACACAAGCTGGCGGCGGGTCAGGTTAAAGGCAACCTTTGTTTTCACTGTTGTGAGGTCCTTGGGAACCGGCACAAATGGCATTATCTCGCCTCCTTGTCTTTCTGATGCCGCTGGACTGTGGGCTGTTCTGCCTGCGCCTCCTTTGCTGCCGCAAGCTGGCCCCGGATAGAGGGCTTCGTTTGGCTGTGTTCATCACGATGCTGAAAGACACATCGGGTTTTTCCATCGCCAATGGCGCCTAAGAACAGGGATGGGCTTTGCAGATTTTCCCGCAATATGTCTATCAGCTTATCAATATCCTCCCTGCTGGTTTTTGCCAGAAACTGATTGGATACCGCAGCCATGTGGTAGGTTCCTCGCGGGTCGTTGGGCCTGTCCATTTTTTGAATAATTGCGGTAATTCGATCCGCCTCGGAATTGATTTGCATTTGAATGAGCTTTTCCACATGAGTTGTGATGTTCCCGACCGGCAGGGCTTTTCTCATTCTGCGCGTCTGTTCCAAGGCCGCCTCCCGTGCCGATACAATTTCGGCCTCCGTTGAACAAATCGGCATGGCGTCCTTGACGAGTGCGGCATAGCGGCGGCTGTCCACAGCATAGACATTTCCCCTCACGATTCCGCGCCGCTCACCGGAGATTTCGATTGCGTAGTAGGCTGAAACCCTTGCGGAACGCTCATCAGACTGATAAAACTGAACATCCTTATAGGCGGCTGCACCTCGGACAAATGTATTGCTCTCTGGATAGAGCGCCGTGCCATCTGCATGACATATCCACAGCAAGGCGGATCGTGTCGGTGATTGATAGCGTGCGATCTTTGTTATATCGTCCTTGTCCCACGCAAAGTTGTCCCAGCCATTGATCAAAGTCTGTTTTGCGATGGTGTGCAAAGTATCCAGTACATCCACACCAAGGAACTTCTCCATCTGTTACCTCGCCTCCTTGTCTTTCTGCTGCCGCTGGACAGCGGACCGCTTCGCTTGCTCCGCCAGTACCGCCTTTGCCGCCGAAAGCTGGTCACGGAGGGAGGGTCTGTGTGGCTGGGTCTGTTCCACCGCCTGCGCTCTGCTGCGTTCCGCTAACGTCTTTTCTGCACGTTCCAAAACGTCTTTGCTGATAGGCAGCGAATATGAACCAACAGTTGAGGAAAAGCCGACATTGTTGAAAACATAGTCAACATCGGCCTCCTTCAATGCTCCCGCCGCAAAATATTTCTCCCGCGTGGGGCTTTCGCTCACAGTGCCGTCTGCTATGGAATGTGCCAAGTCAGTTTCTAAATGAGCGTGGATTTTACCGTCAACCGCGAGTGTCACATAGTACCAGCCAATATACCCAACTTTACGGCCCGCTCCATCGTTAAATTCCACGTTAAGCACGGTGTATGGCTTCAGCCCCTTTTGCGCGGCGATCATATTATCCTTGACCTCACACTTCCTCAGTGCGGTGATAGCGGCTTCCTTTGTTACGGCTACGATCTCCGGGTTATACCACATCAAAGTGGCGTTGACATACTTGTTTCGCACTTTTGCGGTTTTGGTTTGCGGTGTCCTCTCATTGCCGAGGAACAAGGATACGCCATTATCAAATCTGATGGACATATCGCTTGTGCCGCGCCATTTTCCGGTACAGGGGGAAGTTACGATCTCGCCGGATGTACAGCCGAAAGTCTGTGCGATGATCCCGATCTTGTCCTTCATGGGCAGACTTTCATATTTCTTGGCTATCTCCACCGCCTTTTTCTGCAAGTCCACCCTATCGTGCCCCCTTGTCCTTGTGATGCTGATGGGCGGCGGGCTGCTCCGCCTGTGCCGCTTTCGCCGCCGCAAGCTGGCCACGGATGGAGGGCTTACGATCAGAAACGGTTTTCGTGTCGGCCCGTTCCTGCTCTGTCCGCACCGCCGCTTTTTCCATCAGCAGGCCGTAGTCGGTAGGCGTCATGGAGCGGCGCTCCAGTTTGTTCTCAAAGAGGATCATGTCTCGAACTTCGTTGATAGACAGGCCCACGACCTCCAATTCACCGCTTTTGGTCACGTTGAAATTCTCGTCAAAGAGACTGTAATCCCAATGGCCTGCGCCGCACTCCACAGCGAGATAACCCCTCCAGCCAATCTTCCATGCGGCTCGGTCTGCCTCCAGCACCGGCTCCGGGCGGCAGACACCGCCGCCGCGCTCCAGAATCTCGGCAAACTGGCATATATGATAGACTTCGCTCCCGATATAGACGTGGTAATCGTCGATGTACTCACATATGGCGGAAGATACCCGGTCCGGGTACTCCACCTGGACTGTACCGCCATCAGGGATGCGGAACTGCTCGTTATAGCCGCTGTCGATAAAACGAATATCGTCCTTTGGCAGAGTGTCCGGTTCCCAAATGGAGCGGCGATAAATGTCCGAAAGGGGGAAGGCTTTCAAGGAGGTCAAACCCACCTGTGCTGCCTCAATACCGTCCAAACCGGCCTCCTTAATAGCGGCATCCCGCGCCGCCGCCAGATGGTCGTGGGTTGGGTCGATACCATCCAGCACATTGTCCTCCATAATCCTGCCCTCGGTCACTTTCCCTTTGGTCTGTTTGTCGAACACGGCGTATTCAAAATCGCCGCTCTGCACTTCTTTCAAGTGGAGCAGAACGGCCCGGTCAACCAGGTACACGGCCTCCTGCAACGCCATTTTGTCAGTTTGCGCCTGATTCAGTTTTTCAGCGTCCATCACAGACTCCTCTCCTTTATAATAGTTTCTCATACCGCAATTTCTTCTGCGGAGGGCAGAGATCGGCGGCAGGACGGCGCTGGCCTGTCCAGCGAATGCCGCCAGCGGGTCCGGCGCACGTCCAGCCTGCCGCCCGGATACTGGCCCCGTCCTCCGTGTCCAGAGTATAGGTGATAATCTTCCAATACCCCATTGCTTTTGCCGCCCTCGCCGCCGCCGAATAGAGCATACTGCAAGCGTTCCGCTCCCCGGTGGTGCAAAGGCGGGTCACTTCCAGCGTATGCCCATCATCCAGGTGACGGCTGACCGGGCGGCCAGCAATCACCACGCCCACCAGTTGCCCCTCCGATTCACAGCCAATGGAAAACTTGTGTCCAACGACTGGCTTATGATGGCGGTGGTGGGCCGCGACAAAGGCGTTGGCGTCTCTCAGGGAAACAGGGACCAACCGGAGCATATCACCGCGCCCCCTGCTCCGCTGTCCGCTGTCCCTCCTGGGGAGGGCGGGACGCAACATCCCTCATGGCACTCTGGAGCGCACCTCGCAGAGAGGGTTTTGCCGCAGTCCGCTCGGAAAGCCGTTCCACCGCCTGGGCCGCACGAACGGCCTGCTGCTCCAGCACGTCCCGGTAGGCATCCATAACCACCGTGTTCAGCGCCTCACGCATGGCCGATGTGGTGGGGAAGCAGATGTCGTGGTGCTGCTTGTCCTTCCCGAACTGGCTGGGCATGGCGACAAACGGCCCCTCCTTGCCCTCCACGATCTTGATGCCGGTCACGGCGAAACAGCCGCCAATGTCGGCGCTGGCAAAGGCCAGGGTACTCCCTTTCTCCTGTTTGGGGTCTTTCACAGGGTAGACCTTGGCGCTCACATCCAGTTTGATCGTCTGGTCACGCTCGGTCTTAGTGACTTCGTTGCTCATAAATTTCCTCCAATCTTTTTAATGTGCGTTCAGAATCGACTTTGATACCGCTCCTGTCTTGAACAGGGAGAAGCACAGCAGGACGGTGTACCCTGCACACTTCCAGATGGCGATGTGAAGGTTGTCACCGTTCGTAATGCCGCCGATCAGAACAGCGTAGATTGCTACGCAGATCATAATGAAAAAGCCTTGCAGCCCAAGAGCCGCAAGACCGCGCAGATAGTTTTGGCCCATCTGTCCCCATTCCCGGTTGGTCATGGTGGCAAAGGGGATTGCCCCCACGGAACAGTAGATGTAAATTTCAATCATCCGGCCCACCAGCACCAGCATGACGCACAGGGACAGGATGGGCGTTGTGATTTTCAAAAGCAGGGTTTCCACCAGCAGGCCAATCAGTTCCCCGATGCCCATAGCGTCCAACTGGCTCTGCACATCCCCCAAAGCAGTTGCGAAATCTATGCTGGTGGTGCCGGTGATGATGCCCGCACTCTGCTGGACAATGTGTTGCCCCAGTTCAAATATCGCTATCGTAATGTCAAAGGTGTGCGTGACCAGATAGACGGCGACAAACGCCTTGAAAATCCACTTGTAGATGGTAAAGGTGTCAAAGTCGTGGAGATTGTTCCTGTCGATAATCATGGTGATAAGCTCATAGGTCAGGACAAAGGTTATTATCAGCCCCGCAACTGGCACCACCACGTTATCGCTCAGATTGCGTATCATGGAGAAAACCCCGGCGTTCCATGCCGCCGGGGTTTTCCCCACTTCTGCCGCTACCTCCCCGACCTGCGTGTTGATCTGGTCAAACATCCCGCTGAGATTGCCCATAATGCACTCAATCAGGATGGATTTGAGCCATTCTTGTATTGTGTCGAGGATATTCAGCATGGTTCAGCCCTCTGGCTTACACCGTGAACAGGTTGGACAGCAGGGGGATGAGCTGCATCCCGATCAGGGCCACGCCGCCGCCCGCCATGAGTTGCTTCATGCCCTGGGACTTGGCGCCGGGGTTGTCGTTGCCGTACCCTTCCAGCAGGTTAATGACGCCCCACACGCCCAGGCCAGCGCCCAGCGCGATAACCAGAACCTTCAGAGTGCTGATAGCCGAAGTGAAAAATTCCATTAGATTACCTCCATTTTCGTTGTTAAATTGATTAGTGATGGGTGGTTGAGCATGAAAAAACCTCCCGGACAAGTCGGGAGGCGGTAATGTGCATCGGGGGGCGCTCTCACCATACGGGTCATATCTGTCATGGGCATCGCTCCTTCATATTTGGATTGAAAATAAAAAACCGCTTCCCGAACAGGTCAGGAAGCGGTATCATCGGGGTTAGGCGGCGCGTCCAGCTCACAACACTCATAGGCTTCGTTTGGCTGGACAGTAAGATAGCGGCTCAGATATTTCTTTACATCAAAGGCATTTTTCTTGCTGAAATCCAGCAGGTTCTTGTACTGTGGATGCCGGGTAATATCAAACTTATCGCTGAAAAAGGGCCTCACACCCTGCACTTGCAGGATGCACTTTCCGTTGTCCATAACGGCAAGTTCGTCCTGGCTCATCAATTCCTTCCCCAGCTTTTGATAGTTGATACCCATGCTCCGCTGGCTGCCCCTGGTGTCCGAAGTATTGAACAGGTCGATAGTTTCCCGACCCAGGGTTTCCGAAATCTCTTTTAGGGTGCTGCGCTCCTTGCCACCCAAGAACAGGACGCAGGAGCAGTTGCCGATGATGGTTTCAGCGTGGTCTTTATAGACGGCCTTGAGTTGGCTCTGTGTCTGCACCACGATATGGGCAGAAATCTCACGGCTTCGGATCACGCTGATAAGGTGTTGGAAGTTGGGTATCTTCTGGTTGGCGAACTCATCCAGCAAACAGGTGACGTGCTGTTTCAGTGCGCCGCCGTTTTGCAACGCTCTGTCGCACAGAACATTGAACATCTGTGTATACACCATAGCCGATATGAAATTGAAGGTCATATCTGTATCGGACACGATGCAGAACAGCGCCGTTTTTCTGTCGCCAATCAATTCCAACTCCAGATCGTCCCCCTCCATCATCTGCCGAACCTCCGCAATATCAAAGGGGGCCATCCTTGCGCCGCAGGAAATCAATATGCTTTTCGCCGTTTTGCCTGCCGCTAATTTGTATTTCCGGTACTGTCGAACAGCGAAATGATCCGGTTTTTCCGCTTCAAGCTGGTCAAAAAGCATATCCACGGCATTTTTGAATGTCTCATCTTCCTCCCGCACCTCAGAGGCATTGAGCATATCCAGCAGCATGGTCATGTTTTTTTCTTCCTCCGGGGCTTCGTACCAGATGTAGGCGATCAGGGCCTGATAGTAGAGGGCTTCGGCCTTCGCCCAAAAATCCTCACCGCCCTTGCTGTCCTCGCCCT
>OFGB01001699.1_pt1 | contig 12944 bp, 12 predicted proteins | sample 1521491 | NCBI WGS metagenome assembly OFGB01 (sample SAMEA3504095, study PRJEB24116) | mouse gut metagenome | biome: mouse gut; feature: mouse-associated habitat; material: faeces | place: Denmark | collected 2011
ATTTTATTCAATATATTGTTTATTTATTTATTTTTTTTATTTCTTTACTTGTTTTTCACATTTTTTTAATCATTATTTACAAAACAGGAACATATTTAAGACAATTCATCATAAAATGTATACCCGCACCTTCCCGTTTTTTTCGTATGGTACAATGCCTGATCCGCCTGATTGAACAGTTCATCATGGAAACCGTCCGTTGAAAACGCTATGCCCGCACTCAGGGAATACTTGGGAAAATCTCCCTGCGGATGCTGCAATATCTCATTGATCGAATCAATCTTGTCACGGATGATTTGTTTATTATCTGCGGTCATCTTCTCCATAACAATAGCAAACTCATCACCGCCGATCCGCAGAACATAATCTGCGCACCTGAATTTCTCATCCAGAAGATCGGCGACTTTAATAAGCGCCTTGTCCCCCTTATCATGTCCATAACGATCATTAATCTCTTTGAATACATCCACATCCAGAAGCAGGAATGCAAGCCGCTCTCCTGAATTGCTAAAACGCTCCTTCAGCTGTTCGAAAAACTGACGATTCAAAAGACCCGTAACCGCGTCCCTATCCGCTTTCTTTTGAAGCGTGCTATGCTGCTCTAAAGTCATAGCATACACTTTATTATAAGTTGCCGCAAGATACCTGAACTCATAAGCGCCCGTAATATCCAGGAAATCATTCCTCCGGATGCAGTTCACATAGATTCTGATGGGCCTTAATATCAACATTGCTATCATAACATACGAAAAGACTACTAATATCACGATCAATATAGTATAGATACTCTGTTTGGTCAGCGCAATCTTCATCGCCGATTCACTTTCCCTCCGCTCTTTCTCACAGTTCTCCACTGCATGTTTCGTGACACTCGACATCTTTTCTTCTATCTGGCGCTTTATATCCTGGTACTCATCTCCGAATACCAGCTCCATAGCAGCCCTTGCGTTATCTTCCTTTATATCCGACAATTCTTCCTCCGTCAGAGAATATTCCCTGATTCTTGGCGAAAGATTCTGTTCGTCTTCATCTACCGACAGAGCCGAGAGTTTCATAGCATGTATCTCCAGATCCATCAACTCATTGGACAGCCTCATGGCGTCTCTGGACGCCTCCAGATCCCCGTCGTCTCTCCCCTGAAAGTGCTCCTCCAGCGCTTTTAAAGCCTGATCTCTTCTTCTCGTCTCTTCTGCTTCCGTAAAATATGCATCTGCATATCTGCAATCCTTCGTGACTACATATAACCGCGCCTGATCGGTCAGATAATCTGAACCAAGCAGCAGATCCTTCGCTTCTTCCTGAACCAGAATATACTCCTGCGTTATACGCGACAGCTCCCGATGATTCTTCATCACATTGACGATACCATATCCGATCAAAGACGATACAATCAGCAATGCGCTAACCATCCACAAACTGACCGACTCTATGCGCACTCCTCTTAACTTGCCTGTGTATTCGCCGTCTGGCGTATGTTTGTCCACATCCTCTTCCTCCGGTTTATTTTCATGTGTTCTCTTATCCGCTACGCGGCGTTTCTCCCGCAAATAAACTAAAAAATAAGTATCAAAAAAGCTGCCGAAAAATAATATTCACACAATATATTGAACCTGCCAAAATCCCTTCTATATTGCGAAATGCTTTCATTCTCCGACAACTCTTTTTATCACTCTAAATCTAATCTTTAATCCTCTGCCCTGCTTCGCATTGAAGATGCAAAACCAGAAACTGCCGCAGTCTCAACTGCAAAATACAGCTTATTTTAATAATACGAATATGATCAACGCCGCCACAATCACGATTGCAATGCCAAGAATAATGAGCGGAAGCTTCGACATCTTCTCATCATCTTCATAACCGTAATCATCATCATCGTAGTCGTTATCATAATCATCATCATAATTATCTTCAATCTCTTCGCTGCGTCTTGTCTTCTGTTTTTTCTTCTTTCCCTTTCCGTCGCCTACCGCCAACATCTCATCATAAGCTTTACGCATCTCTGCTTCGCGCTTTTTGCGGACATTCTTCGGTGGGATATTAGAATATGTCTGTTCTTCCTGTTCCTCATCCTCTTCTCTTCTTACTGCTTTCTTCTGGGGAACCTTAAACTTCTTTTTACAATTATAGCATAAGAGATAATTAGGATCTTTCTTGCCGGGTTTTAATTCCTGACCGCATATTGGACATTTCATCAGAATATGTTCCTCCTCTTAATGTAATATGATTGCGGTTATTATTCATTCATTATCGCAATTCCACGTATAAAGTTATTATACTATATTCGACATAAAATAGCAAAAAATATTTTCATAATATAATGTGTTTTTCATTCCGATATCAGTCGACCGCCGATGCCCCCTCTCTTGTCACCATATGAAATGCGAATGTGAATACGATTCCTTTCGCCATAGACGACAGCGTAAGCGCCCACCAGATTCCGTCCTCCATAAGAGCCGTTCCTGACATGACGACTGCCAGCGGTATCCTGGCGCCGGTCAGAAGGATACTGATGATACTGCAAAGTTTCGTCCGTCCCAATCCTGACAACGCGCCCACCGTCATAAGCTCAATACACATGAATGCTTCTCCGATTCCAAGAATCCGCAAGTAATTCACAGATACCCGGATCGCCTCCTCCTCGTGGAAAAATATCCGGGATAACGGTTCCGGAAGCATGATAAACACAAGCGTGATCAAGGCTCCCCAGACCGCGAGCGTCCAGAAAGAGATGCGGTATCCCCTGCGAACCCGCTCCATTCGCCCGGCGCCATAATTCTGAGCCGCAAACGCGTTGAGCGCAGCCGCGAATCCGTCCGCCGTATTCCAGGAAACAGCTTCCACCTGTCCGCCTACCCGCTGTACTGCCACTGCCGCCGGTCCGAACACCGAACACATCCTGGTCAACACCATGGAGATCATACAATACACCGTTCCCTGCAGCGCTGTAGGAACGCCGATCTTAAAGATTCCCCTATAATATTTCCGTTCTGCTACTCCCAGAAAAGGTATCTCTCTTAGAATATTATCCGGCCGCTTCACACATCCGACAATCAGAACCAACATCACGATAAACTGCGCCGTCACCGTAGCAAACGCCGCTCCCGCCACCTCAAGCCGCGGAAACGGACCGACTCCCAGAATCAGGACAGGATCCAGAATCATATTCATCACAAGCCCGATGAGGTTTGCCCAAAGCGGCGTCTTAGAATCCCCCTGCGCCGTATATAAGCCTGTCAGGACTACCGACAAGTAAGGAAAAAGAATCATACCGCAGGTAATCCTCGTATAGACTACCGCGCTCTCCACCGTCTTGGCGTCCTGAAGCCGGAACATCGCCACCAATCCTCTTGTACATATCAGGCACACTACGGCAAATAAAATCCCGAATACCACAACCAACTGAATCGAAGCCCTGGCATATTCTCTCGCCTCATCCCTTTTCCCCCGGCCAAGAGACTGCGCCACAAGCACCTGCCCGCCCATCCTGGCCAGCGAAGCCAATCCCTGGGAAAGCCACACATACATTCCTCCTACGCCGACGCCTGCAACGACTTTCGCCCCCAGCATTCCGATCCAGGCCATATCCGTGATACTGTACACCGTGTTTAAAAAGGACGATGCCATAATAGGCATCGCCAACGTCACTAATGATTTTAATATCGGTCCTTCAATCAAGTTGACCTGTCTGTTCTTTTGCATCTTCTCATCCCTCTTCATCCTTCTCATCATATTTCTCAACTGCTTAGAGCATTCTTTGGATATCAATTACGCAGGAAAAATCCCATAAACCACTAAGCTTATGGGATCCTCTCTGATTATTAATTCGAACTGCTTACCAATACTACATCTACATCCTGACTCTTGTACTCGCCGTCGTTTCCCGGCACCTGTACGGTCACTGTTACTTTCTCACCAATCTTATAATATTGAAGCTGTTCCTGAAGAGATTCCATACCGGTAACGCTGATTCCATTCAACGCTGTGATCACAGAACCCTTCGTAATTCCTGCACGGTCGGCTCCGCCGCCTTTGATGCTTTCCGCGATATATACTCCGGTGGGCATATTATACATCTGGGAGATATCCTGTGAGACATCCTCTCCACGAATACCAAGATATCCTCTCTCGTTCTCCGCAACCTTCGTACGCGTCTCCCGATTCATCAGCGTCTCTATAGTCTCTCTCGCCTCTGAGACAGGAATCGCATAACCCATGCCTTCCACCGCATTCATCGCCGCCTTCGCAGTATTAATTCCAATGACTTCTCCTTTTGCATTCAACAGCGCTCCGCCGCTGTTTCCCGGATTGATCGCCGCGTCTGTCTGGATCAGGCTGCTGTCTATTCCGTCGATACTTCTTCCTGTAGCAGAGATAATTCCTCTGGTAACAGACTGTCCGTATCCAAGAGCATTCCCGATTGCGATAGCTTCCTCTCCTACCTGTATCTGTTCGGAATCTCCCAATGTCGCCACAGCGATTTTTTCCATCGTACTGTTTTTAATCTTGTCAAGCTCTACCGCTATAATTGCCAGATCTTTACCGGCATCCGTACCTTTCACATTTGCCTCCACGCTTTCTTCATCAATAAAGGAGACTGTAAGAGTATCGCTGCCTTCCACTACATGATTATTCGTTACGATCAGGAGTTCTTTATCGTTTTGTCCAATGATAATACCTGAACCTGCGCTCTGGCTCTCTCTTTCCTGTATCCCTCCGAAGAAGCTTTGTACCTGCTGAACGCTCATATTCGTAATAGAAACTACAGACGGCATAGCGTTATCCGCAATATCTGCTACATCTGACTTCACCGCACTGTCGGAAGATGTTGTAAGTTTTGCATTCCCGACAGTCTCCGTCTTCCTACTATCTTCCTTCTCGCTCTTAGCGTTCAGGAACCTTGCGGCTATAATATTGCTGGTCTGAAAAGCCGCGCTTGCCGTAACTCCAAATATAAGACCTAAGCACATCGTCTTTATCCACTTCGGTATACTTCTCTTTTTAAGCGGCGGCCTTTGTCCCTGATTGTTTTGCTGATTCGCGTCCTGTCCTGATGTATAATAATTATATTGATGATCCATAACTGTAACTCCTTTCATCTTTACCTCTACTATCTTGTTTCTGATTAGTAGTCTACAGCTAAATTGTGTTTAAACTGTGACAGAACCGTGATAAAATTTTTAATTCAAAAAACTTTAAGCCAAGCCCGAATCTTTTCCTCTTTACCATGCAGGGAACCCTGGACCATCTCAGGCTTTCCGCCGCCTCTGCCGCCGTATTCCTCATTGATCTTCCTGCACAACGGACGCACATCCTCTTCTTTACTGCCGATTACATACCGGTATCCCGCCTCTTCTGTCCCCGCAAAGACAGCGCAGATCTTCGCACCCTTATCAAGCAAAAGGTTCATCAGCTCTCTCGGGGCGTTCCCTTCCAGACTTGAATCAAATACAACCGTCATTTTTTCATCTACCGGGATCTCTCCCGCCTGATATGCCAACATTTTCTGCCTCAGAGAAGCAATCTTTCCTTTCGAGCTTCCCAATTCGTCTTTTAAGTGGGAAACCGCCTCCGCAACCTCATACTCTTTCGTGCTGAGAAGAGAGGATATTATCTTCGTGTTCTTGTCCTTAATCTCATAATCCGCCAGCGCCCGGTAACCGCAGAGCATTGTAATACGTTCTCCGCCTTTATAATTAATCATATTAACCAATTTGATGAGACCAATCTCTCCGGTGGATGCCAGATGGGGGGCGCAGCAGGCGCACACGTCATATCCTGGCACGGTGATAATCCGCACCTGACCTTCAATCTCGATCTTACTCCGATATTCCATCTCTGCCAATTCTTCTTTGGATGGGTATGTAACCTTCACATTCAGATTCTGAAATACTGCCTTATTCGCTTCAAGCTCGATCTCTTTCAACTCTTCCCTGGTAATCGGTCCGTTAAAATCCATGGTGCAATAATCACTTCCCAGGTGAAAACCTACATTCTCATACCCGAATCTTCCATGAACAATTCCTGATATGATATGCTCCCCTGTATGCTGCTGCATCCGCTCAAATCTGATATCCCAGTCAAGTTTCCCCTGTACGGCCGCTCCTGCCTCAAAGGGCGCCGTCACCGTATGATAGATGACACCGTCTTTCTCCTGTACATCCAGGACTTCCGCCCCGCCAAGCCTTCCCGGGTCTGCGTACTGTCCTCCCCCCTCCGGGAAAAAAGCAGTCCGATCCAGCACGACTTGATATTCCTCTCCTGCCTGTTCACAGGAAATCACTCTGGCGTCAAATTCACGCATATATCCGTCCTGATAAAATAATTTCTCCGTCATAACAGCTCCTTACATCCTTTCCGGAGCCTCAAACCCCAACATATCAATGCAAGCCTCCAGAACCTGTCTTGTAAGTACAAGCAGCGCGATATAACTCTTCCGCTTTGTCTCGTCCTCTTCTGCAAGAATCTTCGTCTCATGGTAGAACCGGTTAAAAGCGTTCGCAAGATCATAGACAAACGCACATATCTTATGCGGAGCCAATTCGTCAAACGCCGTCTCTGCAATTTCGTTATATTTAATAACCTCCAGCATCAACGTCTTTTCGCTCTCATTATAAGCGCCCTCTATCCTTAGGTCCTCAAGAGCCTTACCGTCTGCCTGATACTTATTCAGAATTGATTTGATTCTGACGATTGTATACAGAATATAAGGTCCCGTATTTCCTTCGAATGAAGTAAAGCGGTCTGTATCAAATACATAATCCTTAGACGCCTGATTAGACAAGTCGCCATATTTGATCGCGGACATCCCGACGATCTTTGCCGTCTCCTTCGCTTCTTCCTCGGCAACCGTACGGTTCTCGGCAATCTTTTTATACATCTCTTCCTCGATCTCCGCGATCAGATTCTCCAGGCGCATAACACCGCCTTCCCGGGTCTTAAAAGGCTTGCCGTCCTTGCCGTTCATCGTCCCGAATCCTAAAAACTCAAGTTCCGTCTCTTTCGGAACGATCCCTGTCTTTCTCGCCGCCCGGAACACCTGAAGGAAATGCAGATCCTGCCGCTTATCCGCGATGTAGATGATCCTGTCCGGCTTGTAATCCTGTTCCCTCTGTATCAGCGTGGCAAGATCCGTCGTTCCATACAGAGAAGCCCCGTCTGACTTCTGGATCATACAAGGAGGGATATCCTTGGTATCCGTCTCCTCCTGTACGTCAATAACCAGCGCGCCCTCGTCAATATGAGCATACCCGTCCTTCTTCATCCATTCAAGCATATCCGGAATATACGCCTGAGCGTCTGCTTCCCCCTTCCAGAGATCGAAATACACATTAAGCCTCTTATAATTCTTCTCAAGATCAGGCAGCGACACATTCATAATATGCTTCCAGACAGCTCTGTATCCTCTATGCCCGTTCTGGAGATGATAAGTAGCCTGCAGAGCTTCTTTACGGTACTCCTCGTCTTCTTTTGCCTTACCGCTCGCCGTCGGATAGATCTCTTCCAGCTCTCCTATTGTAAACGGAGCCTCCTTCGGATATTCTCCCTGATAATCTTCCGCAAAATACGGCAGTTCAGGCTTGCGGACCCGAAGTTCCGTAATGATCAGCCCCATCTGATAACCCCAATCGCCAAGATGAATATCTCCCAACACCTTATGCCCCATCTTTCTTGCAATCCTCTTGATACTTTCACCGATGATGGCAGAACGGAGATGCCCGACATGAAGAGGTTTCGCTACATTCGGACCGCCGTAGTCTATGACGATTGTCCGGGATTCTTCCGCCGGCTCAAGCCCAAGATTCTCATCCGCACGCATCTGGTTCAGATAATCTGCCACATATTCTTTCCTCAACTTCAGATTAATGAACCCAGGTTTCACTACACTGACGTCCTCAAAGCAGGCGCTGTCTCCAAGCTTCGCCGCCACATCCTCAGCGATCATGAAAGGCGCCTTTTTATAAGTCTTCGCTCCCGCTAAAGCGCCGTTGCACTGATATTCACACAGATCCGGACGATTAGACAACGTCACCTTTGCATAAGCCTTATCATAACCTGCCTGTTCAAACGCGTCTGCCAGTTCTTCTGTGATCAACTCTATGATCTTCTTCATCCCTAATCTCCTCCTATAAAAATAATATATCTCCGCACTCTGCCGAAATCTCCGACGGAAAGAAGCCAGATCTCTGCAATCCACAGGAATCTGACTTCTCGAACTCTCTTTTACTTCACAATAATACATCCATTCATACATTTCTCTGTTATCATTACAGTAATCAAAAAGCTGACTACCGTCTGCAAACAGATTCTTCGATTACATAGCAGACTCTTCATACGCACTCTCCAAATCCGCTAATGCTTCTAAAAGCAGCGCGTCCGACCGTAACGCTTCCCGATATGTAACCTGTGTCTCTTCCATAAGAGCCTGTACATCCTCATGCTGCGCAATTACCTGGATGTAATCCTTCACCTTCTCATCCTCTACGGCCGTATTGACCTGATATTCCTCTGCCTCATTCACATCAATGTATAATGTTCCAAGTCCCGGTACTTTTGTATAGATATCCTTTATCTTCATATCATACCTGGCAAATACCACATACGTACCTCGATATATCCCTTGTTTTGTATAAACGCAGATATCATCATACGAATCTACAAAACCGGCCTCTTCTTTCTGCTGCTCATAATATTCTCTCACAGCGTTCGTAATCTCCGGATATTCTTCTTTTCGAAGTGGATTCAGCTCCATTATCCCACAGCCGCTGTTCTCCATATTCACATAATCCGGATCTGTCTTTTGTGCTTTCTGGACTTTCGCTTCGGTAAGGCTTGATCCGGCTGCTCCCACGATAACCGCTATAAGCACAAACAGGAGAATAAACACAATCCCTTTCCTGTACTTTTTACGGTCTGCAGGGCAGTCCTTTTCTTTCCTTCCCATAAAAGACTACCTCCATATGCACTCATATTCTGCAGCTCTCCATGCATACGGCATATCTCTGCATACATGAATAACTACAAAAATACACACCCGGGCGGATTCGAACCGCCGCTCCCGCCTCCGGAGGGCGGTGCTCTATCCCCTGAGCTACGGGTGCATAATCTCTTTGCCGAACATGCCTGTCCTCTTTCTGCTAAACAATCATACCGGCAAAATACAATATAAAATTGCAAGAATTATCTTATCACATTTATCTGAAAAAGTAAAGGAAATGATATCGACATTTCTCACTTTTCTCACATTTCCTCTACTTTTTAATGATTTCGCCTCTACATCTGAAGTTTTCTTTTCTTTCTGTCATAATAATAAGCATGATTTGACAGCACTTCTTCCGCGTCTACCTGAGTCGTATTGATCTCTGTCACAAGATCGCTTAACTCCTCCTGCCCAGGCGCCGCGCTCTCCGCTATTATAATCATCTCATGCACGCTGCTCGGAAGCACATAATAATTCTCACCTAAGTACTCTCCAATCTCTTCAAGCCGGTCTTCGTACAGAATAACTGCCGCGCCGTAACTGCGAAGTCTGTTGCTTAAGACATACATAACGTCTTCCTTGTCCTCTTCCTCCACATTCAGCAATTCCTGCAAAACCACATTCATAGTCTTGAATTCCCCCGGCAAAAGTCTTCTGGTATTCTCGTGCGCCCTTCGGAAAATCTCTTTTGCCGGCACGTTCCACATATTAATGTGTTCGTCTTTGATCATCATAGAAGCCATTCCATAAGTATTTACCTCCAACAGCACATAGAATACGACCGCCATATCCAGGTATTCTTTATAAGGGACCTCCTTCAGCAGCTCTTTGTTCGCCTCTCGATTCACAAGATGATAGACAATCTTTTTCTTTACTCCCTCATAGTTTCTGAGGGCTTCACTTTCAAAAGAACGTTGAAACCGCACTTCTCCATATAGTCTCAGGATATCTCCCGCTATACTTTCCAGCGTACTGCCCGCCTGAAACTGCCGATAATACTCCTCCAGATAAATCGTCGGGAAGATATTTATCCCTGTCTCGGCAATCGTAATCCCATGCCTTGTGGTTCCGTTATTCTTAACTGCCGAGTGAATATACACCGTTGTATTCTCTCTCACCCCTTCCTTTACTTTCATTTCCACTTCATGGATAAACTGATAATATGTCATTCCTCTCCTTTCTTTTAAACAGCATATCTTTTTTTGCGGAAAAACGGCAGGAATTCTGCCTTGACTGAAATTAAAAATGATTGATCATTACTGATCATTGAAATATTATGGTAAATACAATTATAAAAAAGCCCTGCAAGATATGCAAGACTTTTTTATAGATATATTTCGACATTGGAGTTTTCAAGTTACTTATAAGTTACTTATAAGTTATTTTAACATACTCGAAACCCGCAAAACAGTATGTTGGTTACGCTCTGGACAAATACTGTCCCGTACGGGTATCAATCTTAATCTTCTCTCCCTGCTCTACAAACAACGGTACCATAACCTGCGCTCCTGTCTCAACGGTCGCCGGCTTCGTCGCTCCTGTCGCGGTATTACCTTTTACTCCAGGCTCAGACTCCGTGATCAGAAGCTCAACCGTAAACGGAGGTTCGATAGAAAACACCTTGCCCTGATAAGATTTCATGGTAACCATCTCGTTCTCTTTCACAAACTTAAGAGAATCGCCTACATCATCTTTTCCCACCGGTGTCTGTTCAAAAGATTCCATATCCATAAAGTAGTACAAATCTCCGTCGTTATAAAGATACTGTACGTCCTTTCTCTCAATAAAAGCTTTCTTAAGAGTATCCTTAGACGGATTGAATGTTCTCTCAACCACACCGCCATTGATCACATCTTTTAATTTTGTACGGACAAACGCAGAACCCTTCCCTGGTTTTACATGTAAAAATTCCAGACATTCATACACCTTTCCGTCAATCTCATACGTAGTACCCTTCTCAATATAAGCATCAGCCATTCTATAAATCCTCCTTACCGTACCCTTCGGCACGTTCGTTCATTCTTTTATCTTTTCTAATTCTATAATAGATTCCGCAACATTTCAACCTTTTTTTGTCCGTGAAACGCTATTCTCTTTTTCACACGCCGCTCATAATAACCGTGAGCCGCCGTGGTCACGGCTCTTTTTATAGAAATGCAAGACCACCTTTTCAAGATAACGTTTCAGCACGATCTGTATCTCTTCTTTCGGATAGATCGGCTTCACCAGAATATTATGAATTCCGGAACGTTTTGCCCCCCACACATCGGTAAAAAGCTGATCCCCTATAAATACCGTATTGCTCTGATCTGTTCCCATAATACCCATCGCTTTAAAATAATTCTTTACCGAAGGCTTATGGGCATTATATACATAGTTCACCTGGATCTTCTCATTGAACATCCTCACACGGGGCTCCTGATTATTCGAGATCAGACAACACTCGAATCCAATAGCCTTAAGTCTCTCGAACAGATCGACCGCCCTCTGATCCGCCGGATCTCCATGGGGAACAAGGGTATTGTCAATATCAAAAATCAATCCGCGGATCCCTTTTTCATATAATTTTTCAAAATCAATAATATATGTGGACGCCACATACTCGTCTGGAAAAAACATATCAAACATAATTACTCTTCCATCTCCATCAGACGCTGAAATAATTCCTTACAAATCTCCGGCGCCGTCTTATGATCTGTATTTATTACAATATCTGCCGCGGCTTCATATTTCTCACGGCGTTGTTCCATCAGTTCCGAGATTCCTCTTATATTCTTCCTTCCCTTTAACACCGGTCTGTCGTCGTTGTCTTTCACCCGTTCATAGATAACCTCAGGACTCGCGGTCAGAAGCACGACTTTCCCGTTCTCCTTCATCTCCGCCACGTTTTGTTCCCGCAGAGCCGCTCCCCCGCCGCAGGAGATCACCAAATTCTTCTGAGACTTTAATTCTATCAGAAGTTCTGTCTCCAATCCACGGAAATACTCTTCCCCATGCGCGGCAAAGATATCGGGGATACTCATCCCCTCCCGCCCTGCAATCACCTGATCCATCTCGACAGCATTCATGGCAAACATTGTACTCATATTTTCGGCTATCGTAGATTTCCCGACGCCCATGAATCCGATTAATACGATATTATTCATCTTTAAATCCTCTCTTTTGCCGTACACTTGTGTATTATAACAACAAACCGTACGCTTCGCAAGATGTCCTCCGTGATTTTCAAGACTTAAAAGCCTTCAGCGTCTCTCCTATGTCCTGTCTGAATTTCTGCCAGGCTTCTTCGTCTTCCACAAAATATTTCGGACAGTTTTTACCCGTCACATCAAAATGACGTATTACAGCGTCTTCCTTCAAATCAAACTTCATACACAGCCACGCGCATAGCTGTACCATAGACTTATATGTCTTTTCATTGAACACTCCCGTCTCATCCGGATGGCAGCACTCTATAGATACCGTGTCAATATTACGGTTGTTTGAAGCATATGCCATCTCCCATGTCGGAACACACTGTACGATCTCGCCTTCCAGCCCTACGATAAAGTTACTGCTGACCTGCGTATCATGCCCGTCCTTCAGACTCTCAAAATAATTCCTGTTGTCGATTGCCGTCGCTCCGGGATTCGCCGTATAATGTACCACAATCCCCGTAATCTTCTCGGTAGGCGTTCCGGGTCTCGAATAAGGATTCACGGTCAAAAGCTCCACATCAATATCCGGTTCGACGGCCTCAATCTTCTCTCCCGTCACTTCAAAATATTTATCCGTAAACCAGGAAGGTTTAAACACCTTAATCAACACGATGACTGCCAGCAAAACCGTCAATATGGCAATGCCTATATATATATTACGCCGCAGCTTTTTTTTATTCGTAAAATTAAACATACTTTATTATACCACAGAAAGATAATCATTACACCACTTTGCACAAATTGCACTGTGGTATTTGTTCAACATCAGC
>OFGB01001701.1_pt1 | contig 12936 bp, 15 predicted proteins | sample 1521491 | NCBI WGS metagenome assembly OFGB01 (sample SAMEA3504095, study PRJEB24116) | mouse gut metagenome | biome: mouse gut; feature: mouse-associated habitat; material: faeces | place: Denmark | collected 2011
CCCGCGCCATTTTTCCTCCCCTCCTTTTTACCTCTTCTCAAGTGCGTCGACTATATCTGGTGACATTATAGTGGCTTTCCAGACATATGGCAAGGAGAAATTCTAAAAAGTCTGCTGGCAGCATACCCGCAATGGCAAAGCCTAGCTTACAATACAATCATAAGAAGATTGGAGGGAAGTTATGTTTGAGAGAGGACCATTTTCCGTTCCGCTCACCGACCCTATGCTCTATGACAGGCTGCATGCGCTCTCGGCCGAGTACTCGGTACCGGTGGAGCTGCTGGCCAACGCTGCTGTGAGGAAGCTGATGGATGACGTTGACTTTGTGAGGGGGCTTCGAGCTGGAAAGGTGGAAGGGGCGTAGCCCCTACGCCCCTTCCGTATCATCAAAGTAGGAGAAGATCGTCCGCAGCACATTGACCGCCATTTGCTTCCGCTCCAATGGCTGCTGGTCTATGACCTGCTTGAACTGCTCCAAAATGTTGGCGTCACTGTCGGATACAGAGTCAGCCAACAGGTAGTCCACCGTCACGCCCAGCCGGTTGACGAGACGCACTAGTGTGTCCAGCGTCAGGCTCCGCTCGCCGCGCTCGATTGCGCCCATGTAGGTATCCGATATGTCAACCGCTTCCGCGAGCTGGGCCTGGGTGAGCCGCAGCCGCAGGCGCTCTTCCCGGATTCGCTCCCCTAACCTCTTATAGTCCATTCGACCACCCCTTGCTATTTTATCCAGAATAACCGGCTGCAAGAAACATCTAAATGAGGTATTTATATTGACTGTAAGAGGTTTATGTGGTATAATGCGAAAAAGCACAACCGTTTTCAGAATGACAAAAAATTTATTATGTGGAGGAGATAGGAAATGTCACGGTATACACACCACCCCAAGCGGACTAAGGACTGCGTATTCTGTAAATTCTGGATTGGGGACGCCCAGATGAAGTATGTAAACTCCAATTCCGGCTATGAATTCCAAGCCAGCGCGAGAGGGAGATGTACGAAGCGGAACGGCGCGGCCACCACCGCTTGCCATACCTGCTCCAATTATGTTCCCGGCCCGGACGCGGAAAAGCTGTTATAATGGGCTTCTTGAGAATGGCGGGAGGGAAACATGCCGCTTGGTAAACGTATTGCCGCCCCAGCGGAGAAGCCCCCTGGCCCTCATGCTGGCAATCCTTCCCCCCAGGCAGAAGGGTTCACGCTGTTTCAGGCTGAGGAGCCGGGGTATACCTTCGATGATATCATCCTTAACCACGATACATACGACGCCATACAGGATGTGCTTGCGCTGTATGGGAAGCGTGGGCTGTTGTTTGACCAGTGGGGGCTGGGGGCGACGCACAAGAAGCAGAACCGGGCCAGAATCAACCTTTACGGGCATCCCGGAACCGGGAAGAGCATGGCTGCCCATGCCATCGCGCACCAACTGGGAAAAAAGCTTCTGATCGTGGATTACTCGCAGATTGAATCGAAGTATGTGGGGGAAACAGCGAAGAACCTTGTGGCGATGTTTCAGTACGCGAAGGATTCCCAGTCGATCATATTCTTTGACGAGGCGGACGCGCTGCTGAGCCGGCGTGTGACGAATATGTCAAACTCCACGGATGTGAGCGTAAACCAGACCCGGTCGGTCCTCCTTGTCCTAATCAACGACTATGACGATCTGATCCTGTTCGCCACAAACTTTATCACCAACTACGACCCCGCGTTTATCCGCAGAATACCGGCGCATATCAAGTTTGAGCTTCCCGACGAGGAGAACCGGCGCAGGCTGTGGCGCATGTATATCCCCCGAAAAATACCTACAGACGCTGACATCCAAAAGCTGGCGGCGGACTATAGCGGCGTATCGGGGGCGGACATTTCAAACGCTGTGCTCAACGCGTCCCTTCGGGCGGCGAGGCGGGAGGAAAAACTCGTTTGCCACGCCTGCTTTGCGGAAGCCATTGAACGAATTATTTCCAGCAAGGCTGACAACAGCGGCTTGGGGGAGCAGGCCTCCCGGCGGACAGTCAGCGAGGACTATGTAAAAGAACAGTTTGGAGGAGTGCTGCCAAAATGATTGCTATCGCTGTTATACTGGCTCTGTCAGGGGCTCTGATCACCGGCCTTTTGGTGTTCTGGAAAAACATTGTTGGATGGATTAAAAAGGCTGTAAACAAAATTAAAGAGGTGCTGGGCCTGACGCCCGATGGCACAAGAACCTTTATCACCCAGGCCGTGGACGGCTTCCGGAATAAATCCAAATATTATTACAAGAACACAATGACCCGAGAGTGGGAAGAGGTTGTTTACACCAAAGCCGTTGATGAGAGCGAGATTCCCGCTGATATTCTGGCGAAGGTAAAAGGTCTGGAGGTTGGCGCCGAGGTTTCCACAACAGAGGAGCTGCGGCTGGCAATCAGCGCGTAGGAGGGAGCTGTATGTCATTGTTGGTTGCGGGCGCGCTGACGGCTGTCGCCAAAGGCGCGCTGACGGCTGTCATCGCCCCCTTTGTGGAGGAGGCGCGGGATGTTGCGTTAAACGCCGCGCAAGACGCTATCAGAAGCACGGTAGCGGGCAGAATGTCCATTGATGAATGGGCGGGCATTGCCATCGAAGGCGTTGACGGAGTAAAGGAGCGGGCTGTGGACGAGGGCCAGCTGCGGTTTGTCGGAGGAAAGCTGAAATTTTCCATGCCGGCCGCCGCCTCAGAGGTAGTAACCATCTCATTTCAGCTCTATTTTCTGGACGACATGCAGAAATGGCGGATGGCGGACGCGGCAAACGATGTACCTGCCTCCAAATTTACATTGGATGCCCTGGACGAGCTGCGCGCCAAAGGCGAGATCGTATTTGAAGTGGAGTGATATGCTTTGCATTATCTGATTATCGGGATTATTGCCATTGTTGTCGCGTTTAGTCTGGGCGTATTGCTTTTGAAAGGGATTTTTTATGCCCTCCTGTTTGGATTGTTTCATCCGAAAGTAAATTCCATAATCTATTTGATTTTCTTTCTTCTGCTGGGGGTGCTTTCCTTACAGCAGGGGGCTGTTTTGCAACTCCTTTTGATAGCCATCGTGATTTTTGACTGCGTCCTGGATATCAGAAGGTCGAGCAGCTATTACATATGCCCCAACACGTTGAACCCGAGGGTCGATAAGCTCTATTTAGCGAAAAGCTTAACTTCACTGTTGACATTTGGGTTTTTACGGATTGTATTTTGCCTCATTGTAGGCCCATATATCTCTTTCGGCGTCTTGTCCGACATCAAAAAGAAGATTGCGGAGGGGCAGCCCCTGCCGGCTTATCCGCCCTATCTCGGTTTGCAGGCTAAAAGGTATTATTATTCCCACCATATTCGCGCGATAGAGAAAAAGGGCGGTTTGATATACAATGGCGGCACAATAAACAGTGAGACAGAAGTAATCCAGCAACGATTGCAGGATCTCTACCCCAAGAGTCTGATGCAAAAATTAGCGGAAAAGTTTACCGCGAATGAAGAATCAAAAGACTTGCGCGAAAGGCTGAGCCAGAAAATATCTGATGGCCACCGCGCCTATGCGTACCTCAGAGCCGACGTGTATGAACGGTATGCGAGGCTGATTCCAGAGGCCATGTTGACAAAGACGTGCTATTCTCCTTCTGATATTAAAAATTTTGAGGAGCTGTCCGAGCTAAACCTTACAGCCCCTGTCAATGGCGGTACCAGTTGGGGTGAGTATTTTATCATCCAGGCGCTGCAGCCGCTTGTGGATAACGGTACTTTTATGGATCATGACATCAGTGACGGCGCTGATATCCACGCCTATCAGCACACAGGGAGCACAAAACCTATGCCAAGCATTGATGCGGACAACAATCCGCTGTTTGCTTTGGATGACGATGATTAGGCGCTGTTTGAAAAATGGAAATATGCACAACGGTGAGGAATTTTTCCGCCAGTCAAACACAATTTTTTGCAGGAATACTGGATGTATTTCAAGAAAAATTGGGGCAGTATGGCGGAAAAAAGACCGCCGTTTGGGCGTATTGACATGTTTCAAACAAGCCCTAACAACAGGAGGGCGGCTGCGGCCGTCCTCCTGATTTTGAAAGATTTTGTAAATCGCTCCAAGCTGGCCGAGGGTAATTTAGGACCTCTGGTCCTTTATCAATTTCCCCAATGTATTTCCATCTTGACATTCCAACGGTCTGGACGCTATAATTAACCTGCTTTAACCCAGCGAATTACAGGGCGGAGGCCAGCTGTGCCTCCGTTTGGACGGCAAAGGAGCATAACTATGGGAAAGCTGATTGTGGTGGCGGGCCTGGGGCTGGAGGGCGGCTCCATGGCGAAGGCCCTGAAAAAGTACACGGACCACAGGGTCTGGGGCTGGAACCGCACCCGGTCGGTGGCGGAGAAGGCCCTGGCCGACGGCGCCATCGACGGCATCGCCGGCGACGCTCTGCTGTCCCAGTGCGACCTGCTGATTCCGGTGCTCTACCCCCAGGCCACCATCCAATACCTCCGCCGGGCCATTCCGCTGATGAAGCGCGGGGCCCAGGTGGTGGACCTGGTGGGGGTGAAAACGGCGGTAGTGGAGGAGGTTGCTCCTCTGGCGCTGGAATACGGCCTGCGGTACACCGGCGGCCACCCCATGGCAGGCCTGGAAAAGGCGGGGTATGGCCGCTCCTTCCCGGATCTGTTCCAGGGGGCCAGCATGGTCCTGACCCCCACCGCCGCCACGGCGGAGGGCGATATCGAGGAGCTGAGCGGCCTGTTCCGCCAGGTGGGCTTCCAGCGGATTGAGGTCTGCGGCCCCCAGGCCCACGACCGAATGATCGCCCACACCTCCCAGCTGGCCCACGTGGTGTCCAACTGCTACGTGAAAAGCCCGGCTTCCCAGCGGTGCCTGGGCTTCGCCGGCGGCAGCTACAGGGACATGACCCGGGTGGCCTGTCTCAATGAGTCGGTCTGGGCGGAGCTGTTCCTGATGAACCAGGAAGCCCTGCTGTCTGAGATCGACCAGCTGATCTCCGCCATGGACCAGACCCGGCAGGCCATCGCCGCCGGGGACCGGGCGGGCCTGGAGGAGCTGCTGCGCCAGGGCCGGGAGTCCAAGGAGGAAATCGACCGGAAGGGAACCCCCTGACAGAGGTTTGCAGGAGGAGTCAAGATGGTATTTCAACTATCGGCGGCCGCGATTCTGCTTGTATTCTATGGATTTTATGTCTTCAAGCTGATATCGCAGAACAGTCGCTCCATCAAAACGAACCAGGCGGGAATTGGAAATAAGCCGCCAAAGGTGCTGATTACGGAAAAAATCATGAGCTTGGCCAACGTGCTTGTCATTGTAGCCATCGTATGCAGTATTTTTGCCGTGAAAAACCCGCCGGCGGAGTGGGTCAGAATAATTGGGCTGCTGACAGGCGTTTTGGCCATCGCCATCTTCGGGCTGGCGGTCATTACAATGAAAACCAGTTGGAGGGTGGGCATCCCAGAGGAAAAAACAGAATTGATCACCTCCGGCATCTATCAGTGGAGCAGAAATCCCGCCTTTGTTGGCTTTGACCTGCTGTACCTGTCCATGTGCCTTTTGTTTTTCAACATCCCCCTGCTTGTGATTTCGCTCTGGGCAGCGGTAATGCTGCATCTCCAAATTTTACAGGAGGAGGAGCATATGAGGAGGATGTTCGGAGGGGGCTACATCCTTTACACGGAGCGCACGTCCCGATATTTGGGCAGAAGATAAGAAAAACACCCGAGAAATGATTTCTCGGGTGTTTTTGTATCATGGCTTATTTTACCGCCACGGCTTCGATCTCGAACAGGCCGCCCTTGGGCAGGGCCGCGACCTGGACGCAGGAGCGGGCAGGGGCCTCGCCGGGGAAGTATTTGGCATAAACGGCGTTGATGGCGGCAAAATCGTTCATATCCGCCAGGAAGACGGTGGTCTTGACCACATCCTCCAGCCCCATTCCGGCAGCTTCCAGCACGGCCTTCAGGTTGTCCAGAGCCTGGGCGGCCTGGGCCTCCACCCCCTGGGCCAGCTCGCCGGTGGCCGGGATCAGGCCCAGCTGTCCAGAGGTGTACAGCGTGCCGCCGGCCAGCTTGGCGTGGCAGTAGGGGCCTACCGCGGCGGGGGCGTTGGGAGCGGCAATCGTCTTATTCATGAAAACTCCTCCTTTGGTTATCATGGGGTATCCTGATGTACTTTACCGGGCCTTGAGCTTGAACCGCTTGACCTGCTCCTCCATCACCTTGACCTGGGCGAACAGCTCAGAGCTGACGGCGGCGGACTCCTCGCTGCTGGCGGAGTTGCTCTGGACCACGGCGGAGATCTGTCCAATGCCCTCGGTCACCTGGGCGATGGACTCGGCGTCGTTCTTGACAGCGGTAACGATTTCGCTGATGGCGGAGTTGGACCGGGTCACCAGCTCCAGGGTCTTGCTCAGGGTGGCGGACACCTCGGTGACAATCCGGCTGCCCCGGCCGGTGGCCTGGACGGAGTTCTCAATAAGGCCCTTGGTGGCCTTGGCGGCTTCGTCGGACTTGGAAGCCAGGTTGCGCACCTCGTCGGCCACCACGGCGAAGCCCTTGCCGGCGGAGCCGGCCCGGGCGGCTTCCACAGCGGCGTTCAGCGCCAGGATGTTGGTCTGGAAGGCGATATCCTCGATGGTGGCGATGATTTTCTCGATCTGCTGGGAGGCCTCGGTGATGTCCTTCATGGCGGCCACCATCTCCTCCATCTGCTTGCCGCTGATGGTCACCTGCTCGCCGGTCATGCGGGCGTTCTCCTGGGCTTCGGCGGCGGTGTTCACATTCTGGGCGGCGCTCTTGGACAGGCTGTCCAAAGTGGCGTACAGCTCCTCCACGGCGCTGGCCTGCTCGGTGGCGCCCTGAGCCAGGGTCTGGGCGCCGTTGGACAGCTGCTCCGCGTTGCCGGACACCCGGAGCTCGGCCTGATAGATATTGGAGATTGTGGCGGACAGGGTAGTGGTCAGCCGGTCGATGGCCTCCTCAATGGAGCGGAAGTCACCGATAAAGGTGGTAGAGGTCTTGGCGTTGAAGTTGCCCTGGGACAGCTGCTCCATCAGCCGGTCCAGGTCCCAGATGTAGCCGCGGATCAGCTCCATAGACTTCTCCAGGGCGTTGGACAAATCGCCCAGCTCGTCGTTGGTGCGGTGCTCCAGGGCCAAATCCAGCTTGCCCTCCTGGAGGGGCTGGACCTGCCGGGTGATCTGGAGGATGGGGGCGAGCACATTCTTCAATACGTACAGCACCAGGCTGACCAGGCAGAACAGGGCCAGCACCAGACAGATGGCGGTAATCCCCTGCATCCACATGATGGTGGACGCCATCTGCTGGGTGCTGTCGGTGTTCAGGGTGGTCCCCCGCTCGATCACCTGGTCCAGCTTTCCCACCAGAGTGGCCAGATTGGCCTGGATGGTGTCCTGATAATAGGCCTGGGCCCTGGCCGGGCTGGTGGCCATCATCTCCTGCACCTCGCCCACGGACTGGTGGAGCTCCTTGTGGATGGGCTTGATCTCATCCCGAAGGGCCAGAACCTCCTTGTCGTCCGTCCCGGCTTCCCCATAGATCCACTGGCCCAGGACGCACTGGGTATCGTCCGTCCCCGGGAAGCTCCCCCCGGCGTACAGGGCGTTGCTCAGGTTGCTGGACCACTTGTAATGGGCGGTTTCGGCGGCCTGGGCCCGGTTCAGCAGGGCGACTGTACCGGCATTCCGCGCCTGCATCCGGTCGATCCGGATCAGATTGAAGGTGGTTACTCCGCTGAACAGCAGAATGGACAGAAGCGCTGCGGCGATCCGATAAAATACCATGGTTTTAATACTTTTTCGCATCGATAACATCCTCACTTTTTTTGAGTATTGCGCACGGCTGGCTCGTTAACTCAGTATATCATATTATATGGCTGGAATTCAATACTTTTCTTCTTTTTCCAGAAAAAAGAATGGGACGCCTGGGGCCGTCTTCCAAACGGGGGGATTCCGCCATGGAAAGCCCGTTTTTCCAGGCCGAAGCCATAAAAGGCGGCCCCAATCCCCCCTGTAGCATGGGAGGGATTCAGGCCGCTTTTTTCAGCTGGAGTTAGAACCTGTTTTCATAAGCGAGAACGCGGGGGCAAAAGGGCCTTTCAGACGGCCGTCGGAGCTTGTGGACGCAGCAGGCTCTCAGCGGCCCGCCCCTCCTCTGCCCTCCAGGGCGTACTTCTCCGCGAACATTTTGAAGTTCCGGCGGAACTCCTGGCTGACGCTCTGGGGCTCGTGGAGGGCGGCGGCGTGGTGGCCCAGGTCCAGGACGCACTCGGCGATATTGGAGCAGTGGTCGGCGGTCCGCTCCAGATTGGTGAGCAGGTCGGACCAGATAAAGCCGGCGTCGATGGTGCAGCCGCCCTGCTGGAGGCGCAGGATGTGGTTGGTGCGCAGCTGTTCTTTCAGCCGGTCGATGACCTCCTCCAGGGGCTCCACCCGGGCGGCGGCCTCCAGGTCGTTGTTCAGGAAGGAGTTCAGCGCCATGTCCAAAATCTCCAGCACCGCCTCAGTGAGCAGGTCCAGCTCCCCCATGGCTTCCGGGGTGAACTGGGCGTCCTTCTGGCGGAGCTCCTCCGCCGACTCCGCCAGGTTGACCGCATGGTCGGAGAGCCGCTCCAGGTCGCCGATCAGCTTCAGCAGCTTGGCCGCCTGGGCGCTGTCCGCCCCGCTGATGGGCAGCCCGCTCAGCTCCACCAGATAGGCCCCCAGGATGTCCTCATAGTAGTCCGTCTTCTTCTCCATCTTACGCACCGACTCCAAAAGCTCCGGCGAGTACCCGTGCAGGGCGGACAGCGCCTTCCGCAGGGAGTCCCCGGCGGTCCGGGCCATGTCGGCCGACACCTCCCGGCAGCGCTCTAGGGCGATGGGCGGGGTGGCCAGCAGGCGGCGGTCCAGCTCGATCCGCTCCTCCGGCTGGCTGTCGTCGGGCAGCATCCCCACCACCAGCCGCTCCAGCACCCCGGACAGGGGCAGGAGCAGCAGGGTGCACAGGATGTTAAAGACGGAGTGGGCGGCGGCGATGCCGAACAGGGACGCGGACTGGTCCAGCAGGGGCGGGCGGAGGACCGCCTGGACCGCCCAGAAGACGGTCAGCCACACCGCCGAGCCGATGACGTTGAAGGACAGGTGGACCAGGGCGGCCCGCTTGGCGTTCCGGTTGGCCCCCACGGAGGAGAGCATAGCGGTGACGCAGGTGCCGATGTTCTGCCCCATGATGATGGGGATGGCGGCGCTGTAGGACACCTGCCCGGTGACGGCCAGGGCCTGCAAAATACCCACCGAGGCGGAGCTGGACTGGATGACGGCGGTGAGCACCGCCCCCGCCAGCAGCCCCAGGAGGGGGTTGCGGAACAGGAGGAACAGGTTCTGGAAGGCGGGAACCTTCCCCAGGCCGGCCACCGCCCCGGACATCGTCTCCATGCCGAACATCAGGGTGGCAAAGCCCAGCAGGATGGTCCCCGTGTCCTGCCTCTTGGTGTTTTTGCCGGACATATACAGAATAATGCCGATCAGGGCCAGGACGGGGGTGAAGGAGGAGGGCTTCAACAGCTTGACCAGCACATTGCCGCTGTCGATTCCGGCCAGGCTCAGCAGCCAGGCGGTGACCGTGGTGCCGATGTTGGCCCCCATGATCACGTTGATGGCCTGTTTCAGGCTCATCAGGCCGGAGTTCACAAAGCCCACCACCATCACCGTGGCCGCTGAGGAGCTTTGAATGATGGCGGTCACCGCCAGGCCGGTAACCAGTCCGGCGGCCCGGTTGGTGGTCAGCCGGCCCAGCAGGGTGCGCAGGCCTTCGCCCGCCCGGCGCTCCAGGGCCTGCCCCATCAGGTCCATGCCGAACAGGAACAGGGACAGCCCCCCGATCATCGTCAATACTTGAAAAATATCCATTTTTTACTCCGTTCTCTTTCCTAATCTTGTTGATATATGTCTATATGTCATGCCGCCCGAAAGCGGTCTTGTTGTCTGTGCCGCTGCTCTTATCATGTTCAGTATAGAAAAGAAACATGAGATGCACAATACAGATTTTGCAAAAATTTGCTTCTGGCCCATCTGGCGGTTTTGGTGTATTTGTGACAAAAAGAGGGCCTCCGCCCCGCGGAAGCCCCCTCACGTTCTTAAAAGCTGTATTTGCAATCCCCAATGGCTGTCTGAACGGGTCCTTTTGCCGCCCGACAAGGCAAGCTTCCCTGTCCGTCCGGCGTTTCCGCTTATGAATGCCGGCGCTAAACAGGCTCTAAAGCCCCTCCTGCTCCATCAGCTGGGCGTAGCTCCGGACCTGGAAATCCGCCAGGGCGTCGATCTGGCCCCGCTCCCCGTCGGAGTAGGGGTCGTACACCGCCGCCGACTGAATGCCGGCGTTTTTGGCCGCTTCGATGCCGATGAGGGAGTCCTCAAAAACCAGGCACTCCTCCGGGGCAGCCCCCAGCTCCCGCATGGCCCGGAGGTATATCTCCGGATTGGGCTTGATCTCCTTGGCGTCCTCCCGGGTGTAGACCAGGGTAAACAGGTCGTCAATCCTGGCCTTGGCCGCCATATTCACGTTCTGGGTCCGGTAGATGTCCATGTTGCCCCGCTTGGTGGTGGTGGCGATGGCCAGCGTGTACCCCGCCTGTTTCAGCTTGTGCAGAAAGACGTCGGCGTCCGGCTTGTAGTCCACCACGTTCCGCAAATAGTCCTGGGCGATCTCATAGCGCAGGGTGTGGATCTCCTCCGGGGCCAGGAGGCTGCCGTACCGCTCCCCCAAAAAGGCGCAGTATTGGATATAGGGGTTGGGGTCCTTGCTGAACCGGCGCAGGGCCTCGTCCCGCTGGGCCTGGACGTCCTCCACCAGCGGACCACCGCCGGCCCGAATGCGCCCGATGAGCGCCCGGTCCACGTCGTTCCACACCCCCACTGAGTCGATGAGGGTGCCGTCCATGTCAAAAATGATGACCTTTTTGCCTTCTAACATTGGTAAAGCTCCTATTTGTTGTGTTAGGCTCCCTCCTTGAGGGAGCTGCCTCCGCCGAAGGCGGTGGCTGAGGGAGTGAACCCCAAAATTGACCTTTTGTACCCCCCCGCCACGGCTTCAACCTGCTACCCCCTCTGAGAGGGGGCTTTTTGTCAGACGATCCCCCGGATCTCGGAGATGTTTTCGATGTGGTTGTCCTCCAGATACCGCTCCATGCCGTCGATGACGTCCAGGGCGATGGCGGGGTCCATAAAGTTGGCCGCGCCGATCTGCACCACCCAGGCCCCAGCCATGATGAACTCAATGGCGTCCTGCCAGGTGGTGATGCCGCCCGCGCCCATCACCGGGATGCTTAGGGCGTGGGCCACCTGATGGACCATCCGCAGGGAGATGGGCTTGATGGCCGGGCCGGACAGGCCGGCGTAGACGTTCTCAAAGACGGGCTTCCGACGGTTCAGGTCGATGGCCATGGCCTGGAAGGTGTTGGTCAGGGAGACGCCGTCGGCCCCCTCCTCCTCACAGACCCGGGCCAGGGCCACCACGTCCTCCGCGTTGGGGGACAGCTTCACCACCAGCTTGTGCTTGCAGATTGCCCGCACCTTTTTCACGATATCCCGGGCGACCTCCGCCTTCAGGCCGAAGCTCATGCACCCCGCCTTGGTGTTGGGGCAGGAGATGTTCAGCTCCAGCAGGTCCAGGGGGTGCTGGTTCAGCAGCTCCACCCCCTCCAGGTAGTCCTCCTCCGAGTGGCCGCCCATGTTGACGATGTTCACCAGGTCCAGGGCGTTCATCCGCTCCAGGTCGCAGTCGATGAAGTGCTGGATGCCCGGGTTCTCCATGCCCACGCTGTTCATCACGCCGCTGGCCGTCTCCCACACCCGGATGCCGTCGTTGCCCAGGCAGGGGTGGAGGGTCAGGCCCTTGGAGCACAGGCCGCCCAGCTTTTGAATGTCGAAATACTCGTTGAACTCCCTGCCGAAGCCGCAGGTCCCCGAGGCCAGGGCCACCGGGTTTTTAAAGGCCGCCCCGGCGAAAACCGTTTCCAGCCGCTTGCTCATCCAAACACCTCCCAGCCTTCCATCACAGGGCCGTCCTTGCAGGCCCGCTTGTTTCCGCTTTTGGTCTTGCAGGTGCACACCAGGCAGGCCCCGATGCCGCAGGCCATCCGGTTCTCCATGGACACGTAGACCTTGGCCCTGGACCCGGTGTCCACGCACTTCTGATACAGCACCTTCATCATAACCTCTGGCCCGCAGGCCATGACCACGTCGTACTGAACGGGGTCGATGTCGTCGGTGACAAAGCCCCCCACGTTGACGGCGACCTTGTCCGCCGCCGCCTGATACTCCTCCACCAGCATGGGCTGGCCGGAGAAGCCCAGATAGACGTCCACCTGGCTGTCTGGGTGGGCCTTTTTCAGCTCCTTCGCCAGCAGGTACAGCGGGGCGATGCCCACGCCGCCCCCCACCAGGGCGATCCTGCCCTGGGCGTCGGGGAAGCCGTTGCCGTGGGGGCCGTCGAGCTTGATTTCCTCCCCGGGCTGGAGGCCCCGGAAGATTTCCGTCCCCTGGCCCACCACCTTGTATAAAAAGCTGACCGTTTTGCCGTCGGAATCAAAGACGCTGATGGGCCGGGAGAGGACGGGATACCGGTCCCAGGCCCGGAGCATGTAGAACTGCCCCATCTTCGCGTCGTTGTCCGACTCCACCCGCATCAGGTGGAAGCCGTCAGCGACCGGATGGTTTTCTAAAATTTTTGCCATAAAATCCTCCTGCAATTTTTTGTGGATCGTACCAATTTCAAATGTTTTCCATAGCCGTGGGGCCCGCGTCCATCCCACAACACACAGCTCCGCCGGACTGCGCAGACGGTGTTGTGCGGGGCGGGGGCGCTGCTGCCAAAAAAGAGAGAGTTGAAGGAGAACCACCCCAAAGCCCCCCTTGTCAAAGGGGGGAGGGCCG
>OFGB01001703.1_pt1 | contig 12921 bp, 10 predicted proteins | sample 1521491 | NCBI WGS metagenome assembly OFGB01 (sample SAMEA3504095, study PRJEB24116) | mouse gut metagenome | biome: mouse gut; feature: mouse-associated habitat; material: faeces | place: Denmark | collected 2011
TATTCTATCAGAGAAGGTGTAAAAGCAAGAAGCGACCAAAAGGCTTTTTCAAAATTCCTGAAAGAAATTTTTACTATAAATATGATAACGACCGCGGCCGCCTATTCCATACTTATTTTGCTGTTTGCCGCAGGTTTTTTTCAGGGAAAAAGGGACATAATGTTTGTCTGCAGTTTTTCGATTTTAGGAACTACCCTGAGCATAGATTGGCTGTATCAACTGATGGAACGATACGTTTATATCAGTATACGTACGATCATACTGCAGATGGCCGCTTTATTTATGATGTTTTACTTTGTCAGAAACGAGGAGGACGTCCTGATCTATGCAGTGATTACTGTATTTGCTTCTAAAGGATATTGCTTTTTGAATTTTTTTCAGGCGTGGAAATATTTTGATTTTAAAACCAGAATCCGGTTAGAACTGAAAAAGCATATACGTCCGATTTTGATTATCTTTGGTGCGACCTTATCCGTTTCTATTTATATGAATATGGACGTCGTAATGTTGGGGATGTTTTGCGGAGATTATCAGGTAGGAATCTATTCTGCCGCGGTGAAAGTGAATGTAGTAGTAAAAAATATACTGACGTCGATCAGCGCGGTCTTGATGCCGAGATTGATAGCCTATCTGGCGAAAGGGGAACATAAGAAGTACAAAGAGCTTTTTAAACAGGGAGTTAGCTTGAATCTCTTCTTTTCAGTACCCAGCGCGATAGGATTAGCCATTTTGAGCAGGCAGATTATTCTTTTATTTAGCGGCAGAGACTTTCTTCCGGGAGTTTTAACGGGGCAGATACTTGCCGTCAGGCTTGTCTTTTCTGCATTGGATAATATATTTTACAATCAAGTGTTAATTCCAAACGGACGGGAGAGAGAGGCTTGTATCGGAACGATAGCTGGAGCGGTGGCAAATTTGATTTTAAACGCCGTTCTCATTCCGATGTTTCAGGCGGAAGGAGCGGCGGTCGCTACAGTGATCTCGGAAGGCGTAGTTTTTTTCTATTTTGTAAAATTTACAAAGAATATAATCAGCCTGAGAATGATCTTTGAGGGAACAGGCTGTTATATTATAGCGGCGGTAATAATGGGCTGTTGGGTATACGGAGGTTTATATGTTGTTGAAAGCGCAGTACTGCAGCTTTTTATATTGGTTCCGACGGGCGTGATGATTTATGTTCTCGCCTGGTGGGTCATGAATAAAAAAGTGAGAAAAGCAAAAACTGATTGAATAAAGGAAGTGTTACATCAATGTTTAAGATAAGAAAAAGAAATTTGAGAAAAATAAGTGTTAATGTAAGTGTTTTTTTGATTTTTATTTTTGCCGCTTTTGCGCCGGTTTATGCACAGGAAGAGGCAGGACAATACAATGAATATTTGAAGGCGAATGAATCTGTTAAGGTGTCTTATTCGACTCACGTGCAGAAAAAAGGGTGGCAAGCCGCCGTTGCGAACGGTGAACGTGCCGGTACAATGGGATTGAACCTGAGAATGGAAGCGCTGCGGATTAATGTTGACAATATAAAGAATTATTCCGGAGATATTATATATAGAAGTCATATACAGACGTATGGATGGGAAGGAGAATGGAAGAAGAATAACGAGGTGTCGGGTACGACCGGAAAAGGAAAGAGACTTGAGGCAATTCAGATAAAACTGACAAAAGATCTTGAAAAGAAATACGATATTTATTATCGTGTACATGCCCAGACATACGGCTGGCTTGGATGGGCAAAGAACGGTACGAGCGCGGGTACTGTCGGCTGCTCTAAGAGGATAGAAGCGATTGAGATCGTAATGGTTGACAAGGGGGGAGCGGCCCCCGGGGAAACACACTACTCCTGTATTGATAATAATATCGGGATATCATATTCGTCGCATGTGCAGACTTTCGGATGGCAGGGGAATAAGAAAAACGGCGATACCTCAGGTACGGTTGGAAAGTCTAAAAGATTGGAAGCGGTCAAGATTAATCTGCTGAATTCTCCGTACACGGGCAGTATCGAATATCAGACGCATATACAGACCTATGGATGGGAAGGACAATGGGCTTCAAACGGGCAGTTGTCAGGAACGGAAGGAAAATCAAAGAGATTAGAAGCTATACGGATTCGTCTGACGGGAGAGATGTCAGAGAAGCTTGACGTGTACTATCGCGTTCATTGCCAGAGAATCGGATGGATGGGATGGGCCAAGAACGGAGAGGAGGCCGGAAGTTCAGGATTCTCCTATAGATTAGAGGGGATAGAGATCTTATTACTTCCAAAGGGCGCAAGAACCTTTTCGGATGAGACGGTGTTCGTTTCAAAAGACGCTCAGACGGAACCTGCCGATTGGGATGTTGCAGAAGTTAAGACGAATCTGGAAAAAGCGGAGAGTTCGGTCAATATACCGATAGAATTGAAGTCCGTGCCGGCAGGAACGAATAGTCAGTCGGTTAAATGTTATTATACATGGAAGAACAATACTACCGGAGAAGAAGGAATCATCGGCGATACTTTATTAGGAAATTCTATAAGCTGGACGCCGCTTGTCTCGGGTGATTATACAATTACTATGACTGCGGCAGACGCTAGACAGAGAGAAGTAAAAAAGGAGATTTCGATTAAGATAATCCATGGAGCGATTAATCGGGGAGACGCTTTTTTTACGGCTCATATGGGATTGAGCAGTCAGGCGCCGAATAATTCTATTCCGGCCTTTGATCTGGCCGGAAAAGCCGGGTTTGATTCTATAGAGGCGGATGTTATGGAAACAAAAGACGGTGTGTTTGTTACGTCTCATGATAATAATCTGTCAAATATTTGTGCCGTGAACGTGAATATTTCGGATTTAACATATAAAGAACTGCAGGATTATAATAAGTATCATATCAGTTATGGCAGCAATGTAGGTAAGTATTCTTATGAAGAATTGCGGATTCCGACATTAGAAGAGTATCTGGATGTATGTATAACATATGGCTGTATTCCGCAGTTAGATATCAAATATCTTAAATCAATTGAGAGCGTCGCACAACTGTATAAAATATTATCGGATTATGGCGTACAGGACAGGGCGATTATAACTTCCTTCGATAACCTGTATTTACAGACGCTGCGTAATATGGATCCCGGTATAAGGCTGACGTATGGGGTTAATTCCACACAATATGTAGACGTTAACTGGCTGAAAACGAACAACGTAGGCGTATCTGTTGAATATTCTAAATTATTAGAGAGTAAGATCTACTTTGACAGTGATATTGATGTTAATGTCTATACCGTTAACGATAAGGCGGCGGCGGGTATACTGTTGGAGTATGGAATCGATTCCATCACAACGAATCAGATCTTATGGGACGGAGTGTCTTTGTGATATAATATGAGTTTAGGCATAATCTAATAGTCAAGGGGAATATGCATGCAAAAGATGACACTAAGAAAGATCATTATTATACCTGTGTATAATGAAGAAGAAAATATTGAAAGAACAGTAGAGTCAATTCAAAAGAATGCGTTGGATTTTGATTATATTATTATTAATGACTGTTCTACAGATCATACAAGGAAAATCTGTGAGGAAAATGGATTTAATGTAATTAATCTGCCGATTAATTTAGGAATTGGCGGGGCTGTGCAGACAGGCTACCGGTATGCGTACGAGCAAGGATATGATGTGGCGGTACAGGTTGACGGGGATGGACAGCATGATCCTAAGTTTTTGGAAAAAATGGCGGTATATCTCCAGGAGAATGGCGTGGATATGGTGATTGGATCCAGATTTATTGAAAAGAAAGGATTCCAGTCATCCGCGGTCAGAAGGATAGGGATCAGTTTTTTTTCTATATTAATTAAGATATTAACAGGAAAGAAAATTACGGATCCAACATCCGGATTAAGGATGGTCGGAAGAAATGTTATGGATATTTTTTCAAAGGATTATCCAAGGGATTACCCGGAACCGGAAAGTGTCGTCGCTATTTTAAGAAGAAACCTGAAAGTGAAAGAGATACCTGTTATCATGCATGAAAGGGCGGGAGGCGTGTCTTCTATTTCTTTCAAAAACTCTGTTTATTATATGATTAAAGTAACGTTTGCAATATTAATCGAACGGATCAGAAAATATTAGGAGAATATCGGTATGATGGATATCAAGATACAATTAATCATTGGAGTTATCGTAGTATTAGCGTTGGCGGTCATTGTTAATATGATCAGAAAAAAAAGGCTGGAACTTAGATATGCGCTGGCATGGCTTCTGGTCGGAATATCGATATTGATCCTGGATTGTTTTCCATATCTGATTAATTGGATGGCAGAGCAGTTTGGAATAGCAGATCCTGTTAATATGCTGTTCTTTTTAGGTTTTTGTTTTTCTTTAATGATTATATTTGTTCTAACGGTAGCGGTATCAAGGATGTCGATTAGAATTAAGCAGATGGCTCAGGAGATAGCGCTTCATGAAAAGGGATAAGGGAAATAATAAAATGAGTATAAAACATAGGATATGTATTTTTTCAGCTCAATACCTCCCTCATATGGGAGGGTTGGAGCGCCATACTCATAATCTGGCGAAAAAATTGGCGGAAAGCGGATGTGAAGTTACAATAGTGACGTCAAATGTTGTAAACGCGGCTGTATATGAACATTCAAAAAGGATGCGAGTATATAGAATGCCTTGCTTTAACTGGATGGACGGCCGTTTTCCCGTACCAAAGCCGAATAGACTGTTTTGTAAGATTCACCGTGTTTTGTCGGCTAAGGAATTTGACTTAATTATTGTAAGCACACGTTTTTATTTCCTGTCTTTGTACGGGATGTGTTACGCAAAACGTAAAGGTATAAAATGTATTACAATAGAACATGGGACAGGGCATCTGGCGACAGGTAACCGCTTTTTTGATGTTGTCGGCGAAGTATACGAACACTTGCTGACCGGAGTGGAGAGGAGAATTTGTACAGAATATTACGGCGTGTCTAATGCGGCTGTAAACTGGCTGACTCATTTTCATATTCGGGCAAAGGGGGTTTTATATAATTCCGTAGATTTGGAGCAGATAGAAAAGTTATACGAAGACCCGGTAAGAGATTTTAGAAAGGATTATCGGATACCGGATGATGCGGTTGTTATAGCCTATACGGGACGCCTGATAAAGGAAAAGGGAGTATTATCCCTGATTTGTGCGGTCAAAGAACTACATAAGAGATATGAGAGAATCTTTCTGTTCATAGCCGGCGAGGGGGAACTGAGGAATGAAATCGAGGATCAGGAGGAAGAATACATAGTATTGCTTGGCAAATTGGAATTTGAACAGGTAATTTCATTGCTGCGCCAGACGGATATTTTTTGTCTGCCTTCGGCATATCCGGAAGGATTTCCAACGTCTACGCTTGAGGCAATGTCCTGCAGATGTTATCCTCTGGTAACGGATAGAGGAGGAGCGCAGGAATTGATTTCAGATAGTTCTTACGGGAAGATCTTGTCGGATAACAGACCTGAGACATTAGTGAAGGCGATCGGTCAAATTATGTCGGATAGAGACAAGATGCGGGAGGTTTCGGCTAAAGGTTATCAAAGAGTAAAAGACTTCTTTACCTGGAATCAAGTGACAGGACAGATTATAGATATATGCGGGAAGAAAACTTCTTAGTGAAGAGCGGGTATATGAAGATCTTATCGGAGGAAGCATGGATAGAATAAAAAGTTGTATAAAAGAGCATAAGAAGTTGTTTTGCGTCTATCTCTGTTTTGCATGTATTATAGGTATCGCTATTATTATCATGTATGGGACGGAGATCCGGGACGTATTGCCGCAGCCCAGAAATGTAATGCGGGTAAAAGACGGTAAGGCGGCGCCGGATAATTTTGTTATGCTGACCGAGAAAACGAATATCGAGCAGAAGATATCTATGGTAAGCAAGTCTTTTACAGGTTTTTCTTTATGGTTTGAAGAGAATGAAACGGATCAGGATGCAAAGATTCGTGTAAAACTGTTCGATGCTTCAAGAAAATTAGTAGAAGAATGGGAATTTCGTACCAGCGATATACCGGAGGATACTTTTTTTAATTTTTATGTTCCGAAGATAGACGTCAATATAGGAGACACATATTTTATTGATATCGCAGCGGACTCTGATAATAAAACGACGGTGCCTATGGGGATATCACAGCGGACTTCTTATATGAAAAACGATCTGTTCAGTGAAATAAAGATAAATGGCAGAACAGGGATAAAAAATATAGAAGGCGAGTATTTACTGGATTATCAGATCCTTGACGGGACGTGCGAATCTTTAAAATACTTTTTTTTATTTGTAGTAATACTTATATTTGCCTTGATTGGGATTGTTTTTATCCTGCTTGTTACACAGCCAAAAAAGGAATGGGTTTTTGTTTTTATGGCATTGTTACTGGGAGGTCTCTATTTGCTGGTCATTCCTCCTTTTGCAGCGCCGGACGAGGGGACTCATTTTATAACGGCGTACGCGCAAAGCAGTACGTTATTGGGAAGAAACGTCGATGATGAAGAAGGAAATGTTATATTTGAACCGGATGGAGCGATTTTTTTTGTAAGAAAGGATTATCCGGATAAAAGTAGTTATGCTACTTACATACGGGGTCTTTTTGGAAAAGAAGAGAATATTGTCCGGAATGAGATCTCGTGCAGAAAAAGTCTGAACAGAAAGAGTCTGGGATATGTGCCGCAGGTGACTGGGCTTATGCTGGGACGCCTGCTGCAAGTAAAGGGCATCGGCCTGTTCGCTATGGGAAGGGTCATGGCGCTATTCTGGTATTGTTTCCTTATGTTTTGGAGTTTACGTTTAATCCCCGACTTTGGAAAAAATATCCTGTTTGTCGTCGGCTTGCTGCCGATGACGGTGCAGCAGATCGTGTCATACAATTATGATTCTGTGCTGCTTGGCGCTTCTTTCTTTGCGACAGCATACTTTTTCTATCTGGTCTGTGACAAAAGAAAAGAACAGATCCAGATAAAGGATTATCTGGTGGTAGGAGTTCTCGTTTTAATCATAGTGCCGATCAAATTTATATACATTCCGCTTCTGGGAATAGGATTGCTGATTCCGAAAGAGAAATTCGGCGGAATAAGAAAGAAAGCGTGCTGTATCGGCGCAGTGATCGCCTCCAGTTTGCTGATTATACGAATCGTAAATTGGGGGAGAATTTCAAACGCCGTATCGGTAGGAAGCGGGACGGGAATAAGCAAATATACATTGACGGATTGTATCCAGAATCCGATCCAGATATTTGTAATGTTCTTTAAAACGATAGAGCGCTATGGTTCGATGTATTTTCAGTCCATGGTCGGCTCTTCGCTCGGATGGCTTGAAATAGAAATTCCAGATATTATTATATGTGGTTTTGTAATATTATTGTTCTGCAGTCTTTTGGAGTTACAGGATGTCCGTCAGTGGAGAAGAAATGAACGTATATGGTTTATTGTGTTATCAGCGGGAATTGGAGGGATGGTAATCCTGTCTTTATTATTAGATTGGACGCCGAAGGGTTCCGCGGTTGTCGAGGGCGTACAGGGACGGTATTTTCTTCCGATACTGCCGCTTTTGTTGCTGGCAATACAGAATCAGACGATTGTCCTGAGAAAGAAGCTGGATACATTTCTGGTCAGCGGCGTGATGTTTTTGCAGATTGCGGCTGTACTCTGCGTCGTATCTACAGTGGCGGCGAGATGAAAAGATTGTTGCAAGAGATTGATCGCAGGCATAGCTTGCTATTTCAAAGAGGGAATGCTATAATATGCAAAATGTTATTTTGTTAAATGCAGAGAATAAGGTCATAGAGGGAAGAAAATGACTAAATATATAGAAAATTTCAAAAAATTTCAGCCACTTTTGTATGAATTGGTTGCGAGAGACGTAAAAATCAAATACCGCAGATCTGTATTGGGGGTTCTATGGACTTTGTTGAACCCTCTTTTAATGATGGCAATATTGTCGGTCGTGTTCTCGAATTTATTTCGTTTTGAAATTGAAAATTACTCCTTGTACCTTCTGGCAGGGCAGATTTTATTCAATTTCTACAATGAGTCTACCTCCGGCGCCATGACGGCGATATTAGGAAACGCGTCGTTGATCAAGAAAGTGTATATTCCTAAATATTTGTTTGTTGTTTCAAGGATTGCATCCAGCTCTATTAACGTCCTGTCTTCATTCTGCGCGTTGATATTGGTGATGCTGTTTACCAGGGCGGAGTTACATTTTACAATGTTTCTGGTGGTGATACCTCTGTTTTATATCGTGGTGTTTTCACTGGGGGTAGGGCTGATACTCGCGGCTCTTACCGTGAAATTCAGGGATATCATACATCTTTACGGGGTATTCATGACTGCGCTTATGTATCTTACGCCGATTATCTATCCTATCGAGATGCTGCCGGGATGGGTGAAGACGATTGTCAGGCTGAATCCGCTGACAGGTATTCTTGATATATTCAGAGGTGTGGTAATATATAATACAGTGCCTTCCGCCGCTCAATTCATAGTTTCATTTGTGATAGTATGTTTCATGTTATTGCTTGGCTTATGGGTATTCTATCGGCAGCAGGATGAGTTTATATTGAATCTATAGATAGTTGGAGAGTAGAGTGATGAGAGATATTATCATTAAAGCGGATCATGTATCGATGCGTTTTAACCTGGCTTCCGAGAAAGTAGATAACATGAAAGAATATTTCATCCGGAGACTGAAACGCAAGGTCAACACGGATGATGAATTCTGGGCGCTTCAGGATGTGAGTTTTCAGATAGAAAAGGGAGAATCGGTCGCGTTGATCGGTTTGAACGGATGTGGGAAGAGCACGATGCTTAAGACGATAGCAGGAGTCTTGAAACCCACGAAGGGGAAAGTGACTATAAATGGGAGCATTGCGCCGATGATCGAACTGGGGGCGGGATTCGATATGGATCTGACGGCAAGGGAAAACGTGTATTTAAACGGCGCGATTCTGGGCTATAATAAGGAGCAGATGAGATCATATTATGATGATATTGTAGAGTTTTCTGAGCTGACGGATTTCATGGACGTTCCGGTTAAGAACTTTTCGTCAGGTATGCTGGCCCGTCTGGCTTTTTCCATTGCTACGATAGGGAAACCGGATATCCTGATTGTGGATGAAGTTTTATCGGTGGGAGATTTCAGGTTCCAGGAGAAATGCGAGAAAAGAATCCATGGCATGATGAAGGAAGATACTACGATTTTGTTCGTATCACACAGTATCGCGCAGGTGAAGAAGATCTGTAAAAGAGCGATATGGCTTGAGAAAGGACATATACGTGAAGACGGGGCAAGTGAAGAAGTCGGTAGCAGATTCGAGAGAGCTTATTATGCGGGTGAATTAGAATAATAGAAGGTTGGAGCGGGCATGAAGATATGGAAGAAGATCATACTTGTCGTCCTGATTATCCTGTCAGCGGCTGCGTATTCTTATGGCGAGTGGCCAAGAGCGATCTATGATACGGATGTCAGCAGCAGCGTATATGAGAATTCGGGTGAACTGACAGAAGGAACGGTTTTTGAACAGCGATTTGTATGTAGTGACGAAGGATTCTGCGGGCTGAAAGTAAAACTAACGAAGTTAGACCATCTGAAGATCGGAGTATACAGCTGGAAGATACAGGAGACGGAATCGGGAACGATAGCGGGAAGCGGCATGATCGATGAAAGCATGACGGAAAATAAGATATTTGAAAGCGCCAGCGCGTTAAAGAGGGGGAATATCGAATTGGATATTCCGGATCAGAAGGGAAGCGAAGGGAAAGAATATCTGTTTACTATAGAAGCTAAGAACGTAGAGCCGGAAGAGACGATGGCAGTCTATCTAACGAATAAAAGCGGAAACGACAGTTTTTTGAAAATCGGGGAAGAAGATTCGAACCAAGTCGGAGTGATTAAGCTGCGTTATCATAGGTTTAACTATGAGACGTTTATTGTTTTCTTAGGAATTATGACGTATCTGGCGGTATTCATCAAGTTTATGTATAGATTATTCAGATAGCAAAGGAGATTAAGATGGACGTATCAATTGTAATTCCCACAAAGAATGCGGGGGAGATCCTGGACAAAGTGTTGGACAGGGTATTCAGACAGGAGACGGAATATGAATACGAGGTCATCTGTGTGGATTCGGGATCAAGCGACCAGACGGTATCGGTGATTAAAAAATATCCGTGTCTTTTGTATGAGATACCGGCGTCGGAATTCGGTCATGGAAAGACACGGAATTTTGGCGCGTCGAAGGGGAGCGGAGAATTTATTGTATTCATCACGCAGGACGCGGTACCGGCGTCAAAGAGATGGCTGCAGAATTTTATTGACGCCATGAAGTCTGATCCGGAAATTGTAGGCGGATTTGGGATTCACTACCCTTATCCGGATTGTAATATTATTGATAAGAGAGATTTATATTATCATTTTAAGAATTTCGGCGAGGATAATACAATCTATCAGATTACGGATGAGAACAGAGAGAGATATGAGACGGAGGAAGGTTACCGCCATCTGTTGTGTTTCTTTTCCGATAATAACTCTTGCGTCAGGAGAGACGTGTTCGAGAAATACCCGTATGAGGACGTGAATTTTGCCGAAGACCAGATATGGGCAAGAAAGATGATCGAGATGGGCTGTAAGAAGATATATTGTCCCCATGCTCCGGTTTATCATTCACATAATTATAAATTGTCTACTTATTTTACAAGATACTTTGACGAGTATAAAGGATTGTATTATCTGCAGGATTTTCTTATCTCCACCAGTTGGCTTAAGCTTCCGCTTCAGGTCGCCAAGCATATACTTGCGGACGCAAAATATATCCGGCGCCTTGATATGCCGAAAAGGGAAAAGTTATATTGGCTTAGATATTCCGTGTGCAGGAATTTGAGCCGGTATTACGGAGGATATCTGGGAGGAAAGTATGACGGCTATCCGGAGAAAGTCCAGCAGTGGCTGGATCGCAGAGTATCACAACAGTATAAGCAAAGAAAGGCGTAATAAGATATGAGTATGAAGGATTTGAAACTTTTTTTTCAAAAATTAATTCCGTTTCTTAAGAAAAGAGGAATAAAGGGCGCTGTAAAAAAAGTAATGCAGAAGCTGCAGGTTATTCCGGAAAAGGCGCGGTATATCGAACATTATGAATTTGTGGTAGATCAGACGAGGGTACCGCTCAACCGGCAGGAATATGAAAAACATAAGGATGACGAGGTGAAGATATTGAACTGGATTATCCCTGAGATGGGAAAGGGATCCGGCGGACATCTGAATATCTTCCGTTTTATTTCTAATTTAGAGAACATGGGATTCCACAGCAGATTGTATCTCTATCAGACTCCGAATTACAGGGATAATCAATCGGTGATTGCTTTCTTAAGAGAAAATTTTCCGATACTGGATGAGAGAGTAGAGGCGTTCTGGGACGTCAGATTCGCAGAATTTGCTCATGGAGTTATAGCTACGTCCTGGGAGACGGCATATTACGTCAGCAGGTTTGATAATGCGATTTCAAAGTTTTACTTTGTGCAGGATTACGAGCCGTATTTCTTTGCGCGAGGATCTCAGTATGAATTTGCAAAGCACACTTATGAGCTGGGACTTCGGGGAATCACGGCCGGTGATTGGCTGAAGGATAAGCTGACGAATGAATTTAATATGCAGGCCGATAGCTTTGGATTTTCTTATGACAGGGATATCTATATGCCGAAGAAAAAGAAAAGCGGGAAAAAGAGAGTCTTCTTTTACGCAAGACCTGTTACGCCAAGGCGGGATTTTGAGCTGGGGCTTCTGGCGTTGGATTTGTTGTGTAAGAAGATGCCGGAGGTAGAGATCATATTTGCAGGATGGGATCTGACTGCGGCGGAGATTCCGTTTCAATATAAGAGTCTCGGGATTGTTGAGATCAGTAAGCTGTCGAATATCTATGCCCAGTGCGATATGTGTTTGATTATCTCGAATACGAATCTGTCGCTGCTTCCGTTAGAGGTAATGGCGTCTAATTCCGTGGCGGTATGTTCAAAGGGAGAGAACAGTACGTGGCTTGTGAATGAGGAGAATGCGATCCTTGTAGATTATGACCCGCGTAATATGGCGGAGACATTAGAGTACTATCTGAAGCATGAAGATGAATTGGCGAAGATCAGGAAGAATGGCCTTGAGTTTGCCAGATCAACGTCATGGGAAGCAGAAGCTGTTAAGGTGAAGGAAGCATTATTGAAGGGAATCGCAGAAGATGGAAAAAAATAGAAAGGTTTTGATCATCGGAGGGAATGGGTTCATAGGAAGGAATTTCCTTAAGAGACTGGTCGAGAGAGATGATCTCAGCGTGTACAGTTTTGATTTAAGCATGCCTGCGGATAAGATCCCGGGAGTTATTTATAAAGAAGGAGATTTCTTCGACGATCATGTATTAAAGAAGAACGTGGAAGATATGGATCTGATTATACATTCTCTGTGCACGGTGAATCCGGGTAACTCAAATGATAAGTATATGCAGGGATATGGGCGTGATTTTCTGCAGACAGTAAAGTTATGCGGGTTATTGGCGGAGCAGAAGGCAAATATGATATTTCTTTCTTCCGGGGGAACCGTATACGGCGTGCAGGAATCCCAGCCGATCAAAGAGACGGCGCTGCCGGTTCCGATCAATCACTATGGAAGTTTGAAATTGTGTATCGAAAACGTTATCCGCACATTTAACACACAGAGACATACGAAGATGCGGATAGCCAGAATATCAAATCCTTTTGGTCCGGGACAGGATTATCAGAAAGGCGTGGGTTTTGTAGACGCTGCGGTTAAGAAGATGATTCGCGGCGAGGAATTGGAGATATGGGGAGACGGGGAAAATGTGAGGGATTATGTTTACATAAGTGATGTCTGTGAGATGATGGGATGCATGGTCGAATACCAGGGGG
>OFGB01001722.1_pt1 | contig 12821 bp, 8 predicted proteins | sample 1521491 | NCBI WGS metagenome assembly OFGB01 (sample SAMEA3504095, study PRJEB24116) | mouse gut metagenome | biome: mouse gut; feature: mouse-associated habitat; material: faeces | place: Denmark | collected 2011
CCCCCAGCCGATACACGGCCGGATATCATCGGTTTTTCCGGCAGCAGCTTTGTTTGCAAATTCGCTGTCGCAAAGATTCGGCCTGCCAATCATGCAGATATCCGTTTTCCCATTGGCAATCAGCTCAAAGCAATTATATATGCAAAACAGGTGAAATAATTATGATTTTTTGATATAATACTATCACAAATTGATGCTTTTATTTACAGGGGGAATTTTATGCAGATACAGGCCTTATACCGAATCAGCAGCTATCATTTAAATGCACAGTCCAGCCGCACCTTCCGTTCCGGCCAGAAATACCTGCTGCTGTTTGTAAACAGCGGCATATGCAGTTTTTTGGGCAATGCGAAGCTGCATTCCTGCTGTTCGCCGGACATTATCCTGTTAAAGCCCGGGCAGACGCTTGTTCCTGCCACAAAGAAATCCTGCTGCTCCCTGATGGCGGTCAGCATCCCGGAGTCCTCGCTGGCTGCATTGTCAGACAGCACCTGCGACCTTGTGCAGAAATTCCGCTTTGCCCCATACGGCACCTCGGTCATCCGCGCGGAAATCGCGTCATCCATGCTGATGCGCACCATGCTGGCCCGGCTGGATTCCCTGTCCGCAGAAACGCACGAGCTTGGAACACAGCTGTTTGAAAAAAGCCTGTTTACATCTTTTCTCATTATCTTTCTGCGTGCCTGTGTCCAGAATGACCAGATACACCAGCTGCACGAAAAAAAGATTCTGATTATCGACGATGTATTTGAATATATCAGCCAGCACCTGACCGAAGACCTCTCCCTCAGTACGCTGGAACAGGAATTTTTCGTTTCCGGCGAACATATTTCCAGGGAATTTAAAAAAAGCACGGGCATGACCCTGCATTCCTATATTACGAAGTCGCGCATTGACCTTGGCAAAAAATATCTCCTGCAGGGACTGCCGGTACGGGATGTGTGCCATCTGTGCGGATTTGGCAGCTACAATCATTTTTTCCGGGTATTTAAAACAGAATGCGGCATGACGCCTATGGCATATTACCAGAAGGAACGCAGTCCGGTATAAATATTTTTATAACACAAAAACAGGGCTTTCCAGCCCTGTTTCTGCAAGAAATCTTATGTTAAATAAATGATGAAGAAGTCTGGTTATTCATATTCATACAAAGGTATCGTAAAGGAGCATTTTCCTTTTTCTGCTTTATCCGCTGCAAAATAATCCCTGTAGGCCGCCGAAACGGTCCCGGCATATTTTTTGCCGTTATCTGTTACCTGTATCGTAACAAACTGGAAGCACTCATTCCTGCTGATACCCGCCTGTACCTGCTCCATCAGCTTGTCAAACGTCTCACGTCCGTTTTTTTCTGCCATCCAACGGCTTTCGCTGGTTTCATTTACCAGCTTAAATGTCATATTCGATTCCACATCATAGGCTGTACCGCCTGTAATCCTTGGACTGCTGCCGCCCTGAAACTGCACGCTTTCGTATGGAATGACAGTACGAATCCATCCTTTGTCCGGTGCGGCTGCAATTGCAGAACCGGAAATCACCTCGGACCGGAAAGACAGTGTCATGGATGATTTCTTTGCCAGGTTTCCTTTGAAGGTCTTTTCTTTGTTTGCAGCCGTAATCATTTCGGAAAAAGGCATGATAACCCATCCTGCATATTCGCTGCCCTGGTCTTCGATGGTCACCAGAACCCATACGCCCCTGCCCCATTCCATGGTTTCTTCCAGATTATCCAGGCCCAGTGAGTCTGTATTGTAAACATATCTGCCTGCACTATCTGTTTCAAATGCATACATATAAGCGCCGCGGTGTCCGCTCCACTGCAGATTTTTAATTACCGGGCTGACGCATCCGCTTACCACGATATCCTTTTTGTCAATAATCAGCGCGCCCCTTGTCGCTGTATCAGGACGTACCGACGCCCTGACGCTGACAGTTGGAAGCGTTCTTTTTACCGTGCTGTCACTGCCGGAACCACTGCCCGGATAATACGTCCCCGGATTATATGTCCCTGACCCGGAACCCGTCGTCGGTGTCACGGAATACGGCCGTCCGGTATTTGGCACATTTTGCGTAGTGCCGTCTGCTTTTTCGACCGGAATCGGCTGCAGGGTATTATTTGTCAGGGTCAGCTTGATGGAACGCAGGGTTGCTTTTATTTTGCTGCCCTCAGCCCCTTTGCCGAATACAAAGCTTGCATCTACATCGGTAGTTACCTGTATCGGTACCGTTGCAATGACTTCCGTTCCTGCTGCATTTGCCGTCAGGATAACCGGCACGCTGACTGCTTCCCCGGAAATTTCAATTTTCATCGTTGCGCTGACGGCTACGCTGCTGACTGCCCCATGGACTTCGAGCTTAATATCCGCACCCTTTTCCATAAAGTCAATTTTCTCTGCACGCGCATCTTTGCCTACCACAATCCTCGCACTTGCAGCTGCTACCTGCAGATTATTTCCAATCGCTTCTTCCAGCCATGTATTTTCCCGGATAGCCAGGATTTTAATGGACTGGAACACCCCGTGGTTTTCGATTTCTGCATTCGGTGCATCCACCGTAAGTGCCACGCCGGAATAGCTTCCTGCCGGAATAACCAGTTTTACAGCATCTGCTGTCTTAATCGAAAGTGTTTTTAACGAAGCATTTGCCAGCGCTTCCTCAAGTTTGGCCTGGCTGGACACTTCCATCGATGCCTCGCCCGGTGTAACCGGCGGCCGGTACTTCCGGTTTTTCCTGCACTGCTGTTACAGGCACAACCCGGACGCGGCATTTCAGTTTTTTGACATTGTTCTTTTTGCGCTTATTTGTTTTCAGCTTGAGGGTTACTGTTGCGTTTCCTTCTTTTTTGCCCTTCAGCCGGATGGAAGCGGCTTTTTTGCCATAAGCGCCAGCCACGGACTTGTCCGAAACGGTTACCTTTTGAATCTTCCATCCTGCTTTGTTATTCGTCAGATACAGCTTATAATTGGACTGCCCTTCTTTGAGCGTTTTAAATGCTGTATTCAGCTTGACGTATTTTGGATTTTTTACAGACGCTGATACCGCTGTCACCTGCACCGCAGCCGGCATCGAAAACGCCATTGCAGCAGAAAGCAGAACCGCTGCTGCCTGTTTCATTTTTTTCAGTTTCATGTCTCCTCCTTCATAAAAAACGGTGAATCTTATTTCATTCCAGGGCCGTTGCATTAAGAAAAATGATACAAGATACCGTTCTTTTCAATCGTTTTTTAATCGTTCTTTGATACGATATCCTGAATATATTTTGCTTAGGGCAGCAGCCTCAAATCTTCTTCCCATACCCCCCCCTTTCTTTTGTATAAGCTGCTCCTGTTAAATGCAGGAAATGCTCTCTGTTTCCATTTCCTGACAGGCACTACGCCCAGTATACCCCCCCCCGGTAATTTTTTGCAAGTATAAAATAGCGTATGTTTGACTGTATCATGAAAAAAACGCGGTACTGCGTGTATAAAAATAACGCATCCGATGGAAAAAACATTTCCTGTTCCTTCCATCCATGCGTCATCCTGAATGCCGTCCTTTTGAAGCCAGTCCAGATATCCATATCCGGCATTCTCATTATATATACAGCACATAATCGCGCATTTCCCTTTGAAATCCCGCGCCTGCAAGCGCCCCGGCTGCCCACTGCGGGTATTCTTTGACCACAATCCGGTTCAGTGCCGGGAAAATCCTTCCCGCCCTGTATTCTTTTACAAAAAGCTCCAGTATCTGCGCTGCCATATCCGGTTCAAAAATCCGCAGCACCTTCCCCTGCCGCTCCATCACGGCCACCGGAAGCCCGGCATAGCAGGCCGCTGCATTTCCAGGCACATTTAAAAAGCTGCGCCCTTCCTGATGCGCCAGTATTTTTCCCCAGCACTGCGCCGGATCTGCCGCATTGACCCAGCACAGCTCCTGCTGCGGGTTTTGCAGAAGGCGCACCACGGCCTGGTAATCACTCCCGCGGATAAACTGCGCACCGGACAGCCCTTCCACAAAATATCCCCTTCTGGCCTGCCCGGTATATTCCCAGATACGCAGCACGGACAGGGCATCCTGCCAGGAAAGCCCGCATGCTGCCACGGTTTCCCGGCATGCAATGAGGTTTCGGTTAAAACACCGTTCCAGCTTTTTTTCGGCTGTCAGGCACGTTTGCGCAAGCGGCCTTGCCACATCCCATCTTCCCGCACGCAGCGCCTTTGCCCGCATGCCTGCAAGCTGTCTGACCGACAGCTTCTTTGCCTTTTCGCGGTCGAGCCACTGGCGTACCGGCAGAAAGCTGTCTGCACAGACGAGTCCTTTTTCCATTAAGGACAACAGTGTATCATACGCAGATTCCCCCAAAAACAGCCTGTTTAATGCCTGCAGAAAACTCGCGCCCCGTTTGAGCAGCGCTTCGCAGGCCTTCTGTTCTTTTTCATCCAGATTCTGCAGGCAGCTGTCCATATCCGCATCCCAGTCTATGTCTTCCTGAAATGCAAAATGCAGCCCGCCTTTTTCATCCATCTGCCAGAACATTTCCCCCTCTGCCAGAAACGCATCCAGCATGGACGCCCGGTAATTTTTCACACGGGCAGGAATCAGCACGCCTTCCCAGAAAGCCGCGGGCAGGACACTGCCGGCATACTGCCTTAACAGGCTTCTGAGGCATTCCTCCGCGGGCGCGCTGGATGCCATCTGCGCAAGCATCGCCGCTGCATACGCCTGCGGCGGACAGGTGCGTGCTTCTTCCCGCAGATTTTTCAGCGTGCGGTTTCTGGCACGGCGGTATAATACGGCATGGTAATATTTCCCGTCATGAAGGACAGCCTCACTGCGGGCGCACAGCTCCTTTAAAATTTCTTCAGCTTCCGCAGCCCGCCAGCCATACCGCGCCGCAGCCTGTCCGGCATCCGCCGCGCCCCGGTAACGCAGCATCCGCCTTACTATATGAAGCTGCCCGTCCCTGCACGATGCAGTGCTCCTGCCTTTTCCATCACAGCCTCCCAGCGCCGCCAGATATTCTGCTTCCTGCTCTGATGCAATCCAAAGCCCTGGTTCTAAGTACCGCACCCGCTCCTCACGCGCCAGCTCGTCCAGCCACTGTACCGGAATATCCAGCTCTCCGGCGGCAAGGTCGCCTTCGGCCATCAGCAGCGCATGCAGCTGGTTTTTATCCTGCGGCAGCTTCCGGCCACTGTCACGCTCCTGGATTTCCAAAAGCTCCCGGGCTCCCGGACGCAGCAGCTCCTGTTCCCGGGCCAGCGCTTCTTCGACTGCCGCATGGACGCCTCTTGGCGTCGGTGCATAATCATACATAACCGCAGCTTCCTGGCCCCATTGCAGCGGGAGTGACATCGGAGACGGCACCTCGCTGTAAAATTCCCGTACCTGGACAATGCCTGCACGGATATCTGACAGCAGTTCCCGCACACCTGCTGCGTCCCACAGCTGCTGCATGCATTCCCGCCTTGTTTCCCGGATAAGCGGATGCCCGGCTTCGCGTACTGCCTGTTCCAGCATCTGGGCGCTTTTAAGCCGCTGCATCCACAGCGGCTGGCGTCCGTTTTTCCGTACCCCCATCATCAGCGCACGGCCGCAGTTATAGCGGAACGCCATATTAAAAACCGGTGTTTCCGGCAGAAGGATTTCCAGCTGGCGGATGCAGGTGTCCGGGTCTGCATATTGCAGCACTCCTTCCGGCAGGTCGTCTGCCCCATACGCATACAGCAAAAACCCGTCTTCCTCGTCCACGCTGCCGACCTCCATCCCGGTACGCTTTCCCGCAAGATGCGCTAACAGCAGTGCAAGCGGGGCATTGATGCGCCTTCCAAAGACAGAGTGAAACATCAGCTGGCTGTTTCCCGATGCATCCCGGAAATGTTCTACCAGAATCGTTTTATCATCTGCCAGGCTTCCTGCTGCCTTTATCTGGCGTTCCAGATAGCCAGACGATAACAGGACTGCTGCCTCATCCATGCCATAGCTGCGCAGCAGCTGCGGAAGCGTCCCGTCTTCCTGTGCCTTTTGAAAGCCGCGGAGCATGCGGCCGAACGCTTCGCCGGTCCGTTTGTCCCGTCCCTTCATCTCGCCTTTCCAAAACGGCAGCCTTGCCCCTTCCATCGGAGCCTGCACTACCGTCACGGTGTCCCGGCTGATATTGACCACCCGCCATGCAAACGAGCCTAAAATAAAACGGTCTCCCCTGCGCGTCTCATATACAAATTCCTCATCTGCCTCGCCCAGCTTCACGCCTTCTTCGGTCTTTACGGCATACATGCCTTTATCGGGAATCGTCCCTCCTGCAGACACCGCAAGCATCCGGCTGTAGCCGTCTCCCTCGGCCCTTTCATGAATGCGGTCATACAGGATTCTCGGACGGGCCGGAATATCCTGCATATGCTCATAGTCCCCGGCCAGCATGCCGAGCACGGACTTTACATCTTCTTTCGTAACATTCCGAAACGGCCATGCCCTTGGCAGGACCTGCATTACTTCATCCAGCTCATAGCTGCGGAATGCCCCCATCGATACCAGATGCTGGGCCAGCACATCCAGACACCCTTCGGGCGGGCTGACATGCTCCCCCCCGCCGTTTCTTGCCAGCTCGGCTGTCATCGCACAGGCTGTGCATTCTGCCGCAGTCCTTGGAAACAGGTACATGACACTGACGCGGCCCGGATTATGCCCCGCACGTCCCAGCCGCTGCATGGTCCCGGAAACCGTGCGCGGGCATCCGACCTGCAGCACCTGGTCAATTTCACCTACGTCAATGCCAAGCTCCATCGAAGACGTCGCACACAAAAGCCGCAGCGTTCCATCCCGCAGCGCCAGCTCTGTCTCCATGCGCTGTTCCTTTGACAGGCTCCCATGATGCACTCTTGCAAACCCTTCCCCGCCCACCAGGTTGACATAATAGGCCAGCTTTTCCGCATACCGCCGTCCTTCCACAAATGCGATGACACTGCGGCTGCCCTGGCAGCGGGCATAAACCAGCGCGCCCAGTTCTTCCCACACCGGGTCTTTTTTACGTCCCTTTTGTACCTGGGCAAACGGGCTTGTAATTTGAAGCCGCACTTTTTTGTGCATCGGCGGCGCCGCTATTTTTACCGGCTCCGGTGCCAGATATGCAGCTGCCACATCCAGCGGTTCTATCGTAGCCGAAAGGCCGATGCGCTGCAGGGGCCTTTTGCACAGATAATCCAGCCGTGCCAGCGAAAGCATCAGATGTGCGCCCCGCTTAGTATCAATGATGGCGTGCAGCTCATCCAGAATAACCGCCCGTGCAGACGAGAGCATATTCTGCCCGGTTTTGCCTGTCAGCAGCAGATACAGCGATTCCGGCGTGGTAATCAGGATATGCGGCGGCTTTCGTATCATCTGCTGCCGTTCGCGCTGCGGCGTATCGCCTGTGCGGATTCCCGTCACAACATCTGCTGCGGCCCCGATTCCGTCCAGCGGCTTTTTCAGGTTTTCCCGGATATCCGCTGCAAGCGATTTCAGCGGTGATACATATACAAGCTGCAGTTCCCGTTTCAGCTCCCCGTTCTGGCAGCAGCGCTTCATCTGGTCTAAAAATACCAGAAACGCCGACAGCGTTTTCCCGGTTCCCGTCGGTGCCGATACAAGCACATGCTCTCCTGCCGAAATAAACGGCCAGGCTTCCTGCTGCACAGGCGTCGGCTCCCCGAGCGATTCCCGGAACCACCTGGCTGTTCCTTCTTCAAAAAGCGTCAATACATCTTCCATAACCCATCCCATCCTGTCAGGCCATACAGGCAGAGCTGTGCCGTGCATGGCTTCGTCTTTGTGAAATCATTATAACGTTTTTCTTTTACAATATCCACAATTTATACAAGGAATCTGGTTTTATTACACTTTTCCAGCTGTTTTGCCCTATGTTAAAATTTACCTGTGTAAAACGATAAGGAGGGATCGCATGAAGCTAAAACAATTCAAAAAATGGATGGCAGCAGCGCTGGCCGCATCCATGCTGTTAAGCCTGACAGGATGCTCCAAAAAGCCTGACCAGACAGGAGGACAGGACAACGGACAGACGGCCGGCGGGCAGGGAGAGGAAAGCACCTCAAAATACCTTGAGACCGAAGAAAGTACCTTTGACAAGCCAATGGCAAACCAGCCAGAGACTCCATACTGGTTCCCGGAAGACCTGCTCGCATGGAGCCCGGACAATGACCCGGACTTTGTTTACAATAAGAGCAGCATCGCACTTGCAGCCAGGGCAGACAAGCAGTCCATGGCAGCAGCAAACAGCACGCAGAATAAGGATATGAAGGTAGCCGCGCTTTCCATTATGAATGGAAGCACCAGCGGCAATGCACCGCATGGAATCAACACGGCAGGCGCCAATGTATTTTCTTACTGGCAGTACATTGACCAGCTTGTATACTGGGGCGGTTCTTCCGGGGAAGGCATTATCGTCGCACCGAGTGCAGATGTCATCGACGCAGCACACAAAAACGGCGTTCCGGTGCTCGGCACCATCTTCTTCCCGCAGACAGCCCATGGCGGCAAAATTGAATGGCTGGACAAATTTCTGGAAAAAGATGCACAGGGAAATTTCCCAATTGCAGACAAGCTTATCGAAGCAGCAGAGGCATACGGCTTTGACGGCTGGTTTGTCAATCAGGAAACAGACACTGCCGTAGAAAGCTTTGATGGCGCAGCAGCCGGGGAAGAACCATCCGGTTCCGCAGAAGGCGGGCTTACAAAGCAGCACGCAGTCCTGATGCAGGAATTCATCCTGCAGTTCCAGGAAAAAGCCGGGGATAAGCTGGACATTATGTGGTATGACTCCATGACATCCGAAGGCAAAATGGACTGGCAGAATGCCCTTACCGATAAAAATACATATTATATGACAGATAAAAACGGCAATCCGGTGTCAGACAGCATGTTTTTGAACTTCTGGTGGACCACCGACAAGCTTGCGCCAAAGGAGCTGCTCAAGGCATCCAGGGCAAAAGCCGAAGAAATCAATATCAGCCCGTATGAGCTGTATGCCGGCATTGACGTACAGGCAGAAGGAATCATGACCCCGGTCAAATGGGAGCTGTTTACCGATGAAAGCGGCACGCCGTTTACGTCCCTCGGCCTTTACTGCCCAAGCTGGACATACTTTGCAGCCGATAATTTTGAAGACTTTGAGAAAAAAGAAAACAGCTTCTGGGTAAATGAAAACGGCAATCCGTTTGCCGGCACAGAAGCAGACGGCACAAGATGGAGAGGAATTTCCACCTATGCTGTTGAACAGACTGCTGTAACATCCCTGCCGTTTGTGACAAATTTCAGCCTCGGACACGGCTACAGCTATTTTATCAAAGGCGAAAAAGTCTCTGTCATGGACTGGAACAACCGCAGCCTGCAGGATATTATGCCGACCTACCGCTGGGCCTTTGAGCACGGCGAAGGCAATCAGTTTTCTGCCAGCACAAACTATGCAGACGCTTACAACGGCGGCAATGCCATTAAGCTGCGCGGAGACATGAAAGCCAAAACGCCCAGCACCGTCCGGCTTTACAGCACCGAGCTTGCGTTTGAAGAAGGCATCTCGTTTACAACCACGGCAAAGGCTTCTTCTGAAACAGACCTGAACCTGATTTTAGGCTATTCTGACGGAACCACGGAAACTTTTGCCGCCGATAAAAAAATCGGGGCTGACTGGACAGAAGCTTCCTTTGATGTAAAAAATGCAGCCGGAAAAACCGTTACTTCTATTTCCTATGAGCTGCAGGCCGCAGAGGATGTTTCCGGTTATGAATTCAACTTCGGACAGATTGCCATTCTGCCACAGGATGCTCCAAAAGCCCCGCAGGCTGTTACCGGCTTCCAGATTGACGATGCTGTATTCGACGAAGAAGAAGGCATCTATGCAGGCATCCGGTTCAGCTGGGACGAAAATACCACAGACAGCGGCTGCTATTATGAAATATACCGCGTAAATGAAGACGGGACACGTTCGTTCCTGGGCGCAACCCCGGCAGCAACCCATTATGTCAATGCATTGCAGCGGAATGAGGAAGCAGACAAAACCAACAAATCCACATTCGAAGCCGTTGCTGTAAGCCTGACCGGCGAACGCAGCGAAGCATCCGAAGCCGTTACCCTGGAATGGCCGAATAACAGCATTCCAAAAGCAGCATTCAAAGCTTCCCGGACACTGGCTGCCCCTGGTGAAACCATTACCTTCGAAAGCCTGTGCTCTGCAAATACAGAATCGCTTCTGTGGGAATTTGAAGGCGCTGATACCGAAACAAGCGAGGATGCTGCCCCGGCAGTCACCTATGCACAGGAAGGCACCTACAAGGTAAAACTGACTGCAAAAAATGAATCCGGGGAAACACCTGTCGAAGTCGAAGGCTGCATTACGATTTCTTCGAAAGCATCGGGCGACCTGGCGCTTCTTTCACAGGATATGGAAACAGAGGCTTCTTCCTATGTCAACGAAAACGAAGCTCCTGCCTTCGCCGTAGACGGCAAGACCGAAACCAAATGGTGTGCAACCGGCCAGCCGCCGCATGAAATCACCATAGACCTCGGCGAAGTCAGGACCGTCAGCGAAGTACAGATTGCACATGCAGAAGCCGGAAACGAAAGCCCGGACATGAATACGAAAGCTTACGCCATCGAGGTAAGTGAAGACGGAAACGAATTTACCCAGGCAGCAAGAGTCATTAACAACGCCGCCGGCAATACGTCCGATACCTTCCCGGCCGTTTCTGCAAGATATGTGAAGCTTATCGCAGAAAAACCGACACAGGGCTCTGATACGGCTGCTCGTATTTATGAAGTGCGTGTCTATGGATTAAATGAAGTGATAAAATAACCTGTTCCTGTCCGCTTACAGGAAAGCAGGCAGAGGGGCTGCTGCATGAAAAAATGTTTTGCTTCATGCGGCAGCCCCTTTTGTCCGAAAAACGCACATGGTACGCACCGGGCCGGAAGAATGCCTGTTATAGTTCTGCCAGCATAACCCTGCATCGTTTTTTATAGCATGCAATTCCATACTTCAGGATATTCTCCACCCCTTCGTCTTTAAGCTCATCTTCGTACCGGGTGTACGCAATCTGTTTCAATGCCCTCCTGCATGCGGCATCCAGATTTCCGTCATGTGCATACTTTACTTCTATAATAATTCCCATATCCCCGGTATCTGGTTCTGCAAGGATATCTGCATATCCATTACCGCTCCTCACAGACCTGGAAAATATAAAATTTCAGATAATACGACTCCTGCGCTGCCCACAGCACCGGGTGGTCTGGCGCCTGCGTGCGGAATTCCACCTGGCGCAGCCGTTTGTGCACATTCCGTGCCGCCTGCTGGATGGTCTGGGCAAACAGCTCCTGTGTCATAAAATGCGAACAGGAACAGGTTGCCAGATATCCCCCGTCCTTTACCAGCTTCATGGCGCGCAGGTTAATCTCGCGGTAGCCTTTCACTGCATTTTTGACCGAATTCCTGGATTTTGTAAACGCCGGCGGGTCTAAAATCACCACGTCAAATTTCTCCCCCTGCTGCTCTAATTCAGGCAGCAGCTCAAACACGTCCCTGCACACGAACTGCACGCGCCCGGAAAGCCCGTTCAGCTGCGCATTCTGTATTGCCTGTGCAATGCCTGTGTCCGAAGCGTCCACGCCCAGCACGCTCTCAGCGCCGGCTGCCGCGGCATTCAGCGCAAAAGAGCCCGTATGGGTAAAGCAGTCTAACACGCGCGCATCCCTGCACAGCCTGCCAGCTGCCCTGCGGTTATATTTCTGGTCAAGGAAAAAGCCTGTCTTCTGCCCGTTTTGGACATCCACGATATATTTGATTCCATTTTCTTCTATCTGCACATTTGTATCAAATTCCGGCCCGATAAATCCCTTATACCGCTGCATGCCTTCCTGCTCGCGCACCTTCGCATCGCTTCTTTCATAAATGCCGCGTATGCGGATGCCATCCCCTGCCAGCACTTCGGTTACCGCTTCCAGAATCATCCCTTTCATCCGGTCAATGCCAAGCGCCAGCGATTCCACAACAAGCACGTCCGAAAATTTGTCAATGACAATTCCAGGCAGAAAATCCGCCTCTCCAAACACCAGGCGGCAGCTGTCTGTTTCCACCGTCCGTTTGCGGTACTCCCATGCATGCTTCACCCGCATGCGGATAAAATCCCGGTCAATTTCCTGTTTCGCATTTCTTGTCATCATGCGGATTCTGATTTTGGAATGTTCATTGATAAATCCCCGTCCCAGCAAAAATCCGTCGTAGTCATGGACCGTTACGATGTCCCCGTTTTCAAATTCCCCGGTAATGGAAGCTGTTTCATTGTCGTATACCCACATGCCGCCTGCCTTCAGCAGCCTTCCTTCTCCCTTTTTCAGCGTAACAACTGCACTCATACTGTTCCTTTCTTATATCTTTTTTTCTTTTATTTTTGTCTTTTATCTTTTTCAGCACTTTTGTTATCATAACATATCCTGGACATTTTTCAAATTTTTTTCATATGGAATGCTGCCGTTCAGATTGTGTTTGAAAAATGCTTTTTGCAAGACTCCTGCTGACTCCATTCCTGGCTGTTAATTTCCTGTTTTTTTTGTGAAACTTTTCATGCTGCTTTAACGTCTAATTAGTAGAATTTATGCAGTACTTACAAAAAACAATCTTACCAGAGACATTCTCCCGGTTTTGCTGTATAATATAAGCTGAATGCCAAAAAACTGCCGCCCGGCTGTTTTGTTTCTGTAATTTTTATTTATGCGGAGGGTATTTACTGGCAGAATTTGCTGACAATATGGGAAAATCATCCATACCCGTCGAAATATGCAGATTTCTATTAATTTCTAAC
>OFGB01001724.1_pt1 | contig 12792 bp, 13 predicted proteins | sample 1521491 | NCBI WGS metagenome assembly OFGB01 (sample SAMEA3504095, study PRJEB24116) | mouse gut metagenome | biome: mouse gut; feature: mouse-associated habitat; material: faeces | place: Denmark | collected 2011
TTTCTTTTTGGTATGTCATTGAGAGGTTTTCCTCGTTGCATTGCAGTTTTGTCTTTATATACAAAGCTGGGGAATGCTTCTCGTAAAGAGAATGTATATATTAATTGAGTCCACTGCTGCAAGAACGTTCTTGGGGGAAACGATCGGCAGCTGTGTAACTGCAAGTACAACCTAAACGGTGTATGAACCATAATATATACTAAATGCCAGATACATCTCCGCGCTTTTTATTGTTAAGCGGTCATGTATTTAAGTTAACTTTAATATAACACCAATATTTTAGAGTGTCAATACTCGGAAGCTGTGAAAATTAATTTTCATACAAAATAACAATTATTTATTATAAGAATACAAGATTTTTATGCAACTTTATAAAGGTGAATCCTATAAGCGATTGGCTGATAGGTCATATCTACATGTAGAGTTGTCGATTGCTGTATATATAGATTTATTATTTGTCGAGAGGAGGGGATACAGGACCATGTTCAATCTCAGGATGATGTTCGAGCATCCATTTTCGGAAACTGTCGGCGTCGCCTTCCGTGAAAGAAGCCTTGTCAAGCATAACACCTTCGTTATATTCTCCGGATTTCAGCTTGAAATATGATTTTGCTTCTTCAAATCTTGCGATTTCCGTCCACTCCACTTTATTATTGATCTTTCCGTTGATATACAAGGAGATGTTTTTCTCGCCGACAATTACTTTGCATGTCCAGTCTTTGCCGCCAAATTGCGTCTCTCTGGTAACACGAAATGTCTTGTCTGCGTGCATCCAGTTGAAAAAGATTCCTCTATATACTGCGACAAACGTCAGGAAGGCCCCGATCGTTCGCCATCTCATGGGTGCGTTTACTCTGTCAAAATATATCCAGCCAAATACTCCTGCGGCGAAGATAAAGCAATATACATAAAAAATAGGTAACTTCCAGAACTTAGGAGTCGCCCATTTATCATAACGTCTTCGATTCATTACATATTCGTTTATAAACATTCTGATTTCTCCGATTTCTATAAATATAAATGGCAGCCCGGTCAGAGCCGCCATTTATGTAGATATTAAAATTGTAACTATAAATACTAAATTATTATATCATTAAGCTATTCCGGCTTTCTTGTCTTTGTTAGCAGCGCTGATCAATGTGTATGACGTCCACAGAAGAACCACACAAACAAGGTTGATCAACCAGAACATCGGAAGACTTGTAACGAGCTTCCATGCGATAAATACACCGATACATCCGCCGAGCGCATTACCGATTGTGTGAGGTACATCGTATCTGTGAGTCTTAATAAACTCGATGGAACATGCAGGCATAAGAACCGCACAGGATCCCATGAATACAGGGAAGCAAGCTCCCGCGTCAACACCAAGCAAAAGACAGGTGGCCATACATGGTGCATACAGACCAAATCCAATATCCATCAGAGCGCCCCATAAAATATTGAGACCAGCGGCTACAATCAGTTTCCAGCCGGTCAAACCAATTTCGGTACCTACAACACCGAAAGGACCAAATCCGGTATTCTTGCAAAGCATGATAAGAGCAAGAGGAATCATAACAAACCCAAGAGCGTATCTGATCTTGTTACGTGGCCACTTCGTTACAATTGTTGCAAATCCAAAGGAACCGATTGCCGCACAGACATACATAATCCACAGGAACATAGGATCGCAGTCTACGGAAGCCGTGAAGATAAATGCCTCGAAGATAACCGGGAAAGTATCACCAATATTCAAAGTACCCGGAATGTCGATATCGTCGATCTGATTAAAAAGTTTGTACATGAATGTGGACGGCGCATAAGAACCACATCCGAGAGTATCCAGGAAGTTTGCGATAATACCTACCGCAAAACCGGAAGCCCACTGCTTGCCGTTGGCTTCTCTTACCTTATCCATACGATTCTTAGCTACGTCGAAGATAAGTCCAAGTCCTGTACCGGCCGCCAGTACACCGAATAAAATTTGTAGTGCTAGTAACATAAAACTTCTCCTCCAATCTTTAGATTATGATTCTAAAAGTTCTTTCCAGAGGCGATACCCCGATTTATCGTCTCTGATATAAATTTACCATTATACTGCGAAAAAGTCAATGAGTTATTATGTGAAATGTAGAGAAAATATGGAGAAATTGATTAAAAAGAAGGAGAATTCTAAAAGTATATAGTGCATTTTGAATAAAAGGAATCCTGTATATGAATTCACAAAGTTCTGCTGGTCCGGCTTCATATAAGCTGTCTAATTTTACGACAAAATACGTCAAGATACTTGACATTTCCACAAAAATACATCACTATATATAATAGTGATTAAGAAATATATAAACGAGGAATGAGAGGTAGGAAGAGAAGATATGGCCAGATTTTGTTCAAATTGCGGAAGGGAGCTTCAGGAAGGTATGCGGTTTTGTTCAGGGTGCGGAGCTCCTGTTGAAGGAGTGTCGCCGGACAGTATATCTAAAGACGTGGGAAATATGCCGAATCAGCCGGGAGGGATGCCGAATCCAATGGGTATGCCGGCGGGAGGCCCAGGGGGAGCGGCAGTGCAGAAAAAGACATATATACTGCCGTTGATCGTGGTTGGAATTGTAGCGGCAATAGCGGCGCTTTTTGTCATTGTTAAAATATTTTCAGGCGGATCTGGAAAAGGGGTTTAATAAAAGGGACGCAAAGATGATTCAGAAAGCATTTGCCGATGGAGGGGATATCTCCTCGGAGATTTTCGACATGTTCGAGATTGCGGGCGGACTTATTGATTATAAGGTAGAGTTCGATGTGACGGATAAGGAGAAGATACCGAAAGATGAGATAGAGGAAGTCCTGACTGAAGAATACTTTGTAGACGAAGTCTACGCCAAGAACGCGTCGGCGGCATATATTCTGGATGTTGATATGACGATTGAGATGGGTGAATACAGTGAAGATGAGAGCGGAGAGTTTCCCGTTGTTAAGATTAACGGTAAATGGGTGATCCCGGAAAGTCTTGATTTAATGTTCTAAGAATTGTAAAGATTCATTTTTTGACAGGTTCTTAGTCAGATCACAAACGGCAAAGACGCAGTCTGGTAAGATGGCGTTTTTGCCGCTTTTCGTATTGAGAAGAGGCGAAATAAGGATAAGAGGTGTCTGTCAGAGATTGAGGGCGCCGTTTATGGATGCTGACAATGGGAATTGGACGGGGAAATAGTGAGAGTAGGAGAGAAGAGGGAAGATGTATTGTACGGAATGTGGGACAGAGAATGCAGACGACGCAAAATTCTGTAAAAATTGCGGTCAGACGCTGCAGAGGACGTCAATGCCCGTGTGGACGGACGCAGAAAGCGGCGTCAGGGAACCGGTGAAGAGAAAGAATAATGGGGCAAGGATATTACTGATAGTCGGCTTGGTTATCGTTGCCATCGGTATTGGCGTCATGCTTCTTCTGGCGCTTTGGAATGTACGTAAAGAGAAAAGATTTGAGGAGAATCTGGAGTCTGGTCAGAAATATCTGGAAGAGGAAGAATATGAGAAAGCGGCGGCATGCTTTGATGAAGCGATTTCGATAGATCCGAAGCAGGTAGATCCATATCGTTATGCCGCGCAGGCATATATTGGTATGGAAGATTATAGTCATGCAGAAGATATCTATGAAAATGTCGTGGATTATATTACGGCAGAGTATGATGAAGAGCGTAAACTGCCTGCGGGCAGTGAAGCCGTCTATAAAGAGGCGATCCTATATTATGGAGGGCAGGGTAACAGCGAGAAGGCTGAGATATTGTCGAGGGAAATCTATGACATGACAGAGGATGAGGATGAGAAGGCGGAAGTAAAAGGTCTGATGCTGCAGTTTGGAATGTACAGGAAGTATTATGACTTAATAGAACGGTATCAGGAGGAATTCGGAGAGGCGGCGAAAGCTTCGGCTGGAGAGTATATGAAGTATCTGAAGGGACTTTGTATGGCGAAGCTGGTAGATTTTGACTTGGACGGATCTGAGGAATTGTTGTTGGTATACGCGGATCCTGAGACGGTTGGTCCGTCTGGCAGCTATATGCTTCCCCGATATATAATAGAAGTATGGAGATATGCGGGGACTGATATCGAAAAAGTATTCGAAGGTTCAGGATTCGGCGGAGACGGAGGCACAAGCGATTTATATTTTACGCAGGATGAGAATGGTTCTTATATCATTGAAGGAGGTCAGGATGATTTCCAGTATAATGAGATCTGGGGGCTTGTGGGAGACGAATTTTCTGTTGTAAAGGAAGTGAATGCAGAATCTTACAGCGACGACGGGCCGTACACGATTGACGGGAATCTGGTATCGTACGAGGAGTTCGATGCGGAGATTTCAAAATGGATGGCGAATTGTACGGTATACGGGCTGTCGCGTATAGAAGAATCTCAGGACAGAAGTCTTGCCGAATTAGAAGAGACTCTAAAATTGCTTCGGGAGAAGCTTGAGATTGACGAGGAACAGGGTGAGGAACTAGAGCAGGAGACGCCGGCGGTTACATCGCAGATGTATCTGGACATATATGGACCGATTGTTCAGGAGGTCTATGCGGGAGGCGGACAGTTAATAGATTATAATCTGTATTATGTTTATGACATTGATAAGGACGGCGTTAAAGAGCTGCTGGTGCAAAAGGGAAACGGCGAATTTGACTATATGTATCAGATCTATACTATACAGGAGCAGGCGGCGGTATACCTGGGAGAGATAAGCGGATTTCACACGGTGTTTTATGCCGACGAAAGCGGAGGGAAAGAACCTTATATCATAAGACTCAGCGGACATATGGGATATGAGGAGATCTATCATGTCAGTATAACTGAAGGAAAAGTGGAAGAGCAGGAAGTATCTTACAGGGAGCTTGGCGCCGACGAAGAGTATTATTCGAATCCATATCCCATTGATTGCAGATACCTGAGCGACCTGTCATTATTACAATAGAGGAAGACGCTATGAATGGAAGAACGTTGACGGTTATTGACACGAAGAGCAGATTGTCGGAAATCAGGCTTGACGAGTACAATAAAGAGCAATTACAGATAGGAAGAAATAAGGAACAGTGCGACATCGTGATTCCGGATGATATTGTATCAAAACTGCACGGAACTTTTTTAATACAGGGCGACCGGACTTATTATATGGATCGGGACAGCAGTAACGGTACGTTTGTCGGACATGCGGGGCAGAAGAGGCTTCTTTCGGCCAAAGATGGTTACATGGAGATCTTTGATAAGACGGTCTTAAGGATCGGGAATATCCATGCTCCCGACCGGATGATTCTGATTCTGTTCCATATTATGCCGGAAGGCGAAGTGTGGGAGAAGAAAAATCTGGACACGGATGTAATCGGCATCGGTCGTTTGTCAGGGAATCAGATCGTGCTGAAGCATCCGGGTATATCGGAGAACCATTGTGCGATTCGCAGGGAGAATGGAAACTATATTTTGTACGATAATCGAAGCGTGAACGGGACGATGGTGAATGGGCGCAATATCTCGGCGCCGACAGCTCTGAAGGATAAAGATTTGATTCAGATCCTGGATTATCAGTTGTTCTTTTCCGGCGAATGCATTTATTATAAATCAAGTAGAAAAGGGATTTCCTTAAGAGTCAGCGAAGTGAACAAATACGTAGGACGAGGGAAGAAGAAAAAACAGATCCTCAAGGACGTGAACTGTGAGATACAGGCAAATGAGTTTGTTGCGATTATAGGAGGCTCCGGCGCCGGGAAGACGACGCTTATGAATGCTGTCAGCGGATTCGAACCGGATTTTGAAGGAAAGATATACTGCAACGGGATTGATCTTGTGGAGCAGTTTCAGAATCTTAAAAATATCATTGGGTTCGTGCCGCAGCAGGATATTATATATGAAAACCTGACGCTGCGCAGGATGTTATATTATACGGCAAAGATGAAGATGCCAAAGGATACGAAGAAAGGGGAGATTCGGCAGCGTATCGAAGAAGTCCTTGAGATGGTGGATCTAAAAGAACATCAGGGGACTTACATTCGTAAATTGTCCGGAGGACAGAAGAAAAGGGCCAGCATAGCCGTGGAGCTTCTGGCAGACCCAAAACTGTTCTTTCTGGACGAGCCTACGTCGGGGCTGGACCCGGGGACGGAGAAGAATCTGATGCAGACGCTTAGTTCTCTGGCGAAGGAGCAGAATAAAACGATTATTATGGTAACGCATACAACGCAGAATCTGCATCTGTGTGACAAGGTGATATTTATGGGACCGGGAGGGAGGCTGTGTTTCTGTGGGAATGTTGACGCAGCGAAGGCGTTCTATGAGACGGATGATCTGGTGAATATCTATAATATGATTGCGGATGCGCCGTGGCTTTGGGAGAAACGATTTGCAGAATACAGCAGGGCGTATGAGAGGGTGGAGAAGAATCCGAAGAAAGCAGAGATGGGGAAGATTCGCAAGGAACCTGCCCTTCGGCAGTTTTTGATTCTTCTGCAGCGCTATGGGGAACTTATGAAGAATGACAGACAGAGACTTCTTGTGCTGCTTTTGCAGCCGCTGCTGATTGCCCTTCTTCTTAATGTGGTTGCAGATAAGAATATATTTAAGATCTATGAAAGTACAAAGTCAATGCTTTTTGCGTTGAGCTGCTCCGGTATCTGGATTGGATTGTTTAATTCTATTCAGGAGATTTGCAAGGAGCGCGTGATTCTGAAACGAGAATATATGGCGAACTTGAAGCTGCCCGGATATATATTGTCAAAGTTTACGCTTCAGGCGGCCCTGGGGTTTGTTCAGGCTTTTATTTTGACGTTTGTGTTCCTTGGTCTGATTGGTAAAGACAGGAAAGGAATCTTTTTTGAGGATTTTTCGATAGAGATCTTATTTACGGTATGGCTGACGGTTCTGGCTTCGATAGCGATGGGATTCGTGATATCGTCTTTGGTGAAGAGCGGGGACAAGGCGATGGCGGCGGCGCCGTTCGTATTGATTGTACAGCTGTTGTTCAGTGGAATATTGTTTACATTGAAAGGGGCGGGGAAATGGATCTCTTATTGTACGGTGAGCAGATGGTCTGTAGAAGCCCTTGGGAGTATCGCGAAGCTGAACAGGCTGGAGCTGAAACTGCAAAAAGACTTCCCTGTGCTTGAACATGAAGCGGAAAGCTTCTTTAAAGCGTCAAAAATGCATGTGACGCAGTCCTGGCTGATTTTGGCAGGGATGACGGCGTTGTTTATGGCAGTCAGTATGGTATTGCTTCGGAATATTTCAAAAGACCGTAGATAGAAGGGAGTTGTAAGAGAATGGCAGAGACGGATTATATGAACGGATGGCGTGACAGGAAAGACGTCGTGATTCCGCCGGTAGAATACAAGGGATTTAAGGAGAATGTGGTCATACGAAAGAGAATAGAACCGTTTGCGGCAGCCGTGAGGGAGGAGGAAGATGCGACGACTATTCTTGAGAAACCTCTTAAGTGGCGCGCTTATATCCGGCGCGTAAGTACTGCAGAGGAGACGGAAATCGTCAAAAGTCCTTTCGTGATCGGCAAATCGGCGGAATGTGATTATGTGGTAAAAGATAATACGTCCGTCAGCAGGCGTCACGCCCGGATTGTTACGACGCGGGAGGGATATATTCTGGAAGATCTTGATTCTTCCAACCATACTTTTATTGAAAATATTCAGATAAACGGGCCGGAGAAACTAAAGGACAGAATGCAATTTCAGTTGTCGAATGAAGATTTTCAGTTTCTTCTGGAGATAGGGTAAGGCTATGATTAGGGAGGACGGAATAAGCGTATTCGCAGACACATACACGGTATTAGGGAAACTGGGAGAAGGAAGCGGCGGCGTCGTATATAAAGCATATCATAAACGGCTTAAGAAAGAAGTTGTAATCAAGAAAAAAAGTGTGGATATGCAGATGAACCGTCAGGAAGTAGATATTTTGAAGAATCTGAATCATATGTATTTGCCGCAGGTCCTTGATTTTCTGACGGAAGGAAATGATATCTATACGGTCATGAGTTATATACCGGGCAGATCTTTTAAAGAGCTCCTTGAGGAAGGATTTCCCTTCCGGCCAAACCAATTGATACGGTGGGGGATGCAGTTGTGCAGCGCATTGAATTACCTGCATGGTCAGAATCCGCCTATTATACACGGCGATATCAAACCGGCGAATATAATGCTGACACCGGAGGGGAATATCTGCCTGATTGATTTTAATATTTCTTTTTTTCTGGATGATACGACGGTGCTTGGGTATACGGATGGGTATACGTCGCCCGAACAGTATATTATAGCGCTGGACCGGGAGTCGGTCTACAGTCTGCCGAGATATTCGGCGATTGATGAAAAGAGTGATATATATAGCGTAGGAGCGACGTTTTACCATTTGGTAACGGGAAAGAAGATTAAGAATCACCGAGAGATTCCTGACGCCGGACTTTTGACAGAGCGGACCAGCGAAGCTTTTGCGGAGACGCTTCTGAGGGCGCTGCAGATTGATCCGGCAGATCGTTTTCAGAGTGCGTACGATATGTTCCAGGCTTTCCAGGGAATAGCGAGGAAGGATAAGCGTTATCAGGCTCTTCTAAGAAAACAGCATGCGGCATACGTTGGTCTGGCGGTTTTGCTGGCCGGATTTATCATATTGGGAGGATATGGGATCCACATGCGAAAGCTTGAAATGATCGATCGGTACAACGGACTGGTGGAACAGCAGAAGGATTTCCGGAAGGAGCAGGCTTATGAGAAGGAGGAGGAGAAATACAGGGAAGCCTCCGCGCTGCTTCCGTCAGCCCTGGAAAGTTATTATCAAAATGCCTGCGCTCTGTATGAACAGAAGAAATATGAAGAATGTATCGGCTTCATTGAATATGATATCCTGGAGAATGAGAAGATCGATCTGCTGGACGAACGAATGGCGGACGTCTTCTATTTAAAAGCAGACAGCCATTTTGTGCAAAAAGAATATCGGGAAGCGGTGGAGGCGTATGAGACGCTTTTTCAATATGGCGGTTCCGAAGCCGTTTATTACAGGGATTATGCGATCGCCCTTGCTTATTGCGGTGAATCCGAACAAGCGCGGGAAGTTCTTGTGAAAGCGATCGAGGCGGGACTTGCAGAAGATTCCGTGTATTATGCAAAGGGCGAGATAGAGAAGTCGATGGAGAAGATGGATTCCGCAGCGGAGGAGTTCAGGCAGTGTATAGGTCTGACGGAGGACGACGCTCTGAAAGCAAGAGCATATACTATGCTGAGTATAATCTATGAAGGAAAAGGCGAGCGTATGAAGGAGCGGGAGATTCTGCTTGAAGCACGAAAGTCGCTTCCCATCGGAAATCAGATGCTGATATTAGAGAGACTCATACAGGTGGACGTCGATATAGCGGAAGGATCGGAAGGGTCGGTTTACAGGGAAGAAGCGATTGCTCTGCTGCACGAAGTGGTAAGCCAGGGCTGGGATACATATGAGACTTATGATAACCTGGCGGTATTGTATGTGAAGCAGGGGAATCTTGTCTCTGCGGGAGAGATTCTGGATCAGATGGAAGAAAACTTCGGATTAGATTATAATATCTGTAAGAGGAGGGCGTTCCGGGAGATTGACCTGCAGAATGAGAAGGAGAATTCCCGGCGGGATTATACGGAGTTTGCAGGGTATTATGAGAGAGCGTTCCGGTTATATGAGGAAGAATTGGAAGGAAATGACTCGGACGCGGAGATGCTGCTTCTTGGGCAGGTTTATCAACAGGTAAAAGCGGGAGGTTGGCTGTGATGGAGATTACAACGGGTTGGATATTGATCGGGATCAGCGCCGCGGGTATCTTGGTATGCATTTTCGGACTGCTTGCGGCGGGGAAGATATTTGCGAAGCAGAGGAAACGGCTTCTGGAAAAGATTGAGACGGAATAAGAAGGAGAAACAGATGAAGAGAGTATTAAAATACATAATTGCGGTTATCATGCTGGGATCAGTGGGGATCGGCGCTATGACCCTGGCGTCGGCCGGGGCGGTCAGATTGTCTGTGTTTAATATTATAAAGTTGGGAACCGTGGAAAAGGCGGACGGCGGAATCTTTTCGGAAATTTTGGATACGTTATTGGCTGATATCAAAGGATACGCTTACATTTTGCTGGTTCTGCTGGGGGCGGTTGTGGTCGTAGCGATTCTTACGGCGGCGCTTCCTGTGAAAGCAGCGTACATCGTTTCTATAGCGGGGCAGGCTGCGATCAATATTTTTGCCTGTATAATGTATATTCAGATGAGGCGCTGGATATCATCGGTACAGGGGATGGTGGAAGGCGTGAAGGGGCTGTTTGGATTAGGAGCGTCGGTGGATGTCGGCAGGATAGAAGTGCATTATCTTCCGGTAGTTCTGTGGATACTCCTGTATCTCTTTGCAATGTTCATGGCGATCATCGGATTAGTAGTAAAAGAAGAGCCGACTGTCCAGAGAAATGCGAAAGATATCTTGCCAGAGAATATCAACAGGGGCGGCAATGTATATCTGGAGCGAATCCAGGAATTGGAAAGGAACCGAAAAAGTACGGGATGCCCTCATGCGCCGATGCGGCAGATATATGAGGCGGAAAAAGCGATAACGCCATATGTGCCGGAAGACAGATCGGTATGTCAGGAATTTGGCGGCGCTTTACTTGGCGAGAGCGGGTTCTACGCGTCAAAGGTCTATCTAATGAAAGAAAGGGTGCCGATATATTTCTGCAAAGAAGGACCGATCGCAGTTTTAGTTCCGGAACAAGGATATGAAAAAGAGATGCTTGCGAAGGTGTATTATGTAGACGGATATAAGGAGTATTGCGTGAAACCGATGCAAAGACTTTCGGTATTCCTGGAGAGCGGACAGCCGCTGGGAGCGGGCAGGGAGTATTATATTCCGAGAGGTATGAGGATTTATTTGATTAACAGGGATCAGATGTTTACGCTGGCCTAGAAAGGAGAAGAGATTATGAGTGATAATGCGGCGACAGTATTTGTGAATTATGATAAATTGAGTTCTGCTTCAGAGTTGGAGCAGACGTATATGGAACTTGGGAGAGCCTATTATGAGGGGAGATTCGAGGATCCACTTCCGGAGCTGCTTCCTTTATTTGACAGAATTACGAGACTTAGAAATGAACAAGAGATTACGGCAGGTATTTGTCCGGGCTGTGGGAACCAATTGAAACCGGGGGCCGCGTTTTGCGGGAAATGCGGCGTTCGGTTAAAAAGATAACAGATTTGCGGATTGTATGCAAAAAAATACAATATTTCTAAGAAAGGGCTTGAAAAATCCTTTTTTGTCAGATATACTAAAAAAGCTGTGGCATGATAGCGAAGAAGCGTGAGGTTGCTGTCCATAAGAGACAGGTTTTCCGTGGAGCGAATGTCAAGTTATGAAACTGGCGACAAGTCACTGTATCACGAATATTGCGTGTATGTTTCTCACGACACACACGGAAGAGTGTACAGTCACCGCTTGTCGTACTGAAGTTAAAAGTACGAAAAGGAGGCGACTTTTTTTATGGCAAGTCAAGTAATGAGAATCACTTTGAAAGCGTATGACCACCAGATGGTAGATGCATCCGCTAAGAAAATCATCGAAACTGTTAAGAAGAACGGATCAAAGGTGAGCGGACCGGTACCGCTTCCGACAAAGAAGGAAGTTGTTACGATCTTAAGAGCTGTTCACAAATACAAAGATTCCAGAGAGCAGTTCGAGCAAAGGACTCATAAGAGACTGATCGATATCATTGCTCCGACCCAGAAGACGGTCGACGCATTGTCAAGGCTTGAGATGCCGGCGGGCGTATACATTGATATCAAAATGAAAAGCAAGTAAAAACAGTAGTTCCTAACATTTAGGATGAGCGCCAGAGATGCGCTCCGCTGTAAATCACAGGAGGTAATTATAATGAAGAAAGCTATTTTAGCAACAAAAGTCGGGATGACCCAGATCTTCAATGAAGACGGGACATTGACACCGGTAACGGTTCTTCAGGCAGGACCTTGTGTAGTAACACAGATCAAGACGATGGAGAACGACGGTTATGAAGCGGTTCAGGTAGGTTTTGCCGATAAGAAGGACAGGATCGTCAACAAGGATAAGAGCGGTAAGAAAGAAGTTGCTCACCGCCATGGCGTGACAAAGGCAGAACAGGGACATTTTGCGAAAGCAGGTGTGACCGGCAAGAGATTTGTAAGAGAGTTTAAGTTTGAGAACGCAAGCGAGTATGAACTGGGACAGGAGATCAAGGCGGATATTTTCGCGGCAGGCGATAAGATCGATGCGACGGCAATCTCCAAAGGTAAAGGTTTCCAGGGCGCGATCAAGAGACATAATCAACATAGAGGACCTATGACGCATGGTTCAAAGTTCCATCGTCACGCAGGTTCCAACGGAGCGGCTTCTGATCCTAGCAAGGTATTTAAAGGGAAGAAGATGCCCGGACAGATGGGTAACAAGAGAATCACGATCCAGAATCTTGAGGTTGTACGTGTGGACGCGGAGAACAACTTGCTTCTGATCAAGGGTTCTGTGCCGGGACCGAAGAAATCTTTAGTAACTATTAAAGAAGCAGTAAAAGCTATTTAAGCTTTGACTAAGGAAGGAGGACGCTAGAGATGGCAAGCGTATCAGTTTATAATATCGAAGGCAAAGAAGTTGGTACGATCGACTTGAACGATGCGGTATTTGGTGTGGAAGTAAACGAGCATCTTGTACACATGGCAGTCGTGAGCCAGCTTGCAAATAAACGTCAGGGAACACAGAAGGCAAAGACACGTGCCGAAGTTTCCGGCGGCGGAAGGAAGC
>OFGB01001726.1_pt1 | contig 12790 bp, 10 predicted proteins | sample 1521491 | NCBI WGS metagenome assembly OFGB01 (sample SAMEA3504095, study PRJEB24116) | mouse gut metagenome | biome: mouse gut; feature: mouse-associated habitat; material: faeces | place: Denmark | collected 2011
TATCTGCACAATTGCAAGTACAAATTAAACGTTTAATATTGTACAATTTGCACAATAACCGCATAAAATAAGCGTTTCAGCCCTCTTATCCGGTTCTGAAACGCTCATTTTTTTTATTTTCCCTCTTTTATTTCTGTTTCATGTTGGATATTTTTCACCGACCGGCGGATCAGCGGATAGCAGCTCACCCGGTGGACCGGGCAGATATCCTCATGATTCTCCAACATCTCCAGTATCACTTCGCTTGCCGCATATCCAATATCATGCAGCGGCAGCGTTATGGTCGTCAGCGGAGGCTTATAATACCCTGACAACTCCCGGTTATCATATCCCGCCACCGAGATGTCCTCCCCCGGCATAAGCTTTAGCTCTTCCAGCCGGTCGTAGACGCCTCCGGCCATCAGATCGTTCATACAGAAGATTGCCGTCACCTTCTTTTCAAGCAGCAGATCCGTATACCGGTAGCCGCTGATCCTCGTCCAGTCCCCTGTACATATCACCGAAGGATTATACAAAATCCCGCTCTCATACAGCGCTCTCTGATAGCCTACAAGCCTCTCCTGTGCATGGGCGCTGTCACTCTTGCCGGTTATGACGCCTATCCTCTGATGCCCCTGGTCAATGATATGCTTCGTGATCTGATATGCGCCGTCCTCGTCATTTACCACAACGGACGGAATCTTACTGCTCTCTGTGTATCCGTATGCCATCACCGCCGGGATCGGCAGATCCTCCGGGATACACCGAATCGTCCGTTCATGCGCCGCCACATAGATGATCCCCTCCACCTGCTTTGCCAGCAATTTCCAGATCTGATCGCGCACCAGTCCATAATAATCGTCTCTGTGGTAATAAGTATCGTCATACTTCTTATACAGCCTCAGATTGATCAACAGTATCTGGTAATTCTTCTCCTCACAGTGCTCCGTAATCCCGTCTACAATATCCGGAATGCTGAATATCGTCATATCCTCCACGATAACCCCGATACTCCGTGAATTCTTCGTCTTCAGATTCCTTGCCACCGTATTGGGCGTGTAATTCATCTCCTTGATCTTCTTCATCACCATCTTGCGCGTCTCGTCGCTCGCCCCCGGTTTGTGGTTCAGTATATTCGAAACTGTAGCCACCGATACATGACACGCCCTGGCAATCTCCTTTATCGTAGCCATACAACTTCCCTCTCTCAACTTCTGTTATCCGCCAATATCATTCATCTTAAGATATCTCTTTCCTACTTGTCAATATTCTTATTCTATGTTACGATAACAGTGCTCTGATTTTCTAAAATAATTTTCTGAAATAAATGTCAAAGGACAGATTATGGAATCTTTACAAATGCTTAAGCTTCAAGAAGCAGACTGCCTGGCCAGGCAGGAGACTGCTTTTATCCGCTCCCGCACGGTAACGTGGGAAGCCCCTGTTACGAATCAATACTATCTTGAATACAGCTATAACCGCCGCGACTGGTTCGCACTCAACGGAGGCAATGCAATCCTTCTTCCACAGGACGTGCTTCCATTGACCGGCGAACTGCATTCGCACGATCCTCACGGCTGTGCCATATCCTTGCAGTCCCTGAAACAGCTCCAGGACAGATATGGCGCGCCGGAACCCGTCTTCTTATCCGCTGTAGAGGACGTCACGGTCTCTTCCCCCGGCGCCGGACTCCCGCAGAAGATCATCGTCTTCTACACCAACGGAATGTGGGAGACCAGACAGGTCACGTGGGACGGACTGGATGGACTGATACAGGAACCGGCCTATGCCGCGCCGATCATCAGCCATCGCGCCGATCCTTATATCTACAGACACACCAACGGGAAATATTACTTCATCGCCTCCCACACCGACGCAGGGCACAATCTGGACGGAAGATATCAATATCTGTACCTGATCCTCCGGTGCGCGGATACCCTCGAAGACCTGACCGATAATTCCGGGCGGTACACAGAGAAGATCGTCTACGAGAGAAAGCCCGTCAAAGACGGAACCATGAGCCCCCACCTGTGGGCTCCGGAACTCCATTATATCCACGGAGGATGGTATATCTATTATACCACTACCATCTCAGAAGAATCCTCCTGGCGTATCCGTCCTCACTGCCTTGCCTGCACCGGGGACGATCCTATGCTCGACTCTTGGACGCCTAAGGGGGCGATCCGTACTACGATCGACGGAGACATCGCATTCACCGATTTCTCTCTGGATCACACATACCTCAGACACAACGGGAAGGATTACCTGCTGTGGGCACAGAAGACCAATAATATCTCCGATATCTTCATCGCCGGACTGTCTGATCCCTGGACTGTCTGCACTCCGGCCGTGCGCCTGACACATCCGGAATATAACTGGGAACTGCACGGCTTCCCGGTCAACGAAGGTCCCGCCGTTATCAAACACGGCCGTAAGATCTTCCTGACCTTCTCTGCCAGCGGAACAGACGCACTGTACTGCATGGGCCTTCTGTATGCCGACGAGGACGCCGATCTCCTCAATCCGTCTTCATGGACCAAATGCCCTTATCCGGTATTCCAGAGCAGTCCTGTCACCGGCTTTTATGGTCCGGGCCATAACAGCTTCACCAGGTCGACCGATGACAGCGAGGACCTCATTATCTACCACGGCCGTCAGGAGGAACGGTATCTCGGCGAAGGAGATTACCAGCCGTTATACGACGCCGGCCGTCATGCATACGTGGGCAAGGTATTCTGGGGAAGCGACGGTATGCCCTCCTTCTCCGTACCCGGGGCGTCTATTGCCGCCCGCCGGGAAGATCTGTCCGTTCATGCCAAAATCCAAAAATAAACAAAAAACAGGATAAATAACGGAGAGCGTCGACAAGCTCCGCTCTCCGTTCCACGTCCAGATCTCTTACCGAAGCTTCAGGATCCTCTGGTTACTGCTCCCGCGGAACACCAGCGTCACATCCTTTAACTCCTCCACAAACTCTCCGTCCACAAGCACATCTATACAGGACAGCATCTCATCTGTCACCTCTGTGTGAACCTTCCCGCCTTCTGCAAGATCCACATCGTACAGATAGCCGGTGTAACACCAGATATCCTTCTCTGGATACAGCGTTCTCACCCGCTTAAGAAGCGCCGTCAGCACTCCCTGGTTCTCCGGCTCGAAGGGTTCGCCCCCAAGCAGGGTAAGCCCCTTGATATAATCCGGCGCAAGAAGCCTGAGAAGCTCTTCCTCTGTCTCCTGCGTGTACGGCTTCCCATACTTAAAATCCCATGTCTCCGGGTTAAAGCATCCCTTACAATGGTGCCTGCACCCGGACACGAACAGACTAACCCGGACGCCCGGGCCGTCTGCAATATCACATTCTTTTATATTTCCATAATGCATATCTCTCTCCTACACTTCATACACCGCCGTTCAGGACGAAGACTTCCCGAAAGACACCGGCACATATCTTCGGCAGGACTTACAGATGCAGTACCCTGTCCTTGATCTCCTGGGTACGTCCCTGATTCCAAAACTGTGTCCCGATATACCCGCAGGTCCTGCGCGCCACGAACATCTTGTCCTGATCCTGATTACTGCAATTCGGGCATTCCCAGATCAGCTTCCCTGTCTCATCCTCCCGGATGATGATCTCTCCGTCATAGCCGCAGCATTCACAGAAATCGCTCTTCGTGTTCAGCTCCGCATACATAATATTCTCATAGATAAACTGCATCACCGACAGGACCGCTGGAATATTGTTCTGCATATTCGGCACCTCAATATAACTGATCGCACCGCCCGGCGACAGCTTCTGGAAGTCCGCCTCGAACTTCAGCTTCTTAAATGCATCAATCTCCTCTGATACATGCACATGATAGCTGTTGGTGATATAATTCTTATCTGTCACGCCTTCAATGATGCCGAATCTCTTCTGCAAGCACTTCGCAAACTTATACGTCGTGGACTCCATCGGCGTCCCATATACGGAATAGCTGATATGCTCCGCCTCTCTCCACTCCTTGCACTTATCGTTCAGCCTCTGCATGACCGCAAGCGCAAACGGTCTTGCCTCCGGATCAGTATGGGACTTCCCAAGCATCCGCATACACATCTCATAGAGCCCCGCATATCCAAGAGAGATCGTCGAATAACCGTTATACAGCAGTTCGTCGATCACCTCGCCCTTCTTAAGCCTTGCAAGCGCACCGTACTGCCACAGGATCGGCGCCACATCAGACACCGTACCGAGAAGACGCTCATGCCTGCACCGAAGCCCCTTATGGCACAATTCCAGACGCTCATCTAAGATCTCCCAGAATCTGTCCATGTCTCCCTCGGCTGAACATGCCACGTCCACCAGATTAATGGTCACAACGCCCTGGTTGAAGCGCCCGTAGAACTTATGGCTTCCGTCCTCATTCTTCTGAGAATCCTCCACCGTAAGGAATGAACGGCACCCCATACACGGATAGATCTCTCCCTGCTTAAGCTCCTTCATAACCTTCGCGGAAATATAATCGGGAACCATCCTCTTCGCCGTACACTTTGCCGCAAGCTCCGTCAGATGCCAGAACTTCGTCCCCTCGCGGATATTATCCTCATCCAGTACATAGATAAGCTTCGGGAATGCCGGTGTGATCCACACGCCCTTCTCATTCTTCACTCCCTGCATCCTCTGTACAAGAACCTCTTCTATGATCAGCGCCAGGTCATCCCTGACCTGCCCCTCTTCTGCCTCATCCAGATACATGAATATCGTCACAAACGGCGCCTGCCCGTTACAGGTCATCAGCGTAATGAGCTGATACTGGATCGTCTGGATCCCGCTCTTGACCTCTTCTCTCAGCCTGCGCTCCGTCACTCTGCTGATGATCTCCTCATCCATGCTCTCGCCGCATTCCTTACGCTCTGCGATCACATTCTTACGGAGCTTCTGCCTGCTGATATCCACAAACGGCGCCAGATGCGCCAGAGTAAATGACTGACCGCCGTACTGGTTGCTCGCCACCTGCGCCACGATCTGCGTCGTCACATTACATGCCGTGAAAAAGCTGTGAGGCTTCTCAATCAGCGTCTCGCTGATCACCGTCCCGTTTTGCAGCATATCTTCCAGATTGATCAGATCGCAGTTATGCTCCTTCTGGGCAAAATAATCTGAATCATGAAAATGGATGATCCCTTCCTCGTGGGCATTCACAATATCAGCCGGAAGAAGAACACGCTTGGACAGATCCTTGCTGACCTCTCCCGCCATATAATCACGCTGAGTTGAATTGATCACCGGGTTCTTATTCGAATTCTCCTGCGTAACCTCTTCATTGATATTCTCAATGAGAGACAGGATACCATTATCCGTCGTATTCGACTTGCGCTTCAGTTCTCTCTTATAGCGGTAACGCACATACTTCTGTGCCACCTCATATCCGCGCATCTCCATGATACCGCGCTCGACCATATCCTGGATGTCTTCCACATTCACCGCATGAAGCAGCTCCCCCACCTGTGCCGCGATGTTATCCGCAACTGCCATGATCTGATAGTCATTCATCTGATGGATCTTATCCACCTCGCAATTCGCAGCCCTCACTGCATTCACAATCTTCGTCAGATCGAAGAGAACTTCTTCCCCGTTACGCTTGATCACATTCGTCCTTATTTCGCTCCCCATTACACATCCTCGCTTTCATACACAAAATATTGTTACTATCTCAAATCTTTGCACAATATATAGGGCATGTACTATCATACACTAAACTTGAAAGAAAGGGAAGAGGAAGATCCAAAAAAATTTCACCAAAATTTCGGAGGCATATCTGTTGTTTTTCTACAACAGAATCGTCCGTCCTGGCAGAAGCCCCTCGTATACCGCGGCAGGAAGCCCGGCGCATGTCTTATAAAGCTCTACCCCAGCAGGCCGAGATGCTCAAAAGCTTTCCATACGCCGTCTTCCTTCAAGGGGGCGGTCACATAATCGGCCGCGGCCTTGATATTCTCAGAGCCATTGCCCATCGCAATCCCTGTCCCGGCATACCGGATCATCTCGATATCACAGTCATTATCCCCTATTGCGACCGCATCCTCTCTCTGGCCGTTCCTCTCCTTGAGAATCAGCCGGATCCCTTCTGCCTTGGTTATATAGTTCGGAGTGATCGTTCCCGCCCATTTCTCAATATACGGGACCGCAAGATTCATGATATGAAAAGAATAGCCCCATTTGGAAAGAATCGCTTCCCTGGACGCATGATTGCTGAACACGATGAGCTTCTGTACCTCCGGAACATCCAGCAGAGACTCTACGACTATGGGCCCCGTCATCTCGTCCTCTCTAAGATTCATACTCTGGCGCACACGTCTGCCGATCTCGCGGTAAACATCCACGCTCTCTCTCAGTATGTAGCTTGCCTTGCTGTTCTCCATCTCCACCGTACACTGGCATTCAAGAAGATCCCTCATCAGTTCGATAAATGCCAGCTGTGTAAAGGATCTGTGTCCGATATGCTCACCCTTATACTCTACATATCCGCCGGAATTCGCGATCACTCCGTCGAAGCCGATGTTCATGATCCGTTCTCCTATGCGGAAATGTGTCCGTCCCGTATTGAGTAACACTTCATGCCCGTTCCTCTGGGCTATTCTAATTGCCTCTATTCCAGACGCGGGAATCGTACCGTCAAAGTCTCGAAGCGTGTTGTCAATAGCTAAAAAAATTACTTTTCCCATCTGTCTTTCCTCACTTATAATATCTCAGTGTAATTCTCCTCTTCTATGTTACCACATAATCGCAATATAGATAACTATATTTTTCATATTTTTTGTGCCGGCAAAAAAACAGGAACCTGTAATAACCCAAATCCCTGTCAGCATACTTCTATATTCTCCCTGATTCTTACCGGCTGTTTCCCCAAACTTCCTGCGCGCCTCTGTTTCCGGCCGTTTTTTGAATCAGCTTACACATCCAGCTGCTCCTTGCCGTTCTGTCCTTCCTCATTCTCCAGCTTCAGAATATCATTCACATCACACTCCAGACAATCACAGATCTTTGCCAGGGTATGCAGATCTACCCGGACCACTTTGTTCTTGCAATAATTATTCAACTGTGTGCGCTGTAATCTGCATACATAACAAAGCTGTGTCTTGCTGACTCCTTTTTCAGCCAATACCCGTTCTATATCAATCACTATCTTACTCATATCCTGCCCCACACCTTATATATAGGACTAGTATACCCATATTTTTATTGAAAAAATAGATGTAATAGCATACACTGTATTTAGATACACTGTTTCTTTTCGACACCGGATACACCCGAGGCAATATTGCGTCAGAATATGCCGGAACTTGTAATTTCCAGCATTTACCAGCCCTTTATATGCAAAGAATCCTGGCTGGTCTGCCGAGTATAAACAAGGGAGTACCACTCATCTGACTGGAGGTTTTATCTATGAAAAAAAAGAAGTTGTTAATGTTACCGACCATTCTTGGATTGCTGCTTTTGGCGGCGTTCATCCTTGAAGAGCGCAAACCCTATGAAGTCCTTCATTCTACGGTCATGTCTGCTCCCAACCTGACGGAGAACAAGCTGACCATAGCGATTCACACCCTGCTGCCTGTTGACCGCGAGAAGCTGGCCAAAGAGATTGTGACAAACCATCAGATCCTCAACGGCGGCCGGCCGAATCCCTACTATGAACTGGAGCTCTACCGGACAAGGCTTCATTACCAGTTTGAGATCGTATACGATACCATCCTGTGCAACGGAGACGGAGAGATCGTGTCGGAGATCGAACTATAAGGGTAACGAAAAGAGGCTGTATGGAACAGCGCTCAACGCGCTATTCCATACAGCCTCTTTCCATTCTCTTCCGTCTGTGCCGTTACTTCCTCGTAAGGAATTCCTTTCAGCCTTCCAATCTCTTCCGCCACATATCTGATATAGGACGAATCGTTGCGTTTCCCCCGATAAGGTACTGGAGCAAGATAGGGACAGTCCGTCTCAAGAACGATAGCTTCTAATGGAATTTCTTCCACAGTCTCCTTAAGCTTCCTTGCATTCTTGAACGTGACAACTCCGCCGACTCCTATATAGAAGCCCATCTTCACATACTCCTTCGCCATCTCCCTGGAATAAGAATAGCAGTGGATCACACCCTTAAGCCCCTGTCCGTGCTCCTTCATGATCTCCATGGTATCGGCGGCCGCCTCACGGCTGTGAATCAGTACCGGAAGCTTAAGCTCCCTTGCAAGCTCAAGCTGCCGGATAAACCACTTCTTCTGTATCGTATGCGATTCATTATCCCAGTAATAATCCAGGCCGATCTCGCCTACCGCCGCCACCTTATCTCTCCTGAACAATTCCTTCATGCGGGCAAAGGATTCCTCATTTAAGTCCCCCACTTCGTCCGGGTGAATCCCTACCGCCGCATACATAAAGGGATATTCCTGCACCATATCGACTACCCGCTCACAGGACGCATAGGATGCGCTGACATTGACGATCCATCCCACGCCCTTATCCTTCATAGAGCCAAGCAGTTCCCTTCTGTCCTCATCAAACTGTTCGTCGTCATAGTGGGCATGTGTGTCAAAGATCATAACAATCCCGCCCTCAGTTCTTCCGGCGTCTTCGCAGATAACAGTCCCGGCGCAATATCGAATACGGTCCTGGCTCCGCTCTCACCTGCCTTCGCAAGACGGTATACCGCCCTTGCATAGCAGATCAGCACGCTGGCTGTAAATTCCGGGTTGGAATCCAGCTTCAGAGAATACTCGACGATATGCCTATTCCCCTCTTCCCCTGTATTACCGCTCCGAATCACAAACCCGCCGTGAGGCATCTTACTGTGCCCCGCCTTCAACTCTTCCTCTGTGATAAATGTCACCGTGGTATCATACTCATCAAAATAATTGGGCATCGTCTTGATCGCATTCTCAATCGCTTGCAGATCGGCTCCCTCTTCCGGCACCACATAGCATTCCCGCAGATGCTTCTCCCTCGTGGAAAGCTTTGGCTCACTGCCGCTCCTTACACGGTCCACAGCCGTCTCAACCGGCACCGTATACTGGATCGCATTCTTCACACCGTCAACCCGGCGGATCGCATCTGAATGCCCCTGGCTGACGCCCTTGCCCCAGAACGTATACGTGCTCCCCTGCGGCAGGACTGCCTCCGCATACAAGCGATTCAGCGAGAACATTCCCGGATCCCATCCTACGGAAATGATCCCGATCTTACCGCCTGCTTTCGCCGCCTTGTCCACATTTTCAAAATACTCCGGAATCCTTGCATGAGTGTCGAAGCTGTCGACCGTGTTAAAATCTGCCGCAATCTTCGGTCCCAGCACCGGAAGATCCGTCGCCGAACCTCCGCAGAGCATCATAACATCAATCTCGTCCTTCATCGACAGCATATCATCCATATGCATAACAGCCGCATTCTCCGTATGGATCTTCACAGAAGACGGATCACGCCTTGTAAAGACAGCCTTAAGTTCCATATCCTCGTTGCGGGCAATGGCAAGCTCCATGCCCCTGCCGATATTTCCATATCCTGCAATTCCAATTCTGATCTTCTCCATAAAATACCATCCTTCCTTCTTCTCTTCTATCTACATGCATCCGGCATCAAGATCAACAGATCCTGGCTCCTGCCGACATCAGGATTAACAGATCTCGGCTCCTGCCGGCATCTCCTTCTCCGGCGTCATAAGGGCAAGCTTTCCGTCCGCATCCTCCGCGCACAGGAGCATTCCCTCAGACAGTACGCCCGCAAGGCGCGCCGGCTTCAGATTCACAAGCACCATAACCTTCTTTCCGACCATCTCTTCCGGCTTATAGTGCGCCTTGATGCCGGACACGATCTGCTTCACCTGACTGCCGATCTTTACCTGGGAGCAGAGAAGCTTCTTGGACTTCTTGACCTCCTCGCAGGCAATGATCTCGCCCACCTGGAACTGCATCTTCCCGAAATCCTCAAAGGTAATCTCCGGCTTTGCCTCGATGTCGATCACCGCCGCGTCTGATTCCCCGGCGCCGTCTGCTTTGCTCTCATCTGCCTCTTCCTGTGGATGAAGCTCTTCTACCTTCTTCATCACCTCATTCACATCCAGTCTGGCGAACAGGATCTCTGGCTTCTCCGTTACCTTGCCGTCACCCAGCTGGCTTAAGATCCGCCCTGATGTCTCCGGCATAAACGGCTCGATCAGCACAGCTCCCGCCCTGATACTCTCGATCAGGTTATAGAGCACCGTCTCCAGACGATCCTTCTTCGCCTCATCCTTCGCCAGCGCCCAGGGAAGCGTCTCATCAATATACTTGTTACAGCGCTTGAACAGATTGAAGATCTCCGTGATCGCATCCGCAACCCGAAGGTCGTTCATCTTCGCATCCACAACCTTCGGCGTGTTCTCCACAACAGCTTTCAGGTCCGCATCCACACTGCGCTCTTCCTCTGTATCAGCCGCGCCCTTATCCGTCACCACACCGCCGAAATACTTGTTCGTCATGGAAACAGTCCGGTTCACCAGATTCCCCAGTGTGTTGGCGAGATCAGAATTCATACGCTCCACCATCAGCTCCCAGGTGATCACTCCGTCATTCTCAAACGGCATCTCATGGAGCACGAAATAACGTACCGCGTCCACGCCAAAGAAATCCACCAGTTCGTCGGCATACAGCACATTTCCCTTAGACTTGCTCATCTTGCCGTCGCCCTGCAAAAGCCACGGATGCCCGAAAATCTGCTTCGGAAGCGGAAGTTCAAGAGCCATCAGGAAGATCGGCCAGTAAATCGTGTGGAAACGGATGATATCCTTTCCGATCAGGTGCAGGTCAGCCGGCCAGTCCTTATGGAACTGTTCCGTGCTCTTTCCGTCACAGTCATATCCGATTCCGGTAATATAGTTGGTCAGCGCATCCAGCCACACATAGACCACGTGTCTCGGATCAAAATCTACCGGGATCCCCCACGTAAACGACGTTCTGGATACACACAGATCCTGCAATCCCGGAAGGAGGAAGTTATTCATCATCTCGTTCTTACGTGAAACCGGCTGGATAAACTCCGGATGTGCATTGATATGCTCGATCAGGCGGTCCGCATATTTACTCATCTTGAAAAAATATGCCTCCTCCTTCGCCGGCGAAACCTCCCGCCCGCAGTCCGGACACTTGCCGTCCACCAGCTGTGATTCCGTGAAGAAGGACTCGCAGGGCGTACAGTACATTCCCTCATAATATCCCTTGTAGATATCTCCCTGGTCATAAAGCTTCCTGAAGATCTTCTGGACCTGCCGCTCATGCTCTTCGTCTGTTGTGCGGATGAATTTGTCATAGGAGGTATTCATCAGATCCCAGATCCGCCGGATCTCGCCCGCCACATTATCTACATATTCCTTCGGGGTAACGCCCGTATCGTCTGCTTTCAGCTCTATCTTCTGGCCGTGCTCGTCGGTTCCGGTCTGGAAGAATACATCGTATCCCTGGCTCCTCTTATATCTTGCAACAGCGTCTGCCAGAATGATCTCATAGGTATTCCCGATATGGGGCTTTCCTGACGTATAGGCAATGGCCGTTGTAATATAGTACTTTGGTTTTTCACTCATTTTCTTTCTCTCCCTTCTCTTTATGTCAGCGAATCTGCAAATGGACGCTCCCTGTCCGTGGCAAAAAAAAACGTCCTCCTGGTATACCTCAAAACATACCAAGAAGACGGATCTTACCGTGTTACCACTTCTGCTTCATCCCGCCCTCGCGGACAGGACCTCATCAAGTGCAAAAAAACAGCACTCTCTCGCTATAACGGGCGAACCCATCGCAGCCTGTAAAAAATATCCCTTCCAGATGCTCCTTAAGCATAAGGCGGATATTCTATAGTCGGTGCGCTGCTCAGAAGCCATCTTCAGCCCTCTTCCATCCATCCCTCTCAGCATCCCGGAAATTCTCTGTAGGATCTCCAAAAGCTTACTCTCTTCATCATCGCTTTTCACCTTTATTGATCATGTTCAAAATCCTATCATACACCTGCTTTGCTTGTCAAGAGTGGTTTTCTCATTTGTTGCACGATCATCGCCCGATTTATTGTCCGATATATTCCAGCTCCTCCTCGACCTGTGCAAAATCTATTATCAGCTCTCCATCATAGATCCCGGCCGGAACCTTGTCACTAAGTCCATATATCGCCGGCTGCTGGTCTCTTTCAAAAAAGTATACGATCACCTTTCTTCTCTTCGTATCTACTATCCAATACTCTCTGACTCCCGCGTTCTTGTACTTCCGAAACTTCAGAAACATGTCCTTCTTCTCCGTCGATCTTGACAGTATCTCTATGATAAAGTCCGGCGCTCCCACAATACACTTCTCCGTAATCTTGTCTTTATCACAGACGATCAAGATATCCGGCTGTACCATCGTCCTGTCGTCGCAGTCCAGCTGTACATCCACCGGCGCCGCAAATCCCCGGCATCCTCCCTTTTTCCTCCTGAGGAAATCATTGATCTGCACCGATATCTGCAACACCGCAGTCTGATGCCCGGTTGACGGCGCGCTCATATCATAGAATGCCCCGTCTATCAGCTCCACCCTCCGTTCATCCGGCAGTGCGTAATAATCCTCCAGCGTATAGATTCCCTTCCCCGCTTGATATGCTGTTTCCGATTCGCCAAGCATGTCCGGGAAGCCTTCTACGGCTGTCCCCTGATCCTGATATTCTACTCTACGTTCCCCCTCGATCTGCGCAAAATCTATTACCAGCTCTCCATTATAGATCCCGACCGGAATCTTGTCACTAAGTCCATATATCGCCGGCTGCTGGTCTCTTTCAAAAAAGTATACG